>Ga0066644_10000337_pt1 | contig 30090 bp, 29 predicted proteins | sample CryGeyCG2114_020_FD_62735 | JGI IMG/M metagenome (GOLD analysis project Ga0066644, IMG submission 62735) | Groundwater microbial communities from aquifer - Crystal Geyser CG15_big_fil_post_rev_8/21/14_0.20 | ecosystem: Environmental > Aquatic > Deep subsurface > Groundwater | place: USA: Utah...
CCCGAAGTGCGCGAAGTCCACATGCTCAATGGCGAGATCGATTTCATCATCAAGATCGTCAGCAGGGACCTGCAGAGCTTCCAGGAATTTCTCACCAGCAAGCTGACGCCGGCGCCCAATGTGGAAAGCGTGAAAACCTCGCTGACGATCCGCACCAGCAAGCACGAGCCCGGCGTCCCGCTATGAGCGCGGCGATGACCGGCCACTGCCTGTGCGGCGCGGTCACGGTCACGCTCGACAATCCCAAATCCGAGGTCGAAATCTGCCAGTGCGCCATGTGCCGCCGCTGGGGCGGCGCGTTCTATGCGGCGCTTACGGGCGAAGATTTCACCATCGGCGGGGAAGAGTCGATCACCGCCTACGCCTCGAGCGACTGGGGCGAACGCGCCTTCTGCTCGCACTGCGGCACGAACATCTGGTGGCATTTCAAGCCCACCGGTAACCGCAGCTTCTCAGCCGGCATCTTCGACAATGCGGCGAGCCTCACAATCGAAAAGGAAATCTTCGTCGACGAGGGCGCGGACTGGTGCCGCCTCAAAGGCGACCACCCGCGCCAAACGGGCGAGGAGGCGATCGCCGAGGCGAAGGCGGCAGGGTTCAGCTTCGACTAGCGAGGTGGGGTGCAGCACGCACTCGAGTGGGATCGTCCGGGTCCACGTAAAAACACATATATATGCGGTGGCAATCCTTACACTGCGTGCCGCTTTCGTTGCTTAACACTCTGACTCGTAAGGGCGCGGGCGGTCGCAGCCACTACAGGAAGAAATGTATGAGTTTATCGATCACGGGTGTTGCGTCCCCGCTGACGCCCAAGCCTTCGCCTGCGTCGTCGAATAACCAAGCCGCCAATTCGACCAGCGAACAGCAGGCAGTATCGGAGCCGGAACCGGCCTCGCAAGCCAGTTCAAGTTCTCAGTCGTCTGAACCGGCACCATCGTCGTCATCGAGCGAGCCAGGCGTCGTCTACCAACCCTCGCAAGGGGCGCAGGAGCCCGCGACCTATTCGCCTACCGCTCGTGGCGAGGCCACTTCGGCGGCATCACCCGCCGCCCGGCCGACGGTCAGCGACACGGCAATTACCGATCGCGTGGCCGTTGCGCGGCAGGCGGGGGTGAGCGCGGCTCCGGTTGCCAGATCGCAAGGTGAAGCGGACCGCGTGGATGTCACACAGCTCATCGCCGCCTATGTCAATCAGTTCGCCGGCAGCCAGCGTCAGGATCTGAGCCAGTTGCTCTGAAAGGAATGTGGGTCTGCGGATTCACATTCCAGCAAAGATTGCCCGGCCAAGTTACGGTCGGGCAATCCCCGCTATTTCCGATGACATAGGGGAGACGGCGGCTCCGGGTCCCTAGATTGGAAGCGAATCATCCCTCGCGCGTCTTGAGCCATTCCTCGAGCCATTTGATCGAGTACTGCCCGCTCTTCACATCGTCCTGCTGGAGCAATTCCTGGTGCAGAGGAATGCTCGTCTTGACGCCTTCGACGACCATTTCCTCGAGCGCGCGCTTCAGCCGCATCATGCAGCCTTCGCGGGTGCGGCCGTAAACGATCAGCTTGGCGATCATGGAATCGTAATAGGGCGGGATGCGATAGCCCGCGTAGAGCCCGCTATCGACGCGCACATGCATGCCGCCGGCGGCGTGATAATAGGTCACTTCGCCGGGCGAGGGGGCGAAGGTCCACGGGTCTTCGGCGTTGATGCGGCATTCGATCGCATGGCCCTTGAACTCGATCTCGTCCTGCTTGACCGATAGCGGGTGGCCCGCCGCGATGCGGATCTGCTCGCGCACCAGGTCGACGCCGGTGATCGCTTCGGTCACCGGGTGTTCGACCTGCAGGCGGGTGTTCATCTCGATGAAGTAGAATTCGCCGTTTTCCCACAGGAACTCGATCGTGCCTGCACCGCGATAGCCCATGTCGCGCATCGCTTGGGCGCAGACTTCGCCCATGCGCATGCGGTCTTCCTCGCCGAGCACGGGCGAGGGCGCTTCCTCGAGGACCTTCTGATGGCGACGCTGGAGCGAACAGTCGCGCTCGCCCAGGTGGATGGCATTGCCATTGCCGTCGCCGAAGACCTGGAATTCGATGTGGCGCGGATCGCCGAGGTATTTCTCGATATAGACGGTGGCATCGCCGAATGCGGCCTTCGCCTCGCTGCCGGCCTGCTTCATCAGGCTTTCGAGTTGATCCTCGCTTTCGCAGACCTTCATCCCGCGGCCGCCGCCGCCGCTGGCGGCCTTGATGATCACGGGGTAGCCGATCTTGGCTGCGATTTCGCGCGCTTCGCCGATCTCGCTCACCGCGCCGTCGCTGCCGGGGACGAGGGGGAGGCCCAGTTCGCCTGCGGTCTTCTTCGCCTGCACTTTGTCACCCATCGTGCGGATATGCTCGGGCTTGGGGCCGATCCACTTGATGTCGTGCGCCTCGACGATTTCGGCGAACTTGGCGTTTTCCGAGAGGAAACCGTAGCCGGGATGAATCGCGTCGGCATGGCTGACTTCGGCCGCCGAGATGATGTTGGCGATGTTGAGGTAGCTGTCGGCCGCGGGCGGGGGGCCGATGCACACGGCATGGTCGGCCAGGCGAACGTGCATGGCATCGGCGTCGGCGGTCGAGTGCACCGCGACGGTCTCGATGCCCATCTCATGCGCCGCGCGGTGGATGCGCAGCGCGATTTCGCCGCGATTGGCGATCAATATGCGCGAAATCGTCATGGAAATTATCCGACGACGACGAGCGGCTGGTCGAATTCGACCGGCTGGGCGTTCTCGACGAGGATCGCCTTGACCGTACCGGCCTTGTCGGCGGTGATCGGGTTCATCACCTTCATCGCCTCGACGATCAGCAGCGTCTGGCCTTCCTTGACGCTGTCGCCGACCTTCACGAAATCGGCCGCGCCCGGTTCGGGGGCGAGGTAGACGGTGCCGACCATGGGCGACTTGATCGCGCCGGCGACATCGGCACTCGCAGCGCTTTCAGGTGCAGGCGCGGCCGCAGCGGGTGCAGGTGCTGCCGGAGCCGGCATCGGCGCGGGCGCCGCGGCCATTGCCACGCCGCCGCCGCGCGAAACCCGAATCTTCCGATCGCCATCCTCGACCTCGATCTCGACAAGCCCGGTCTCGCCCAGCATTTCGGCGAGCTCGCGTACGAGAGCGGTATCGACGTTCATGCCGGACTTGCCGGCGCTGCCCTTTTGGTCGGCCATGGAACCCCTTGTGTGTTGTTTGGCCCGCCTATGCTCCGCGCGGGACGATAGGGCAAGGGGGCGGGGCGCGTTTTAAAGCGCGGCTGCTTTCTCCAACGCTACGGCATAGCCGCGCGCGCCCAGGCCCTTGACCTCGGACACCGCGGCCAAGCCGACATAGGAGACATGGCGGAAAGGTTCGCGCGTTGCCGGGTCGGACAGGTGGACCTCGATAACCGGCAGTTCGATCGCCTTGATGGCGTCGAGCAGTGCGATCGAGGTATGCGTATAGGCCGCGGCGTTGAGCAAGACCGCTTTCGCCCCGGCTGCGCACGCCTCGTGCAGCCAGTCGACCAGCTCGCCTTCGTGATTGGTCTGGCGGAAGTCGATCGCCAGGCCCAGTTCGCGGGCCTTGCCCTGCAGCATCGCCTCGATGTCGGCGAGCGTGTCGGAGCCGTAGATCCCCGGCTCGCGCGTGCCGAGCAAGTTGAGGTTGGGGCCATTGAGGACGAAGACGGTGTTGGTCATGCGACGTGGTTAGCGGTGGTTGCCGCAACTAGGAAGAAGAAGGTCGCCCGACAGCCTTAAGCCCGACAGTCGGAGCTGCTAGAGAAGGGCGGACCTCCTCGATGATGCTTGAGGGCGCGTCCCTTGGGGGCGCTTCGTATCCGCTAATCTGCGAACCGCCGATACGATCCGGCGGGCGTCGGCGAAGTCCTTGTCTATCGGTGATTTTTCTCGCAGTGGAGCGCGCCCAGCACTCCTCATGAGACCGATACATGACCCTTCTGGCGCGCGCGCTAGCCGCTCTCTCCTTCTCCTTGTCGCTTGCCTTTTCTCCGGCTGCAGCAACGGGCGAAGGCGGCATCATCGCTCCCACTCTGAAGCTCGAAGGGGGAATGTGGTTCGATGGCGAAAAATTCGTGGACGCCGATTGGTACGTGGTGAACGGACGTTTCACCGAGAGTGAGCCTGAGCGAATCGACGCAACCGTCAACCTCGAGGGTCGCTTTGTCCTGCCGCCGCTGGCCGACGCCCACAATCACGACGCGCAGAACATCTGGTCTGCCTCTCGTTCGATCGACAAGAACCTGGGTTCCGGCGTATTCTACTCGGGCCAGATGTGTGCCAGCCCGTCCTCCGTGGCGGGATTCAGGGATTTGCTGAATCGGCCTGCGACGCTCGACGTGACCTTTACCGGAGCCTGCATTTCGTCGTCGGACGGTCATCCCCTGGGCCTTGTCATGAGGGACCAGCCCGACGCCGACCCGGACGACCTCCGTGCCGGGTGGACGGTCGTCGATACGCTCGAGGATATCGAACGGGTTTGGGGTAGCATCTCGGAACAGGGGCCGGTCCTGGTCAAGCTCATCCTCGTGAATTCCGAGAACTTCGCAGAAAATCGCCGCAATCCGGCGCTGTTCGGCTTCAACGGACTTGACCCGAGCCTGATTGCACCGCTGGTCGAACGGGCGCATCGCGATGAAGCTCGCGTTGTCGTGCATACGGATAGTGCCGCCGATTTCGAAGTTGCCGTCATGGCAGGCGCGGACATCATCGGCCATCTTCCTGGCTATCGCTTCGCCGGGGATATGCAGCCCGACGATTACCGAATTTCCGATGCCACGATCGCTGAAGCCGCCAAGCGTGGAACGGTAGTGATGACGACTGCTGGCGTTGCCCGTTACTTCCTGCAGGCAAAACCCGAGCATGCCGATGCACTCAAGTCGGTCCAGATCGACAACTTGCGGCGATTGCATGACGCAGGCGTCAGGCTGGCCATAGGAAGCGACCAGTTTGCTGGAACCGCAGTCGACGAAATTCTCTATCTCCACGCACTGGGTGTCGTTCCGACTACGAAACTTATCAGGCTGGCGGTGACAGATACGCCGCGTCTACTGTTCCCCGATCGCAAGATCGGGCGCTTCGAAGAGGGGATGGAGGCCAGCCTGGTCGCTTACGATGCCAATCCCATCGACGACCCGACGGCCCTCCGATCCCCCTCCCTGATCATCAAGCAGGGCAACCTTCTGGCGATCGGAACGGCGAAATAGGGCATCTGCGCGGGAGAGCGGATTACGCGATCCGCGCAGCCGCTGATCTGCCGCTGCCTAGTCCACGCCCTTGACCTTCCCCCATTGGCGGGCGGCGGTGTAGCCGAGGTAGCCGGTGCCGAACAGCGCGTAGAGCGCGGTTTGCGTTTGGGGGCGGGCATGGGATCCCGGACGTGTTTGAGTTGCCCGGACAATGACTTGTCCTTGCGCGTCACCTTTTGGCCGCGCAGATTGGCTCACCAGTGGGAGGACATGCGGATGATTGTTGTTCGGGGACTGCTGGCGCTCGCGGCACCACTGCTTTGCGCTGCTACTTCGCCACCGCCACCTGGACTCGTCCCCTATATCCACGATGGCCGGTTCGAGGCGGGAGACTATGCGTGGGCGCGGGGCGCTTTCGCTGATGCCACGCCAGTGCAGCAGGAGGCTTTTCGCGCCGCGAACGACTGGGCTGCCGAATGCAGAAAGAATGCACGCGATCGAATTGTGGAGGACCTCGCCGCACAGGGCATCGAAAATCCCGTGCTGCCGGGCGGCGTCTTCCTCCCGGGATGCGCGGTCATGCTCCCGCCCTTTGACACGAGGCGGCCCTTCCCTGAATTCGACGCGGCCTTGCGCGAGGCACGCCCCGTCGCCGACACTTATATCGCCGCGGCGCGGCTCGCCGGGGAACGAGCGCTCATGGATGCCGCCACCTACGGCGAAATGTTGACCGCGCGAACGCTTGAAGAGCAGATGCTGCGCTTCGGCTACAATTGGGGCCGAGATCCGCTGGCCGAGGTGCCTGAGCTGTCGCCGGATGCGCTGCAAATCCTGCGTGGGCTGATGGCTGCAGCGACGGCTCACAGTGATCATGCCAACACACAATGGTTGAAGGCGCGCGTGGCTAAGAACGGCTGGCCGACGCATTCGGAAGCGGGCGAGGCAGGGTCCAGGGCGGCGTGGCTGTTGGTCCAGCATGCCGACGCCGATCCGGCATTCCAGCTGCGCGCCTTGCGCTTGATGGAGCCTTTGGTGGCCACAGGCGAAGTGTCGAAACCGAATTATGCCTATCTCTACGACCGCGTGATGCTCAAGCTCACCGGCAAGCAGCGCTACGGGACGCAGTGGGGAGCGTGCGAAGGCACGGTCCGGCAACTCCGGCCGTTGGAGGACGAAGCGCGGCTGGCGGGCTTGCGTGCGGAGATGGGGCTGGTTCCCATCGCGGACTATGCCGACATGATGGAACGGATGTATGGAGCCTGTGTAGAGCGCCAGGGCGGGGCGTCAGGCGGGGGATAAGATCGTCCCACCGCCCAATGCTGCACCTGGCTCCTACTGATCCACCCCCTTGACCTTCCCCCACTGGCGGGCGGCGGTGTAGCCGAGGTAACCGGTGCCGAACAGCGCGTAGAGCGCTTCGGGCAGGGCGGAGAGATAGCGGGTCATGCCTTCGCCGATGGCGCGCGCGGCTGTGGGGTCGAAGGCGGCGATAACGCCCATCGGCACGCTGAACAGGATCAGCGCATACATGACATAGAGAAAGCTCGGTCGCGCGCGGCTGGTCCAGGGATCGCGGCTCTGCGCCTCGGCGACGATTGCCGACAGGCGCGCCACGATCTGTTTCAGCTCCTGCGTGCCCTCGAGCGCGAGCAGTTCGAGCTTGGCCCTCGCGCGCGCCTGCTTGTCGGGGATCACCTTGTCGATGATCGAAGCGATGGGGGAAATGAGCGATTCGATGAGGGGCATGGGGCGTCTCCGGTTTGCGAAGCCGAATCACCTAACCATATCGGTTCGTGTAGGAAAGCAGGCGCGCTGCGTCGCGCTCCAGGGTCCGTCGAATTGCGAGGAATACCACTGGTCGGGATGACTGGATTCGAACCAGCGACCCCCACACCCCCAGTATGGTGCGCTACCAGGCTGCGCTACATCCCGAAACCAGTGGAGGCGGCCCTATAGGGCGCGCGCCTGTGCATGGCAAGCACCCTTCGCAGGCAATTCGTTGCCCCGCTCCCGCATTGCTGCTAACCGCGCCGCACTTTCGCAGGAAGGAGCGCGCGGACCGCTTGAACGGGCGCCGTGCGCCACCCACCTGCGGGCCCGACAGAACACAAATTTCCCGACAGGAATTCCATCGATGATCGATCTCCTCGCCGCCGCTGGCAGCGCCGCAGCCGAGCCTCCCGCCTGGACCGGCTGGGTCCTGCCGCTGGGCATGCTGCTGATCCTGTGGTTCCTCATCCTGCGTCCGCAGATGCGCCAGCAGAAGCAGCACCGCGAACGCGTCGCCGGGCTCGCCAAGGGCGACGAGGTGGTCACCGCCGGCGGTCTCGTCGGCAAGATCACCAAGGTCGAAGAGCATTTCGTCCATGTCGAGCTTGCCAAGGGCATGACCGTCAAGGCGGTGCGCAGCACCATCGGCGAAGTGCTGTCCTCGCGCAGCACGCCTGCCGCCAACGATTAATCAGGGACGCCATCTTCCATGCTCGATTTCCCCACCTGGCGTAAGGCATGGCTGTGGCTGGTGACGGCGCTGTGCTGTCTCGCCGCGCTGCCTTCGTTGCTTTCGGCGACCAGCATGCGCTGGCCCGACGCCTTGCCCGATCCGATGGTCAACCTCGGTCTCGACCTTGCCGGGGGTAGCCACATCCTGCTCGAGGCCGATTCCTCGCAGGTCGCGGCGCAGCGGCTCGAGAACATGGAAGAAAACGTGCGCAACACGATGCGCCGCGCGGAACCGCGTATCCGCATCGGCGACGTCTCGACGCGCGGAGGGCGGCTGAGCTTCGTGCTCGATGATCCGAGCGAGATCGATCGCGCGCGCGAACTGCTGCTGCCCTCGATCAACGGCACCGGCCTGGTGCGCGAGTGGAACCTGACTGTCGAGGATGGCAATCGCATGATCCTTACCCCCACGCGGGAGGGGATCGACCAGGCGGTAAGCGATGCGATGGAAAGCGCCACCGAAGTGGTGCGCAAGCGTATCGACGAACTGGGCACGCGCGAGCCGACCATCATCCGCCAGGGCGAGACCCGCATCGTCGTCCAGGTGCCCGGCTTGCAGGACCCGGACCAGCTCAAGGCGCTGCTCGGCCAGACCGCCAAGCTCGAATTCAAGCTGGTCGACCAGCAGGCATTGCCGAGTGACGTGCAGCAGGGCCTCGCCCCGCCGGGATCGGAAATCTTCCCCTATGCCGAAACGTCGGACTACGCCGGTACTTCGGTGGCGGTGCGCCGGCTGGGCGGGATTCGCGGCGACAATCTTACCGGCGCGCAGCAGAGCTTCGACCCGCAGACCAACGAGCCGGTGGTGAACATCCAGTTCGACAGCGATGGCGGGCGCCGCTTCGCCAAGCTGACCACCGAGAACGTCGGCAAGCCCTTCGCCATCATCCTCGACGGCAAGGTGCTCTCCGCGCCCAACATCAACGAACCGATCCGCGGCGGCACGGCGCAGATTTCGGGTGGCTTCTCGGTCGACACCGCCAACCAGCTGGCGATCTCGCTGCGCTCGGGCGCGCTTCCGGTCGACCTCGCGGTGATCGAGGAACGCACCGTCGGGCCAGACCTCGGCGCCGATTCGATCCGCCAGGGAATGATTGCCATGGCCATCGGTTCGCTGCTGGTGGTGCTGCTGATGATCGCCACCTACGGGCGCTTCGGCGTCTATGCGACGGTGGCGCTGGTGTTCAACGTGCTGATGCTGCTCGGCGTCATGGCCTTCCTCAACACCACGTTGACGCTGCCCGGTATCGCCGGCTTCGTGCTGACAATCGGCGCGGCGGTCGACGCCAACGTCCTGATCAACGAGCGCATCCGCGAGGAACGCAAGCGCGGGCGGCGTGTCGTCGCCGCGGTGGAAACCGGCTACAAGGAAGCCAGCCGCGCGATCTACGATGCCAATGTCACCAACTTCATCGCCGGCGTGCTGCTGTTCCTGTTCGGCAGCGGTCCGGTGCGCGGTTTTGCCGTGGTCCTGGTGATCGGCCTGTTCACTTCGGTGTTCACCGCCGTCACGCTGACCCGCATGTGGGTTGCCGACTGGCTGCGCAAGGCCAAGCCCAAAGACATCGTGCTGTAAGGAGGCGGGACCCATGAAACTGCTCAAGCTCGTCCCCGACGATACCAATATCAAATTCCTCAAATGGCGCGTGCCCTTCTTTGCCGTCAGCATCCTGCTGATTGCGGCGAGCTGGGCGCTGGTGTTCACCAAGGGGCTCAATTACGGCGTCGATTTCGCCGGCGGCCTCGAAGTGCGCGCGACCTTCACCCAGAGCGTCGAGGCGCCGGTGGGCGAACTGCGCGAGAAGGTCGCGACGCTCGGTTACGGCGATCCGGTGGTGCAGCGCTTCGGCGAGGACAACCAGGTATCGATCCGCGTGCGGCTGCCCGACGAGGTTTCTTCGGACAAGGAGGCCGCGCAGGCCGCCGCCAACGAGATCGTCGATACGCTCAAGTCCGACTATTCGGACTTTCGCCTCGACGGCAACGACAACGTTTCGGGTAAGGTGTCGGGCGAGTTTCGCGAGACCGCTCTTTACGCCCTGCTGGCGGCGATGGGGGCGATCGCGCTCTATATCTGGATCCGCTTCGAATGGCAGTTCGGCGTCGGCGCGCTCTTTGCGCTGTTCCACGACGTCAGCCTGACGCTGGGCATGTTCTCGCTGTTCCAGATGGAGTTCAGCCTACAGATCATCGCCGCGATTCTGGCGATCATCGGCTATTCGCTGAACGATACGATCGTGGTCTACGACCGCATCCGCGAGAACCTGAAGAAGTTCCGCAAGATGCCGCTGCCCGAACTGCTCGACCTGTCGGTCAACGAGACTCTGGCGCGTACGGTCATGACCTCGCTGACGCTTCTCATTGCGCTGGTCCCGCTGCTGTTCTTCGGTCCGGCCAGCCTGTTCGGCATGGTCGCGGGGATCACGCTGGGCCTGTTCGTCGGGACCTACAGTTCGGTCTACATGGCCGCGCCGTTCCTCGTCTGGCTGGGTGTGACGAGCGACAGCTTCGTGCCCACCGAATCCGTGGCCGACCAGCAGGAAAAGAAGGCCCGCGGGCTCGTCTGATTGGTGCGGGGGAAGCGCTTGGCGCTTCCCTTGCGGCCGGTGGCGTAAGGGCAGGACGGAGGTCCTGACCGCACCCCGCGCAATCTCACACTATCCCGTCGTAATGGGCGGCCAGCGCTGCCCCGTTCGCTTCCCAGCTGAAGGCCTCGACCGTCTCCGCCACCGCTTCGGGCGAGTGGGAGCGGGTGGTGACCGCTTCGATTCCCTCGCGAATGGCCCGGCAATTGCGTGCCACGATTACCCCCGCTTCGGGCGAGGTCACCACTTCGCGGGCGCCGCCCGCATCGGTGATGACGATCGGCGTGCCGCAGGCGAGCGACTCAATCCAGGCGTTGGCGAGCCCTTCGCTGGCCGAAGGCAGCACCATGGCATCGGCGGCTGACAAGATCGGCGGCAACATCGAGGGATCGAGACTGCCGAGAAAGTGGACGCGACCGGCAACCCCCACCTCTTTCGCCAGCGCGCGCAGGCTTGGCTCGTCCTCGCCCTTGCCGACCAGCAGCAGTCGTCCCTTGGGAAGATCGGCGAGCGCCTTGACGACATAAGCCTGGCCCTTGCGCTCGATCAGCGCGCCGACCGTAACCAGCAGCAGATCGTCACGCGCGATCGGGATCGAAAATCTTTCCGCAAGACGCGCGCGCAGCCCGTTATGGTCCAGCGGGCGGAACAGGTCGCGGTCGAGTCCGGTGTAGTGGATTCCGATCCGGTCGCGATCCATGCCGAGCGTGGCCATGTCGTCGGCAAGGGCCTCGCACACTGCCAGGACACCTGCCGCTTCGCGGGCGGTCTCGATCAGCGCTTCGCGACCGTATCCGCGCGCACCCCAGTAATGGATGTCCGCGCCGCGCGCCTTGACCGAGAAGGGCAGGCCGAGTTCGCGCGCGATTATCATCGCGGCAGGGCCATCCGGGTAGAAGAATTGCGCGTCGACGAGGTCGAAGCGGCGCCCGGCGTGGAGGCGGCGGGCGAGCGGCAGGACGGCGCGCGCGATCAGCCTGGGGTTGAGCCGGCCGCCGACCTTGGGCAGCAGGCGAAAGATCGGGCGGTGAACGTCGAAGCCGAATTCGCGGCCATTTCGCGCCGCGCCTGCGAGCATCTTGTAGCGCCCCAGCGCCAGCGGCGGCAGGCCGATCGGATTGATCAGCGTGACGTCCCAATGCGTGTCGCCCTGCAGCGCTTCGAGCGACCTGGCGACGAAGATACCGAAGCGCGGGTGGGCGGTATTGGGAAACAGCGTCGAAAGCGACAGCACGCGGCGAGTCTTGACCGCACTCACAGCGGACGCACCAGCATTTCGGCCAGCGCGATCCACGGCGGATTGTCCACCACCTGCTGCTTTTGGCCATGTCCCGGCGGCAGCAGGCCGACAAGGCTGCCCTGCCGGTCGATCAGCCGCCCGAAGGCGAAGCGGCCGCCTTTCTTCGGAACAAGGACGTCGCGATTGATCGCGCGGGCGGCATCGGCCGGATCGAGCTGGCGCAGCCACAACAAGTCGCCCGGGCGGTATTCGCCGTGCGGATAGTCGATTTCGAGAACCATCAGTGCGCCGTCGCCGCCGAGGTCTGTAGCGAGGATCGCGTCGCGCGGCGCGGAGAACGCTTCGGGTCCGTCCTTGGCCAGCCTCGCGACGACCTGAGGCGGTTCGGTGTGCTCGCTGCGCACGAGCTTCTCGGCATCGACATCGAGCGCGGCGGCGATCCGTTCCATCCAGTTGAGCGAGAGGTTGCGCATGCCCGTCTCGAGCCGACCGACGGTTTGAGGGGTCGTCGGCGGATCGCACGCGGCGGCCAGATCGGCCAGTGTCATGCCCTTCTGCTTGCGGATGTCGCGGATGCGGTTGATCATCGGTCGTCCCCAAAAATAACCGATTTGGTGTTTATCGCTTTCCTACATGAACCGCGCAGAGGCAAGGGAAATCGTCCAGCCAGCCAGGGAGACGCCTATGCCCCACCGCCATTTGGTCGAACGTGAGCTCACCGAAGAAGGCCCGCGTCGCGGCGCCGACGCGTGCGACAGACGCCGTAGCGTAACGATCAATCTCGCCGAGAGCCCGCTCGGCTGGCTGCACGCACGCGGCCATCTGACCGACCGACAACTCGATGCGGGCGAGCGGCTGCGGGCAGATTACGAACGCGCGCAGCTCGCACCGTCGGTGACCATGCGCTGGGACCCGGTCCGCGTGGATGGGGGAGCCCGCGACCATGGCCTTAGGTCAACGGAACGCCAGATCGCGGCCAAGAACCGTTTCGATGGTGCCATGGCCGAGGTGGGCCCGGGCCTGTCCGACATTCTCTGGCGTGTCGCCTGCGCGGGCGAGGCAATTCCGGCAGCCGAGAAGGCACTCGAATGGCCCGTGCGCAGCGGCAAGCTGGTGCTGAGGCTGGCACTCGATCGAGTGGCTACGTTCTATCGCATTCGGTGAGGATGATTTTTGCGCCAGGACCGTGGTCCATGCGGTCCATGTCTGGGGAAACGCTCTCGGCCAATCCTCTGTCGGACGCGCAGCCTATTGCTGACCGTAGAGAAATCGTTCCTCGGCGATCTTTCCGTCCTTCACCGTGTAGAGGCCGACTTCCTTCATCTGGCTGCGCTCGCCATCGAGAGTGACGTCCATCTCGTAATTCACTGCGAACTGGTCGCCGAAGACATAGGGGCCGTCGGTACTGCTCGAATGGACCTCGGCATTCTCGTTCCACCAGGCATGCTTCTGCAACAGCGCCTCGCGCCCCTCGACGCGCGACATCGGTCCTTCAGTGGGTTCGAGGCTGACGATGTCGTCGGCCCAATAGGCTTGGTAGTCGTCGGTGCGCTCTTCTGCGACCGCTTGGGTGAAGTCCTTCGCCATCTGTTCGATTGCCATGACAAGCTCCTCTCTCGCCCCGTCCGCGAGAGAGCGTATCACACGTGGTGCAAGTCGGCGCCGGCTATTCGAGGCTGTCGGACACGCGTCGCCGCAGCTCGGGCAGGACCTCGTCTTCAAACCACGGATTCTTGCGCATCCAGATGGTCGAACGCCATGCGGGGTGCGGCAGGGGCAGGAAGCGCGGCAGGTAGTCGCGGAAGGCGCGCACTCGGTCGGTCATGGAAAGCTTGCGCGCCGCGGGTAGATAGTGCGCCTGCGCATAGGTGCCGACGAGCAGGGTCAGCCGGTCATCGGGCAGCAGATCGAGAACACGCGCGTGCCACTGGGGCGCACACTCCGGGCGGGGCGGCTTGTCGCCTCCGCTGGCCTTGCCGGGATAGCAGAACCCCATCGGCACCAGCGCGACTTGCGCGGGATCGTACATTTGCGCCTTGGTTAGACCAGTCCATTCGCGCAGCCGGTCGCCGCTGGCATCGTCCCACGGGATGCCGCTTTCATGGACCTTCGATCCGGGGGCCTGACCGATGATCAGCAACTTCGCAGTTGCTGAAAAGCTGGCGACCGGACGCACGCCGTGCGGCAGGCGATCGGCACAGATCCGGCAAGCCGCGATCTCGGCCTGCAGGCTCATCCTTCGACCAGCTCGGCGAGCGCCAACCAGCGCTCCTCCGCCGCGTCCTTCTCGCTGCGCGCGTTCTCGATCCCTTGCGAGATATTGGCGAAGCGCTGCGGATCGGAAGTGTAGAGATCGGGATCGGAGAGGATTGCCTCGCCCTTGGCGATCGCCGCCTCGAGTTCCTCGATCCGCGCGGGCAGCAGCTCGTAATCGCGCTGGTCCTTGTAGGAGAGCTTGGTCGATTTGGGGGCAGGCGGCGGGGGCGGGGCGGGCTTGTCGGCCTGCTTGTCGGTCCTGGCCTTGCCCACGACGGGCTGGCGGCGCTTGGCTTCCCAGTCCTCGTAACCGCCCGCGACCACATCGACCTTGCCCGTCCCGTCGAGGCCGAGCGTGATGGTGACGGTGCGATCGAGGAAGTCGCGGTCGTGGCTGACGATCAGCACGGTGCCCTCGTAATCGGCGATCACCTCCTGCAACAGGTCGAGAGTCTCGAGGTCGAGGTCGTTGGTCGGCTCGTCGAGCACGAGCAGGTTCGAGGCCTTGGCGAATTCGCGCGCCAGCAACAGACGGCTGCGCTCGCCGCCCGAGAGCACGCCGACGCGCATGTCGACGATCTTGGGATCGAAGAGGAAGTCCTTGAGATAGGCCTGCACATGCTTGCGATTGCCGCGTACGTCGATCCAGTCGCCCCCCTCGGCGAGCACCTGCCGCACGGTCTTGTCTGCGGTGAGCAGCTGGCGCTGCTGGTCAATCATTACGCCGGTCAGCGTCTTGGCGATTTCGACGCTGCCGCTGTCGGGCTCGAGCTCGCCAGTGAGCATCTTCAAGAGGGTAGTCTTGCCCGCGCCATTGGCACCGACGATGCCGATGCGGTCGCCGCGCTGGATGCGCAGGCTGAACGGCTTGATGATCGTGCGGTCGCCATAGGACTTGGTGATGTCCTGCGCGACGATGACCGACTTCGACTTGAAGTCCTCCTCGGTCGCGAGCTTGAGCTTGGCGGTGCCGCCGGCGCTGATCATCGAGGCCCTCTGCGCGCGCATCTGCCACAGCTTCTCGAGCCGGCCCTGGTTGCGCTTGCGCCGCGCGGTCACACCGCGTTCGAGCCAGTGCGCTTCGAGCTTGAGCTTGGCGTCGAGCTTCTCTGCCGCGCGCGCTTCCTCGGCATAGACCGCCTCTTCCCACGCCTCGTAGCCGCCGAAGCCGACTTCCTTGCGGCGCAGGTTTCCACGGTCGAGCCACAGCGTCGTGCGCGTGAGGCGCTTGAGGAAGGTACGGTCGTGGCTGATGACGACGAAAGCGCCTTTGTAGCGTTCCAGCCAGCCTTCCAGCCAGTCGATCGCGCCGAGATCGAGATGGTTGGTCGGCTCGTCCATTAGCAAGAGGTCGGGGTCCTGCGCCAATGCCCGGGCGATCGCGGCACGGCGCTTCTCGCCGCCGCTTGCACCCTGGGTCGCGCGGCTCATGTCGATGCCCAGCTGGCCCGCGATCGCCTCGATTTCGTGCTCCTGCGGCGCATGCTCGCCGGCCAGCGCCCAGTCCATCAGCGTCGCATGGCCCGCAAGGTCGGGGTCCTGCTCGAGCAGGACGATACGCAGAGCGGGCTTGGTCTTGCGGATCCCTGCATCGGTTTCGACCCGCCCGTCGATCATGCGGAACAGTGTGGTCTTGCCGACTCCGTTGCGGCCGATCAGCGCGATCCGGTCGCGCGGACCGATATGCAGGTCGAGCGGGTCGTGATCGGGCCCGCCGAACAGCCATTTGCCGCCCTGCTGCAGGGCCATGCCTTCGAGGCTGAGAATGGGGGGCTGTGCCATAGGCCGCGCGAGGTAGTCGCGCGCGCGGCCTATCGCAAGCGCCTAGCGCGCGGCGCGCTGTTCCTCGGCCATGCGCGCGACATCGGCGAGCAGCGCATGCGCGTCGTAAACGATCCCGTCTTTGACCGTCCAGCGCACCCCGCCGACCTGCTCGACCGCGCCGGTTGCAGGGTTCATCCGCGTATGGCCGGTGCCGTAGAGGACCTTGAGGTTGGCGAGCGGGTTCTCGGGCACGATCACGAGATCGGCCAGCTGGCCCACCGCAATCCGCCCCATCGGCGGCTCCTGCCCGCGCGGCTCGTAGATCTCGCGCGCGCCGTCGAGCGTGGCAGCGCGGATGACCGCGAGCGGGGAAAGGCCCGCTTCGCGCAGCATTTCGAGCTCGCCGATATAGGCGAAGCCCCAGGTTTGGTAGATATAGCCAGGGTCCGAGCCCGCGGTGACGCGCCCGCCGCGATCGTGAAAGTCCTTGGTCAGCGCGAACCACTTGGCATAGAAATTACGCCAAGCCACCTCGTCCTCGCTGGTCCAGTCCTTGTAATAGCTGCCGTGATTGGTCGCGCTGGGGGCGTAGAAATCCATCAGCGAGGGGGTGGTGTATCGCGCGTGCCAGTCGCGCGTCTTGGCGGCCATCACGTCGCGGCTGGCCGAATAGATGTTGAAGGTCGGGCTCAGCGTCACCCCGCTCTCGACGAGGAAGTCGACATAGGCGTCCCATTTCTCGGTGCCCGGCTCGACCGCCTGCGGCGCCAGCCGCGCGACCCAGGCGAAGCGCGACTGCTCGTCGAAGTAGTTGTAGTCCTCGGGGTAATAGGGGAGCCCGTCCTTCAGCAGGCTTTCGAAATGGCCGTAAAAATGGGTTACTCCGCCAAGCCCGAGTTCGACGGCCTTGCGCGCATTCACCTCTGCCACGCCTGTCTGCGCAAGATGGGCGACGGTGCCCATCTGCTGCTTCTTCGCTTCATCGAGCGCGGCTTCGAGAACATCGGGCGGGGCGGAATTGAAGAATTTCACGCCCCAATAGCCCTGTGCCTTCGCCCAGCGCACCCATTCGCGTGCCTTGGCGGGCGTATCGGGCGTGCCGCGCGACCATTTGTCGCCGAACACAGCATAGGGGATCAGGCGCGGCGCGGCGATCGTGTTGGCGGCGCTTCGGGCTGCATCCGACAGGTCGGGCGTGTCGGGACCGAAATAGAAGCTCACCCCGCGCACCGTCGTGACGCCGTGCGCGAGCCAGAGCTTGTAGCCGTAGGATGGCTGAGAAGCCTTGGCAGCATCACCGTTGTGGCCATGGACATCGACGAAACCGGGCAGCACATACATTCCGGCGGCATCGAGCACCCGTTGCGCTGCCTGCACTTCGTTTGCCGGGGCACCGCCAGGATAGGTCGCGGCGATGCGATTGCCCTCGATCAGGATGTCGACCGGTCCCGCGGGTGGTGCGCCCGATCCCTCGATTACAGTCGCGCCGCGGATCAACAGCTTGTCGAACGGCCCCTGGCCTTCGCCCGCCACGCGATCGGGGACGCGCTCCATTTGCGCGACGAGCGGCGGCGCCGCGATCGTGGCCAAGGCCGCCAGTGCGAATGTCCAGGCTTTCATGCAATCCCTCTCGATCGGAGCCATAGGCTGGCCACCGCTACCGCGCCAGCAAAGCGGGAACGGAACCATTCAGCAAGCCGTAAAGCTAGCAAGGCGATAATCCGTCGAACCAATGAGGAGCAAGCCCATGATCCGTTTCGCAATTCCCGCACTGGCTGCGGGCGTCGTCGCCAGCAGCGCACAGGCCGCCGAAGTGCAGATCGCTGCCCAAGCGCCGGTGGTGGAGCTGTCGGTCAGCGAAACGGTCGACGCCAAACCCGATATCGTCGAGATCGGCGCGGGTGTCACCAGCCAGGCCTATACTGCGGTCGAGGCGATGCGAATCAACGCGCGCGAAATGACTGCGGTGATCGAACGGCTGAAGGCGCTCGGAATCGACAAGGCCGATATCCAGACGACCGGAATAAACCTGAGTGCGCAATATGACTACGACCAGGCCGAACGCCGCCAGGTGTTCCGTGGATACCAGGCATCCAACCGGGTCAGCGTGACGCTGCGCGAAGTCAAGCGCGCCGGGGAAGTGCTCGATGCGCTGGTCGCCGCCGGCGCTACCGACCTCAGCGGTCCGCGCTTCGCGCTCGACGACGACACCGAGGCACGAGCGCAGGCGCGCAAGGCCGCCTTCACCAAGGCCCGCGCGCAGGCCGAGGAGTACGCGCGCTGGTCAGGCTATACCGGCGTACGACTGCTCGAAGTCAGCGAGTCGATCATGACGAACCGGCCGATCGCCTATGCCGAGGCCGACATGCGCCAGTCGATCAAGGTTGCTGCCGCGCCGACCCCGGTCGAACCGGGGCTCGTCGGGACGATGGTTTCGATCACTGTCAAATACGAAATGACCCGCTAGGCTGAATGGTGCTCCCCGGCCGTATTCACACCTTGTTCAATGCCTTCTACCTAGGCAGGGACGTATCATGACGCGCCTTTTCGCCTCCTTGCTCGCCCTCGGTCTGCTTGCCGGTCCGATCATGGCCGAACCCGCCTTCGCACAACGTCGCTCGGAACAGGGTGAGGCGCGTCGCGAAATGAATGCGGGCAATATCATGCAGTTGCGCGATATCGAGGCGCGGATCCTGCCCTCGATGAAGGGGGCCGAGTATCTTGGCCCGGCTTATGATTCGACCGCGATGGCCTACCGCCTGAAGTTCATCAAGGACGGTCGCGTAATGTATGTCGATGTCGATGCGCGTACGGGCAAGGTGCTGCGCCGCAGTCGCTGAAATCGCTCCCCGGTGAAACGCCGTTCCGGTTGACGCGTTCATCTACATGAACGAAACGCGCCAGACACAATTCAAGGACGGACATTCATGAGGATCCTGATCGTCGAGGACGAGCCCACGTTGGGCCAGCAACTCAAGTCGACGCTCGAACAGAACGGCTATGCGGTGGACCTTTCCACCGATGGCGAGGACGGCCATTTCCTCGGAAGCACCGAGGATTACGACGCGGTGATCCTCGATCTCGGCCTGCCCGAAATCGACGGGCTCACCGTGCTCGGCATGTGGCGCCGCGAAGGTCGCAAGTTCCCCGTGCTCGTGCTCACTGCGCGCGACAGCTGGAGCGACAAGGTCGCGGGGCTCGATGCGGGTGCCGACGACTATCTTGCCAAGCCCTTCCAGACGGAGGAACTGATCGCACGCCTGCGCGCGCTTATCCGTCGTGCTTCGGGCAATACTTCGAGCGAGCTGACCGCAGGCGATGTCCGCCTCGATACGCGTTCGGGTCGCGTTACGCTCAAGGGAGAGCCGGTCAAGCTGACCGCGCAGGAATACAAGCTGCTGAGCTACCTCATGCACCACAAGGGCAAGGTGGTCAGCCGCACCGAACTGATCGAACATATCTACGATCAGGATTTCGACCGCGATTCGAACACGATCGAGGTCTTCGTTACCCGCATCCGCAAGAAGCTGGGTGCGGAAGTGATCACGACGATCCGTGGACTTGGATACAGCCTCGACGACCCCGCCGACCAGCCGCGCGCCTGACGAGGACTCCGGCGAGGCGGCGGCGGTCGGGGGAAGCCCGCCTGCCGCTGCGCCGGTGGACGACCCGGTGACTATCGCTACGCCGCCTGCGCGGCGCAGCCTTGCGCGGCGCATGATGGCGATCGCCGCGCTGTGGATCGGCGTGCTGTTATTGGGTGGCGGTTTCGCGCTCGACCGAACGCTCGTCCGCCTGGTCGAGAACAATTTCGACGAACAGCTCGAATACGTCCAGACCGCACTGATAACCTCGGCCGAGATCGACAATTTCGGCGATGTGCAACTCTACCGCTCGCTCGGCGATCAACGCTTTCTCGAACCGAACAGCGGCGTCTACTGGCAAATCAGCGGGAAGGGGCACGATCCCTTTCCCAGCCGCAGCCTTTGGGACCGCAGCCTGAAGATCGAAGGCGACCACATCGACAACGAGCCCCATTTCTATAACTCGGACCAGTTCGAGGGTGAGCCGCTGCGAATTGTCGAGCGTACCGTCATCCTGCCCGACAGCGACACACGCTGGACCTTCGCCGTCGCTTCGGCGCGAGGCGAGCTCGATTACCAGATCAGCCGCATCCGTTCGATCCTGGTGTGGAGCTTTGCCGCGCTAGGGCTCGGCCTGATGACGCTGGCGATGCTGCAGAGCTGGTACGGCCTGTCTCCGCTACGCCGCGTACGCAACGCGATTCAGGCTATGCGCAACCAGGGCACCAACCGCATTACCGAGCCGCTGCCGCTCGAAGTCGAACCGCTGGTAGAGGAAATCAACGCATTGCTGGCGCATACCGAACAGCAGGCCGAAGAAGCCCGCATGCATGCCGGCAATCTTGCGCATGCGCTCAAGACGCCGCTGACGGTGCTGACCAATGCCGCGACCGCGCACGATCCCAAGCTCGCCGACCTGGTCTTCCGCGAAACGCGCACGATGCAGCGCCATGTCGAGCACCACCTCGCCCGGGCCCGGGCCGTCGGGCGTCGCGCCAGCGGGCATGCCCGCGCCGAGGTCTGGCCGAGCGCGGAAAGCGTGCTGCGCGCGGTTACGCGAATCTACGAGGACACACGCTTCGATCTCGACGGCAACCGCGACGCGTTGGTCTCGATCGAGCGCCAGGATCTCGACGAGATTCTCGGCAATCTGATCGAGAATGCCGCCAAATACGGCGGGGGCAGTGTCTTCGTCACCATCGATGCCGAGCGCGAGAGCGACGCGTGCATCATCTGGGTCGAAGACGATGGTTCGGGCATTCCCCCTGCCGAACGCACGCGCATCTTCGACCGCGGGGCGCGGCTCGATACGGGCAAGCCCGGCACCGGGCTGGGGCTTGCGATCGTACGCGATGTGGTCGCGATCTACGGCGGCTCGGTCGAATTGGACAGCAGCGAGGATCTGGGCGGACTGCTGGTGCGGCTGACGCTGCCCCGCGCCACGGCCTAAAGCGCTGTTACAGCCCCGCTGCCTGCTCGTGGTGGCGGATCACCTCGTCGATGATGAACCGCAGGAACTTCTCGCTGAACTCGGGGTCGAGCTCGCTTTCTTCCGCCAGCCGGCGGAGCCGTGCGATCTGCTCCTGTTCGCGCGCCGGGTCGGCCGGGGGCAGGGTGACCCTAGCCTTGTAGGCACCCACCGCCTGGGTGATCCGGAAACGCTCGGCCAGCATATGAATCAGCGCGGCATCGATATTGTCGATGCTCTTGCGAAAGCCGGCGAGGACGGGATCGGGCTGGGGCGTTTCGGTCATGCGATCACGCTAACAAGAAATCCCGTCTTGCCAAGAAAGCTTGGGCAGACCATGGCCAAGCCGAAATGTCTGCCGACGTAATTCCCCTGAAACGCGCCGAACCCGAAGGCTCGATCGAACCCATGCTGGCGCTGACGGCGCCGGGCATGAACCAGGTCAACCAGGTCATTCTCGACCGGATGCAGAGCGAAGTGCCGCTGATCCCGGCGCTGGCGGGGCATCTGATCTCGGGCGGCGGCAAGCGCCTGCGGCCGATGCTGACGCTCGCCGGAGCGGAACTGGTCGGATATTCGGGTACCCGCCATCACAAGCTCGCCGCGGCGGTCGAGTTCATCCATACGGCGACGCTGTTGCACGACGATGTCGTCGACGGCAGCGATTTGCGGCGCGGCAAGGCGGCGGCCAATATCATCTACGGCAATCCGGCGACGGTGCTGGTGGGCGATTTTCTCTTCAGCCGCAGTTTCGAGCTGATGACCGAAGACGGCAGCCTCAAGGTGCTCAAGATCCTCTCGGGTGCGAGCGCGATTATCGCCGAGGGAGAGGTCGATCAGCTCACTGCGCAGCGCAAGATCGACACCAGCGAGCAGCGCTACCTCCACATTATCCGCGCCAAAACCGCCGCGCTCTTCGCCGCCGCCAGCCGGATCGCGGCGGTGGTGGCCGAATGCAGCGATGCGCAGGAACAGGCGCTCGACGAATACGGCCGCAACCTCGGCGTGGCCTTCCAGCTTGTCGACGACGCGCTCGATTACGATTCGAATGCCGCCGCCATGGGCAAGGACCGCGGCGACGACTTCCGCGAAGGCAAGATGACGCTGCCGGTGATCCTCGCCTACGCCCGCGGGAGCGAGGAGGAGCGCGAGTTCTGGAAGGCCGCGATCGGCGGATTCCGGACCGAGGACGAAGACCTCGAACATGCGATTGCGCTGATCGACCGGCACGATGCGGTGGCCGATACCAAACTGCGCGCGCGCCATTTCGCCCAGCGCGCGATCGATGCGCTGTCGATCTTCCCCGACAGCAAGGCACGCCAGGCGATGACGCAGGCCGCGCTCTTCGCAGTAGCGCGCGGGTACTGATCCGTCCTAGGGGCGCTGTCGTGCCCGAGCTACCGATCCAATCCGTCCTGCCCGACCTGCTGGGAGCCCTGCGCGGGCGAACCGGCGCGGTTCTCGTCGCGCCCCCCGGGGCGGGCAAGACAACGGCCGTGGCGCCGGCCCTGCTCGAGGAGAAGTGGTGCTCCGGCACGATCATCCTCACCTCGCCGCGAAGGGTCGCGGCGCGCGCGGCGGCCGAGCGCATGGCAGAAATGCTCGGTGAAAAGCCGGGAGAGACGATCGGCTATCTCACGCGTCTCGACAGCAAGCGCTCGGCGAAAACGCGCGTGCTGGTGGTCACCGAAGCGATCTTCGTGAACACGATCCTTGGCGATCCGGAGCTAGCCGGCGTGTCGGCCGTGCTGTTCGACGAGGCGCATGAGCGGCATCTCGACAGCGATCTCGGCCTCGCGCTGGCCTTGGAGAGCCGGGCGGTGCTGCGCGAGGATTTGCGTGTGCTGGTAATGTCCGCGACGATCGACGGCGCGCGCTTCGCGAGCCTGCTGGGTGGGGACACTCCGGTGATCGAAAGCGAGGGGCGGGCGCATCCCCTGCGCATCGAATGGCTCGGCTCCGCGCCGCAAATACCGTTCGAGGATGCCACAGCGCAGGCGATTGCCACGGCGTGGCGCGACGAGGAGGGCGACATCCTAGCCTTCCTGCCTGGCGTGCGCGAAATTGAGCGGGTGCGCGAAAGGCTCGAGGCGCGGTTGCCCTCCGCGCTGGTCTTGCCGCTCCACGGGCAAATCGACCCGGCCGGCCAGCGTGCCGCGATCCGGCGCGATCCCGAGGGACGGCGCAGGATCGTGCTGGCGACGGCGATCGCCGAGACTTCTTTGACGCTCGATGGCGTGTCGGTCGTCGTCGATGCAGGGCTCTCGCGCCGGGCCGAATTCGACCGCGCAGCGGGCACGACGCATCTCGTGACTCACCGCGCAAGCCAGGCGGCAGCGGCGCAACGCGCCGGGCGCGCGGCGCGCCAGGGGCCCGGTGTTGCCTATCGCCTGTGGGAAGAGGCCGGCCATGGCGGGCGGCCGCTCTATGATCCGCCCGAAATGCTCACTTCCGATCTTGCGCCCTTGGTCCTTGCGCTCGCACAATGGGGCTGCGGCAATCCTGCGGAACTGGCGTGGCTCGATCCGCCGCCGAATGCATCGGTAAGTGCGGCCCGGCAGACACTTTTCGCCCTCGGCGCGCTCGACGCGGAGGGGCGAATTACCGAACGGGGAAAGGCGCTTGCGCAGCTGCCACTCGACCCGCAGGGCGCGGCGACCGTGCTGTTTGGCGCGGAGCATGGTGTGGAAGGGGAGGCAGCGCGGATCGCCCTTCTGCTCCAGGAAAGGGGGCTGGGCGGCCGCGGCGAGGATCTGGAAGCGCGGCTTTCGCGCTGGAACGCCGATCATGGTGCACGCGCCGAAGCGAGCCGCAAGCTTGCCGGCCGATGGGCCAGACTGGCGCGTGGCCTTCGGCAGGCTGAGGCTGAGCGGAACTCGAGAAACCACACCACATCCGCTCGCCCTGAGCCTGTCGAAGGGCCGTCACCGCCACTAGGCATCCTCCTCGCCGCAGGTCGTCCCGAATTCATTGCGAAACGTCGCGATGCGAGCGGCGAGCACTGGGTGACCGCCGGGGGTAGGGGCTTCGTGCTCGACCCGGCGTCGCCGCTGGCAAGGGCAGAATTCCTCGTCGTCGGCGATGCGCAGGGACAGGCGCAGGGAGCGCGGATAACTTCGGCCATCGCGCTCGAGGAAAGCGATCTCGAACGCTGGCTGCCCGAGCGGATCGAGCGCCGACAGGTACTCCGCTGGACCGGCGAGCGGGTCGAGGCGCTGGTCGAGCGAAGGCTCGGCGCGATTACGCTGACCCGCGGCCCCGACCCTTCGCCCGATCCGCAAGCCATCGTGGACCTGCTTGTGGAAAAGGCTCTGGATAATGCGGCAAAACTGCTTCCTGCAGAACTGCTTGCGCGGGCAAGCTTTGCCGGCGTCGAGGGCCTGACGAGGGAAGTGCTGGCCGAAAATGCATCGCTCTGGCTCGCGCCGCTGCTCCATGGGAGGCGCGATCTCGACCTTCCCAAGGGCAAGCTCGTCGATGCACTGCTCGGCCAGCTCGACTGGGACAGCCGCCAGAAGCTCGACCGGCTGGCCCCGCGCGAATTTACCTCTCCTGCCGGCACGACGCATCGGATCGACTACACCGGCGACGAAGCACCCAGCGTGGAAGTGCGCGTGCAGGCGCTGTTCGGCCTCGAGCGGCATCCGATGGTCGGCGACACCCCACTGCTGCTCAAGCTGACCAGCCCGGCCGGACGCCCGATCCAGGCGACGCGTGACTTGCCCGGCTTCTGGCGCGGCAGCTGGGCCGATGTGCGCAAGGATATGAAGGGGCGCTATCCCAAGCACCGATGGCCCGAGGAACCCTGGGCGGAAGAGCCCAGTTTGAAGACCAAGAACGCCTTCCACCGTTCGGAATAGTTGACTTCCGAGCCGAAGGCGAGGCAAGGGCGACCGCCCGCCCGAGCTCATGCGAGGTAGCCAAGGCGGACGGATGTCCGCCGCCCGGCGTCTGAGGGACGAAAGAAAATGTCTGCGAGAATCTACCAGCGACCGAAAAACGCCATGCAGTCGGGCAAGGCCCGCACCGACGAATGGGTACTCGAATTCGAGCAGTCCGAAGCGCGTCATGCCGACCCGCTGATGGGATGGACCGGCAGCGGCGACACGCAGGCGCAGGTGCAGCTGACCTTTCCGAGCAAGGACGAGGCGAAGGCCTATGCCGACAAATACGGCATCGCCGCCCGCGTCCACGCAACGCCGCCCAAGGCGCTCAAGCTGCAGGCCTACGCGGACAATTTCAGGTAAGACCAGGTCATTGCGAGGAGCCGCAGGCGACGTGGCAATCCAGAGACCATCGGACTGGTTTGCTTCACTTCGCTCGCTATGACTGAGGGCTTGAAACCTCTACCACATCCCTCCATATGGCGCGCCGGGAGTCGGTCGGACGTTTGCGTTCGCTCACCGGGTCAGGTCCGGAAGGAAGCAGCCCAGGTGGATTGCGGCGGGTCGGCCGGCTCCTTTTTCACCCACATTTCGTGACTGCGACGGCATGACTTTTGCCGCGCCAGTGCCTACCTAGTCGGGCATGGGTGATTCACCGGACAATCCAGACGGTCTGCCGTGGGAGACCGAGGCTGAGGAGGAGGCTGCGCCGAGCGCGGCGGAGCTCGAAGAGGCCGGGCAGGAATCGATGTTCGGCGCGCCGCCGCCACCCGAGCCAGCGCCGAGCCCGACGCCTGCGCGCGACGCTGCGCCTGTACCCGCGTCCGAAGCCGCACCTGTAAATTCCGATCCCGCGCAGCCCTATCGCGTGCTGGCGCGCAAGTATCGTCCGCAGACCTTCGCCGAGCTGATCGGGCAGGAAGCGATGGTCCGTACGCTCGCCAATGCCATCGCGCGCGACCGGCTGGCGCATGCCTTCCTGATGACCGGCGTGCGCGGAGTGGGCAAGACTTCGACCGCGCGCCTGATCGCCAAGGCGCTCAACTGCATCGGGCCGGACGGAACCGGCGGGCCGACGATCAGCCCTTGCGGCGTGTGCGAACCCTGTCAGGCGATCGCCGAGGGCCGCCATATCGACGTGATCGAGATGGACGCCGCCTCGCACACCGGTGTCGACGATGTGCGCGAGATCATCGAGGCGGTGCGCTATGCCGCCGTCAGCGCGCGCTACAAGATCTACATCATCGACGAAGTTCACATGCTCAGCCGCAATGCCTTCAACGCGCTGCTCAAGACGCTCGAGGAACCGCCGGCGCATGTAAAATTCCTCTTCGCGACGACCGAGGTCGAGAAGCTTCCCGTCACCGTGCTCAGCCGTACGCAGCGGTTCGACCTGCGTCGTATCCCGGTCGAACTGCTCGAAGCGCATTTCGCCGAAATCTGTCACAAGGAAGGTGTCGAGGCCGACCCGGAGGCACTGCATATCGTCGCCAATGCCGCCGAAGGCTCGGTCCGCGACGGCCTTTCGATTCTCGACCAGGCGATCGCCCATGCCGATCTCGATACCGAGGGCAAGGTCACTGCGGCGCGCGTGCGCGACATGCTCGGCCTCGCCGACAAGGGGGCGCAGCGTCGGCTGTTCGGCCATATCCTCGAAGGCGAGGGCAAGGCGCTGCTCGAGGCGGTCGACGAGCAATATGCGCTCGGTGTCGAACCGCTGGCGCTGATGCGCGCGCAGATGGATTTGGCGCACCGGATTACCGTTGCGCAGGTTTCCGGGGACGAACCGGCAGGGGCCAGCCCCGACGAGCGGGAGCAATTGGCGGACTGGGCTGCGCGCCTTCCCGCTGGGCAACTCCACCGCCTCTGGCAGCTGCTCCTCCGCGGGCACGAAGAAGTACGCCTTGCCCCCGATCCGCTGGTGGCCTTGCGCATGGCGCTGTTGCGCACGCTGCACGCGGGGCAGATGCCCGATCCGGGGAAACTGGCGAAGAAGATCGAGGCGTTGGCCGAGGCCGGGCCGCTGGTATCGGCCGGAAGTCCGTCTGGCGGCACGTCTGCTTCGGCGCCCGCTGTCGGCACCGCGAAATCTACCCTCGACTGGCAGGATCTGGTCGAATCCATCGACGCCTCGGGATTGATGCAGGAGGCCAGCATCATGCGCCTTCAGGTGCGCGTGGTCGAACTGGCCGACGGCACCCTTCGTTATGGACGCGATGCGAAGTTCACCGACGATATCGCGCCGGTCCTGCGCGAGGCGCTGCATCGGCATACGGGCAAGCGCTGGACGGTCGAGGAAGTCGCAGGCGGGGCGGGAAGCCCCTCACTGGTCGAGACGATCGAAGCCGAACGCGAGGCCGCTGCCGCGGCAACGCGTGCTCACCCGCTGGTGAAGGCGGCCTTCGAGGCCTTTCCCGAAGCCGAACTGATTGACGATGGCGGCGCCTCCCCCGCGCGCCGCGAGATACCCTGGAGTAGAAAAGCATGAATATGGAAGAAATGCTCGCGCAGGCCCAGAAGGCCGCCGAAACGATCCAGAAGCAGATGAGCGATGCGCAGGCCAAACTCGACGAAATCGAGGTCGAAGGCGCGGCGGGCGGTGGCCTGGTCAAGGTCCGCGCGACGGCGCGCGGCCGCATTTTGGGTGTGACCATCGACGATAGCCTCATGAAGCCCGAAGAAAAGGCAATCGTCGAGGATCTCGTGACCGCCGCCTTCAACGATGCGCGCGATCGCGCCGATCGCAAGTCGGCCGAGGAAATGGGCCGCATTCAGCAGGACGCGGGCCTGCCGCCGGGCTTCAAGCTCCCCGGAATGTAAGCCCATACAAAGCGGCAGGTCCAACCGACAAGTGGCCTGCCGCCTGCCGGGACGAGCCGAGGCAAGCGGATAGTCGCGCGTAGCAGGTCCGGGCGCGCAGAGGAGCGCTAGGCGTGGCGCGGATTGGCTTTGGAGGATCCGCGCTCGTCTTGATCTGTGTCGAACAGGCGCCAGCCATCCAGATCGCGGATGAGCGGTTTGCAGCAGCGCTCGCAATTCGTGCGATAGCTGATCCCGTCGTCCCATACCCGACGGCGATTGACCCGATGGCCACGCGCTCTGCAAATGACCGAACCCAACATCTGCCTGGCTCCAAAGGAAATCAAAATTCGTCGCGTCCCGGAATCGTGTTCTATATAGTTTGTTTACCATGATTGCACGGTAATTATGCGTCATCCACATGACTTTCCCGTCTGGCGTTGCGCCATCGGGGTGGGCTCACCATATTCTTTGCGAACGACCGCACTCGGTCCCAATGGAATTTCTCGATGACCCAAACCTATCCCCTGCTGCCCCTTCGCGACATCGTCGTGTTCCCCGGAATGGTGGTCCCGCTGTTCGTCGGGCGCGACAAATCGGTCGCGGCGCTCGAGGCCGCGATGGAGGGCAGCAAGGACATCTTCCTGCTGGCCCAGCTCGATCCCGGTTGCGACGATCCGGCGCGCGATCATCTGTATGACGTCGGTGTGATCGCGCAGGTGCTCCAGCTGCTCAAGCTGCCCGACGGTACGGTGCGGGTGCTGGTCCAGGGCACCAGCCGCGCATCGCTCGAGGAACTCACCCCGCGCGGCGCGCATGTCGAAGCCGGCGTGTCGGTCATCGATACCGTGACCTCCTCGGGCAGCGAGGTGGTCGCCATGATGCGCCAGGTGGTCGAACAGTTTGGCGAATATGCCAAGCTCAACAAGAAGCTCGGTGAAGAAGCGGTCGAGCAATTGGGCGAAATCGACGATGCCGGCGAGCTGGCCGACGCGATCGCCGCTGCCGTGAATGCCAAGGTGTCCGACAAACAGGCGCTGCTGGTGGAGAAGGATCCGCTCAAGCGCCTCGAGATGGTTATGTCCTTCATGGAAGGCGAACTGTCGGTGCTGCAGGTGGAGCGTCGCATCCGCGGCCGCGTGAAGCGCCAGATGGAAAAGACCCAGCGCGAATATTACCTCAACGAGCAACTCAAGGCGATCCAGAACGAGCTTGGCGGCGATGAGGACGGCAGCAACGAGATTGCCGAGCTGACCGAGAAGATCGCCAAGACCAAGCTCTCCAAGGAAGCGCGCGAGAAGGCCGAGGCCGAGCTCAAGAAGCTCAAGGCGATGCAGCCGATGAGCGCCGAAGCGACCGTCATCCGCAATTATCTCGACGTGTTGCTCGGCCTGCCATGGGGCAAGAAGAGCAAGGTCAAAAAGGACATCGGTGAGGCGCAGAAGGTCCTCGACGCCGATCACTACGGACTCGAGAAGGTCAAGGACCGGATCATCGAGTACCTCGCCGTACAGGCGCGCACGCGCAAGCTGAAGGGGCCTATCCTGTGCCTCGTCGGCCCGCCGGGCGTCGGCAAGACTTCGCTTGGCAAGAGCATCGCCAAGGCCACCGGACGTGAATTCGTCCGCCAGTCGCTCGGCGGCGTGCGCGACGAGGCCGAAATTCGCGGCCACCGGCGGACCTATATCGGTTCGCTCCCGGGCAAGATCGTCACCAACCTCAAGAAGGCGGGCAAGATCAACCCACTGTTCCTGCTCGACGAGATCGACAAGCTCGGCCAGGACTTCCGCGGCGATCCGGCCTCGGCGCTGCTCGAAGTGCTCGATCCCGAACAGAACTCCAAGTTTCAGGACCACTATCTCGAGCTCGATCTCGACCTGTCGGACATCATGTTCGTCACCACGGCGAACAGCCTCAACCTGCCGCAACCGCTGCTCGACCGGATGGAGATCATCCGGCTTGAAGGTTATACCGAGGACGAGAAGGTCGAGATCGCAACGCGCCACCTGCTGCCCAAGCAGATCGAAGAGCACGGCCTCAAGAAGGGCGAATTCGAGCTGACCGAGGACGCCCTGCGCGACCTCATCCGCTACTACACGCGCGAAGCGGGTGTTCGTACGCTCGAACGCGAACTGGCCCGGCTCGCACGCAAGTCGCTGCGCAAGATCCTTGAAAAGGAGGCCGAAAGCGTGCGCATCACGCCCGAAAACCTCAGCGATTTCGCCGGGGTGCGCAAGTTCAAGCACGGCATGAGCGAGGACGAGCCGCAGGTCGGTGCGGTCACCGGTCTAGCGTGGACCGAGGTGGGCGGCGAACTGCTCAGCATCGAAAGCGTGACCACGCCGGGCAAGGGCGAGATCAAGACCACCGGCAAGCTGGGCGAGGTGATGAACGAAAGCGTCGCCGCGGCCTTCAGCTTCGTCAAGGCTCGCGCGCCGCATTACGGCATCCGGCCGAGCTTGTTCCAGCGCCGCAACATCCATATCCACCTGCCCGAAGGCGCGGTACCGAAGGATGGACCGAGCGCGGGTGTTGGCATGGTGACGTCGATCGTCTCGACGCTGAGCGGCATTCCGGTCAGGCCCGATGTCGCGATGACGGGCGAGGTCACCTTGCGTGGTCGCGTGCTGGCGATTGGCGGGCTCAAGGAAAAGCTGCTCGCCGCGCTGCGGGGCGGGATCAAGAAGGTCCTGATCCCCGAAGAGAACGTGAAGGACCTCGCCGAGATTCCCGAAAACGTGAAGGAAGGTCTCGAGATCGTGCCGGTGGCGCATGTCGACGAGGTTCT
>Ga0066644_10000340_pt1 | contig 29958 bp, 31 predicted proteins | sample CryGeyCG2114_020_FD_62735 | JGI IMG/M metagenome (GOLD analysis project Ga0066644, IMG submission 62735) | Groundwater microbial communities from aquifer - Crystal Geyser CG15_big_fil_post_rev_8/21/14_0.20 | ecosystem: Environmental > Aquatic > Deep subsurface > Groundwater | place: USA: Utah...
GAGAAACTGCGATATATTCCAGGATTGCGAATGCCGGGTCAGCTCGATCCGGTCTTTTTCGCTCATCCGATCCCAAAGAGGTGAGCCATAAAGCCCGCCGACTTCCACCGGCAATTCCATCGGGTTTTCAGGATCAAGCTCCTGCGTCCAGTCGATACGGTTGACCGCATCCCATTGCATGTCCTTGCCCTTCTGATAGAGGTGCATGAGGGTTTTGCGGCCCTCATCAAACTCCCAGTCAAAAATGGCATCGAATTCCTGCGGAACCGTCCAGCGTGGATCGATATCCGGCAGCGGGTAAAGGTCGCGTAAGCTCATATAAATCTCCCGGTTCGTGCAGCATTTGTTAAAAGTAAACGCTGTTCACTTCTTCGGAGAGTGAGCGAAATTTACCAAAAACGCAAGGGGTGGCTATTCCGCCGGCGCGATATCCTGGGACGTATCTTGCAGCGTCCGGACAGGCTTATCGACGCCCGCCTGCTGCTTGATTGCCTTCGTGGTCAGACGTGACCCATCCGGTGACCAACCCGGCGCCGCAAAGATATAGGCCAGCTTATGCTTGAATGACTTGGCCGATTTGACATCTTTCACAATGCCCCACCATTCATGGACAGCTATCCTCAAAGGGTTATACGTGCCCAGATTCCGCACAATGCCATATCGGCAAGGCTCCTCGGACAGCTCCGGCTGGAAGGTGCCGAACATCCGGTCCCAGATGATAAAGACGCCGGCATAATTCCGGTCGAGATAGACCGGATTGGTGGCGTGATGCACCCTGTGATGGGAGGGCGTATTCATCACCGCCTCGATCGGGTCCGGCAGCTGTTTGATCACTTCGGTATGGATCCAGAACTGATAGATCAGATTGAGGGCACCGCAAAACGCCACCATGGCCGGTTGGAAGCCCAGCAGGATCATCCATGCTCCGAACCAGATAAATTTCAGTGTAAAAATGTTGAACCAGGGCTGCCGCAAAGCCGTGGTCAGATTGTAATGCTGCGAGGAATGGTGGGTGACATGGTCGGCCCAGAACCAGCGCACCGTGTGCGCAAACCGGTGCGACCAGTAATAGACGAAATCATCCAGTACGAAACACGCGATCCAGACATACCAGGCCCAGCCGAAATCAAAGAGGGCAAAGGGCACAAGGAAGGCCAGCCAGGTGGCCCCGACTGCTGCAAACACAATGCCGGCAACTGTATTGCCAAGCCCCATGGCGAGACTGGCACCGGAATCCCTGGGTTCGAATTTCGCCTTGCCGGTCTGCCGCGCATAAATCAGCTCGGCAATGATCAGCACAATGAAAAACGGAATGGCATATTGAATGGGATCAGGAAGGTCGGTCATGAATTTCGATGTCTCCCGTCAGCCGCTCCAGCCACTTGGCCGCCGCTTCTGCATCGTCGAATGCAAATTTTGTATCCGGAAATGTGAAATCGCGAAAGCGCAAAGCCAGAACAGTGTCGTCGATCTCGGCTTTGGAGATTTCTGACGGCGTTATCAGCCGAGTCACCAGAATGTCGCCCTGGGCAACGACCAGACCGATCCGTCCAGTATTTTTCTCCAGAATGATCGCTGCACGTTGATCTTTGGCCATAACCCCGTCTGCCGGCTCGAAAGACAGCAGGTCCTGCCTTAGCCGCGTCACTGCAGCTTCAAGCGACTCGACCCGCGACGGTGTCCACCCGCCCATCCAGGCATTGAGCCCAATGAGTGCGGCAATCGCCAGGGCCGAAACCAGAATGATAATCAAGGATGTCATGACCGGATTTTTGACATGAAAAAGGGCGGAGGCAAGGCCTCCGCCCTTTCCCTGTTGTCGCAGGCCGTGACCAGGGTCAGGACCTGCTAATTTGTCTGTAATGGCGGCTTGGATGACAAGAGATGCGAGGAAAAGCCCGATGAGCGGGGCCATTCCCCCGGTCGAGGGCTTTGACACAGCAGGTCGACGTCAGCCTGGCCGTCCTTCGGACCGGGCGGATCTGCACGGGCTACTTTGTCGCAAACCCTTGAAAGGCATTGGCCTTCCGGCGGGCTTACTCCTTGTATCCGCACAGATCCGCTCCGGCCATTGCAGCCAGATTAACAGGTCCTGACCCTAATTCCGGATGCGGAAAGTCACACCATAGGTCCGCGGATCACCCGGATAGCCGTTAATATTGCCCGGCAGGGTGGAGTCAAAGGAGCCTTGCAGATACCCTTCATCGGCCAGATTGCGGCCCCAGACCTGAACTTCCCAGCGGCCATCCTGTGCTGCCAGACCGACGCTGCCATTCAGCAATGTGAAGGCATCCTGGGTCTGCAGCGGATCAAGCTGCGTTGTCAGGAAAGAGTCGGACCGGAAATAGACTTCACCACGCAGGAACATTTCCAGATTGTCGGAAATTGGACGCTGATAAAGCGCTGTGACATTGCCGGTCAGCTCGGGGCTGCCAACATCACGCCCGGACAAATCCTGGACCGGAACCAGAGCCGGTGAGGTCGCGCTCGCACGGAAGGTACAATTGGACGTATCCGATACCGGGCAAGGGCCATCGGTAAAGGTCACATACTTGTTTTCCCACAGCCACAATACACCGCCGGTAAAGGTCAGACTCTCGGTCGGACGGAAAAGTCCTTCCAGTTCCAGACCCGTGATCTGTATCTCCCCCGCATTGTCCGGAACAAAGGACGAGCCGGTAAAGACATTGGTCTGGAAATCCTCGACATTCTGGCGGAAGGCGGCTGCGTTCAGCATCAGCACATTGCCGATGGTCGTTTTCAAACCGATTTCCCAAGCCGTAACGGTCTCCGGATCAAAGGTGAAACTGCCGACACGGGCAGCGGCAGAATCGAGGGCGAAGCCGCCTCCCTTGTAACCCTGCGTATAGGACGCATAGAGGTTCAGATCATCGGAAGCATCATAGCTGACGATCAGTGTGCCCGACACATCCGAATCCGAACGTGAGGAATTGAAGTCCGGTGCCGGCGGGAAGAATTGCAAGGCGCCAAGCCCAAGCAAAGTGTTGACATTCGGGTCAACGGCAGCCGCCTGAGCGCCCGCAACAATTTGCGCAAAACCGGTCGGATTGGCCGTCTGGACAAAATTGACGTTCGCCGGTGTGAACGGCAGGCCCGTTGCCTGGGTGAAGGCGGCCGGGAAGATCAACGCATTGAAGCCGATCTGTACGAAGTCCAGTGCCGCGAACGGATCTTGAATCGAAATGTCCGAACGCGCATCTTTTTCATCATTGGTATAGCGCAGACCGCCCGTAAGGGTCAGGCGATCATTGACGTGCCAGTCCAGCTGTCCAAAGAGGGCAAAACTGTCATTATTCTGCCAGAAGGTCGAGGACTGACCCGAGCCCGCCGCCAGATATTGCCCTGGCACACACCCGCCGATGAACGGGCCTTGTGGACCATTACAAAGGGATTCGACGAGCCCGACAGCACTGCCCGGTGTAAACGGATTACCGTCCAGATCGGAGAACAGGTCAGCAAACGGGCGCAAAAGCGGACCCTGACGCGTGATGTTGGTCGTGTTCAGATTCTGGTGGAAGAAATAGGCACCAAACAGATAATCCACATTCCGGTCACCCGTAGAGGTTAGCCGGAATTCCTGGGTGGTGGTCTGGTAGTCCTGGTCCAGGAAACGGCGCTGGTTGAAGGGCTGATCGACCCAGTCCGGGTCAATGTCCTGATCCTCGTTATAGGCACGATAGGCCGTGATGGAGGTAAAGGTGACACCGTCAAATTCCCAGTTGGCTTCCACCGAGAGGCCGCCACTTTCCACAAACGAGCTGACGCTGCCATCAATTGCGAGCCTGCCGGAAAAAGGGTTTACCGGCAATTGAGTCACACCGAGGATGGTGAAGGCCCCCGCATTTCCCGGAGAAACCCGCGTAAACGGTGCGGCACAGCAGTTTTCATCGATTTCCTGCATGTCACCGATAATCCGCAGCGAGAAACGGTCATTCGGTTCGAAGTACAACTGGCCACGCCATCCCCAGCGATCCCGCTCATTCACATCACGGCCATCGGGCACGTTGACAATGAAACCGTCACGCTGGTTGATATTCACGTCGAGGCGGCCGGCAATGCCTTCGCCCAAACCGCTTTCGACCATGCCGCGGAAAGTGCGCTGATTGAAACTGCCGAGCGTCATTTCAGCTTCATAGCCAAATTCATCGGACGGTGTTTGTGTCACGAAATTGATCACACCCGCCGAAGTGTTTTTACCGAACAGGGTCGATTGCGGGCCACGCAGCACTTCGATGCGCTCGACGCCGAGGAAGTCACCGATGGAGGCACCGTTGCGGGAGCGGTAAACCCCGTCCACAAAAACACCGACCGACGGCTCGATGCCGAAGTTGAAGGTCGAGGATCCAACAGCCCGGATAGAGAAGCTGGTGTTAGACGAAGACGCATTCTGGGAAACCGAGAGCGAAGGCACGAGTGTCTGCAAGTCCCGGACATCCCGCAATTGCGATTGTTCCAGCACATCGCCCGAGACAGCCGTAACGGCCACCGGCGTGTCCTGCAGCGTGGTTTCACGCCGCTGTGCGGTCACCGTAATGGTGTCCATCGTCTGTGAGTAGACTGGAGCTGCCGCAATAACGGCCATCGCCAGTGCTGTCGAACCGAGTGCCAGTCCGCGAATGGATTTCTGCATATTTCTCCCCCTGGATAACCGCGTTTCTCTTGCGGCTTGAGCTTTTATTACGCCTACTAGATCAAACTTCGATGCTCTTGTCAGTAGCGAACGCGCAACAGGCGAGCATTGAATTTCATCAGCACGTGCAAGACGTGTGCCCAATACACGTTAACAGGGGGGAAATGTTACCGATATGGCTCTAAGAATTCTGGGCGGCATTCTGCTGCTGATTGTTGTGCTGGTCTCGATTGCGGCCAGCTGGTTTTTCCGGCCTTGGTCCGATTATTCCCCTGCGCGGGTGCAAGCAGCCTTCGATCCAGAGAACATAGTCGATGTCTCGCTTAACATGGCGGACTATTTTCCTTACGCGGTGATCGAAGCCACTGATCCGGATCCGCTGCCGCGCGAGTTCCGGGCGCTGGACGTGTCTTATGCCTTCGAAAGCGAGACCCGGTCTCTGGACCAGTATCTTGAATCCACCCATGCTCTGGGGCTGGTCGTGGTGCAGGACGGCATGATTGTTCACGAACAATATCTCAACGGCGCAGACATGATGAGCCGGCCGACCTCCTGGTCAGTAGCCAAGAGCTTTGTAGCCACCTTGATCGCCATGGCCATGCAGGAAGGCCGGATCTCCAGCCTCGATCAGTTGGCCCAGGAATTTGCACCGCAATTTGAAGGCTCGGCCTTCGGCGAGACCTCGCTGCGCCACCTTCTGATGATGTCGACGGGTATCGATTTCGTTGAGGATTATGATGATCCCGACTCAGATGTCGGCGTCCTGTTCGCGGATCCCTTTGTCTGGGGCAGCGATATCGACCAGTCCCTGCTGCAGTTCGAGCGCGTGACGGACCCGGGAACGGAATTCGACTACATCTCCTCTGCCAGCCATGTGCTGTCGGCCGTTCTGCGTGGCATTTATGATCAGCCCCTGCACCTGATCGTACAGGAAAAGATCTGGGAACGGCTGGGAATGGAAAGCGAGGCCTACTGGAACCAGAATGTCATGGGCGAAGATGGAGTGGCGCTTGGCTATTGCTGTCTCAATGCCCGGCCCGTGGATTTCGCCCGCCTCGGCCTGCTCTATCTCAATGACGGCATCTGGGAGGGCGAGCGCCTGCTGCCCGAAGGCTGGGTTGAAATGGCCACGCGCGCCAATGCGCCCTTCCAGGAAGCCGGTGCCACCGACCCCTTGCGTGGCTATGGACTGCATTTCTGGTTTCCGGAAACCGATCGCGGCGAGTTTTTTGCGGCCGGTATTTATGGCCAGTACATCTGGGTCGATCCTTCGCGCAATCTGGTGATCTCCCGCTTTGCCGCCGATCCGCAATGGGGGGCCCATACCGCAGAGACGTTTGCCGCTTTCCGCGCCATCGCCGTTGAAGTGACGGGAGAATAGACATGACAGATCACGCAACAGAATATGATTACATCATTGTCGGGGCCGGTTCGGCGGGCTGTGTTGTCGCCGAACACCTCTCCAGGGACCGTGATGTGACCCTCTGCCTTCTCGAAGCTGGCAAGTCGGACAACCACCCCAACATCCGCACGCCCATGCTTTTGAAGGAAGTTGTCTCCGGCGGTCCTTTCAACTGGAATTATGAAACCGAGCCGCAAGAGCGGTTGAATAATCGCCGCCTGTTCTGGCCGAGGGGCAAGACCATCGGCGGATCCTCCTCCATCAACGCCATGCACTATATGCGCGGCGCGCCGGAAAATTTCGACGAGTGGGGCGAGATGATTGGCGATAAGGGCTGGAGCTGGACCGATGCCCTGGAGCGGTTCAGACGTCAGGAAAACAATAATGCCTTCTCCGGTCCGCTTCACGGAAATGACGGACCATTGCATGTTCAGTCCATCCCCAAACTCAACTCTTTAACGAAATTGTTTCTCGCCGCCGGAGGCGAACTGCAATACCCGGAAAACGATGATTTCAACGGTGAGAAACAATACGGCTTTGGACCCTATCAGGTGACCATGAAAGGTCCGCGCCGCTGGAGTGCCGCCGACGCCTTCCTGCGTCCGGCACTGGAGCGCGGCAACATCACCGTCATCACCGAGGCTCTCGCCCACAAGGTCCGCCTTGAGGGCGGGAAAGCCACCGGTGTGGTCGCCGATATCAAGGGCGAGCTGACCGAATTGACAGCGCGCAGGGAGGTGATCCTGTCCGGCGGCGCGATCAATTCGCCGCAATTGCTGCAGCTTTCTGGCATTGGCGATGCGGACTGGCTGCGCGCCGCAGGTGTGACACCGGAAGTCGACCTGCCCGGTGTCGGGCGCAATCTTCAGGACCATCTGGATATTGCTGCGGTTGCCACCGTGAAAACATCCGAAGCCATTGGCCTGTCCCTGCAGCGTTTGCCCAAGAACATCTATGACGTGCTGCGCTGGATGATCCGAGGCGATGGCGATTTCACCATCAATCCGGTGCAGGGCGGAGCCTTCATTTCTTCGTCTGTTGCCGGAGACATACCGGACCTGCAGCTGGTTTTTATTCCCGGCTATTCGCTCAACCACGGCAAGGACACCAAGATGGGACATGGCATGACCTTGCATGTCTGCCATCTCTATCCGCAAAGCCGGGGTGAAATCCGCATCACCAGCAATGATCCGGCAGAATACCCAGCCATCGACCCCAATTATCTGGCCACCGATTTCGACCTGACTGCCCTGACCGACGGCTATGAGAAAATCATCGAAATCCTGCGTGCACCGGCTTTTAAGGACGAATTCGTCGAATGGGTCCATCCTGAAACCATCGGTTCGCGGGATGATCTGGTGGCCGACATTCGACAGCGCGCCGAAACGCTTTACCATCCAACCTCGACCTGCGCGATGGGAAGTGGCGAACTGGCCGTGCTCAATGCCGACTGCAGCGTCAAGGGCGTGGACGGCTTGAAGGTTGTGGACGCATCCGCCATGCCGCGCCTGGTCGGCGGAAACACCAACGCGCCAACAATGATGTTGGCCGACAAGGCTGCTGAAATGATCCGCGAAAAGACCTGAGGGAGAAAGATATGAGTGATCTCGACAACAAGCAGATCGAGCGCATGGGAGGGGTCTTCCGCTCCCAGAAAGCCGCTTTTGAGGCCGGCCGCCACCGCAGCTACAAGGATCGTCTGCGCGATATCGGTGCCATTGGCGCGCTGACCCAAAAACACGCCGATGCCATCAAGGATGCGGCGGCAGCCGATTTCGGCGTGCGCTCACGCTGTGAAACCCAGCTGACGGAAGTCACGTATATGACCACAGCGGTCAAACATGCCCGCCGCCACCTCTGGAGCTGGATGCAGAACAGGAAAGTCTCCGTTCCCGGCAATCTGGCACCAGGCAAGGCCTATATACGCCGCGAGCCAAAGGGTGTCGTGGGGATCATTTCACCCTGGAATTACCCTTACCAGCTGGCTTTCTCGCCCATTCTCGCCGCTCTGGCAGCCGGGTGCCGCATCATGCTGAAACCGTCCGAGCTGACGCCCAACATGTCGGAATTGATGCGCCGCATGCTGGCTGAGGAATTTGACGAAACCCATATCGCGGTTCTGCTGGGCGGACCGGCCGTAGGGGAAGCCTTCACCAAAATCCCATTCGACCATCTTCTCTACACCGGCTCGACCCATGTCGGCCGGATGGTCGCCAGAGCCGCCGCAGAAAACCTCACCCCCGTCACGTTGGAACTGGGCGGCAAATCGCCGGTCATCATCGACAAGGGGTTCAAGGCAAAGGACGCGGCCGCCTCCCTCAGCTTCGGCAAATTCATGAATGCCGGACAGACCTGCATCGCTCCCGATTATGTACTCGCCCCGCCAGATCAAATCCGGTCAATTGGTGAGGCTATCATCGCCAAGGCCGAGAAAAGCTATCCGGATTGGGCCACCGATGGGGATTACACCGCCATCGTCTCCGACCGTCATTATGAGCGCCTCAACGCAATGATCGAGGAAGCAAAGGCGGGCGGCGCGGAAATCCTTCAGGCCAAGGGCGGCGATCCTGGCAATGCCCGCAAGATCGCGCCGACCGTGGTGCTCAATCCGCCGCAAGACTCAAAACTGATGCAGGAGGAAATCTTCGGACCCGTCCTGCCCATTCTCGCCCATGACGGGCTGGACGATGCCATGAAACGCGTCAATGCAGGGGACCGCCCGCTCGCCCTCTATGTCTATTCCAAAGACAAAAAGGCCGTGCGGCGCGTTCTGCAAGGCACCATCTCCGGCGGGGCCGTGGTGAACAACACCATGCTGCACTATTCGGTCGAGGATTTACCTTTTGGCGGTGTCGGCGCATCGGGCTATGGCGCATATCATGGTGAGGCCGGATTCGAGACCTTCACCCATGCGCGCAGCATATTTGAAGCGCCAGTCTGGCATCCCTCACGCCTTATCGCACCGCCCTATGGCAAACTCTTCAACATGATTGCGAACAAATAGACCATGCTGACAGACAAGATCGTATTGATCACCGGCGCCTCCCGTGGCGTTGGTAAGGAAACCGCGCGCGCCTGTGCAAGGGCGGGCGCGAAAGTCATCCTCCATTTCAACGTCAATAAGGACGCGGCCACCGCGCTCGCAAAAGAGGTTGATGCTGTTGGCTGCGTGGCTGAGGATTTGTCGCAAAAAGGCGCGGCAGACCGCCTCTGGCAGCAGGCCATGACCATGGCCGGGCAAGTCGATGCAGTGGTCAACAATGCCGGCGTTTACCGCGAAACACCGCTGCATGATGCCCAAAGCTGGGACCGGAACTGGGCTGAGCAATTCCAGGTTAATGTCATGGCGCCATGTGAGCTGATGCGCAACGCCATCAATGACTGGGGATCACAGGGCGGCGCCATCGTCAATATCGCCTCCCGTGCTGCTTATCGCGGAGACGGTCCGGACCATACCGGATATGCCGCCTGCAAAGCCGCGCTGGTGGCCGCCGCCAAGACTCTCGCCCGTGCTCATGCGCACAATTATGCCCTGATCTACACGCTGACGCCGGGCTGGATTGAAACCGACATGGCCCCGTCCCGCGTGGAAGCGCGCGCCGCCGCGATCGCCGAAATACCGCTGGGCCGCGTCGCCCAACCGGAAGAGATCGCTGCCATGACGGCCTTCCTGCTCTCCGGCCAGTGCGGATCGGCCACAGGTTCGGTTATAGACATCAATGGCGCAAGCTTTATGCGCTGACCAGACTCCCCATCTGCGCAAACCCTGCTAGATTTAGCGTGAACGCTGTTCACAAATTCACGGCCTCAGGGGGAGCTTTCATGCATTGGGTGGTTCGCGGTCTTGCCGCTATACTTGGTCTTGTCATTGTTGTTGCCGCCCTCGGCCTTGGCTATGGCTATTGGCGATTTTCTTCTTCCATGCCGCGCACCGAAGGCACGATCGAGGTCGCGGGCATCTCCGCCGATGTCCAGATCGCCCGCGATGAATATGGCGTGCCGCATATTTTCGGCGAAACCGGTGAGGATATCTATTTCGCCATTGGCTACGCCCACGCGCAGGACCGCTTTTTCCAGATGGATCTGATGCGCCGCTATGTGCATGGCGAACTCTCTGCCCTGCTCGGCCATCTCAATCCCGCAACCGTCACCGCTGATGCACGCAGCCGCAATCGCGGATATCATCTGGTTGCCAGTGCCGCCGCTGAAAATCTCTCACCGGAATTTCATTCCGCTGCCGATGCCTATGTTGCTGGTGTCAATGCCCGTCTGGCCGAAGGCCATTACCCGCCCGAATACCTGATTCTGCAAGCCACGCCGGAGCCCTGGGAATTGCGCGATTCCATGGCTGTTGTGGTCTATATGGCAGACAGTCTGGCCGCCGGAGAAGGTGAGGAAGTCGCCCGCCGCGAACTCGCTGAAATTCTTAGCCCGACACAGCTATCCGAATTCCTGCCGGCCTATCCCGATTGGGCACCGAACATGCTGCAGGATGAAGATTTCGAGCCCGCCTCAGCTCCGGTCGATCCCACAACCGAAGCTCAACCCGATTATGATGACGGCTCCAATGCCTGGGTCCTGTCCGGTGAACATACGGCGTCTGGCGAGCCATTGCTCGCGAACGACCCGCACCTGGCCCTTGGGGCACCGGGCATCTGGTATTTCGCCCGTCTGAACCTGCCGCAAGGCGCCATTGCCGGAGCGACCATTGCCGGCTCGCCGCTGGTTGTCCTTGGGCGTAATCAGGTCTCGGCCTGGGGCTTCACCAATACCGGGTTCGACGTCATCGACATGGTGCCACACGCGCCGGGAACGCTGGCCACCACCGAGCGAACCGAGGTGATCGAGGTCCGGGGCGGGGCCGATATTGCCATTACCATTCGCGATGCTGAAAATGGCCCGGTCCTCGATCCGGAATATTTCGACCTCGACGTTTTCGGGAATCAGGATGTTGTTTTGGTCTCAACCGCGCTGGATCGCTCCAATCAGGTCGCAAGCGTCTCCTATAATCTGATGCTGTCACAATCCTTCGAGGAATTTGTCGAGGCCGGACGTGGTTTTACTGCGCCGATGCAGAACATGCACTACGCCAATGTCGATGGCACGATCGGCTATACGACGCCCGGCCTGCTGCCGATCCGCGATGAGGACGGCAACTGGACCGGTTATGTGCCGTATGAAGACTTGCCGCGCGTTGAAAACCCGGTCTCCGGCCGCATTGCCTCCGGCAATAACCGCATTGTCCCTGACAATTATGGTTATGACACGCCGGGCAGCTATGCCGCTTACAGGGCCGCGCGGATAGAAGAGCGCTTGGATGAGACTGGCGCCCATACACCGGACACCTTCCACGATATCCAGATGGATCAGGTCTCGGCCCAGATTCAGCGCATCCTACCCGCCTTGCAGGCCGCCACGCCGCAGACCGCTCACGGACAACAGGCCTTGCAGCGCATCCGGAACTGGAATGGCGACATGGATGCCCTGCTCGCCGAGCCGCTCATCTATTCGCTGTGGTATCGCGACATACAGGAAGGCATTTATGCCGACGAGCTCGGGGATGATTTCCTGCGTCACCTCTCCACGCGCCGTGTTTTCACCGAAAACGTCCTGATCGGCGATGACGGGCATTGGTGCGATAACATCTCAACAGAAGCGGTGGAAACCTGTCCGGAAATTCTGGGCACCGCACTTGATGCCGCCATGGCACGCGGCATTGAAACCTACGGCCCCGACATCGACAACTGGACCTGGGGCCAGGCCCATCAGGCGGTCTTTGATCACCCGGTCTTGACCGGCTCCGGCCTTCCCCTTCTTGAAAACTGGTTCACCGTCCGCCAGCCGGTGGGCGGCGACAGCTCCACGGTGAATGTCGGGGTTTATTCCGTTCGCGACGGTTCGTTCGATGTCTTCCACGGCCCGTCCTTGCGCGCGATCTATGACCTGTCCGATCTGGACTCTTCGCGCTTCATGCATGCGCCCGGACAATCCGGTCACCCCTGGTCGGATCACTATCGCGACCTGGCACCCATGTGGGCCGCCGGAGAGACATTTGAAATGCGCACTGACTGGACACCGGAGAATGCGCCGGAAGGTGTGCGTATCCTGACCCTGACACCCGAAAACTAGGAGGCCTGACATGGCGATCCGGATTACCCGCCGTGGCGCGCTTTTTGGCGCCACAGGTCTGGCTTTTGCAGCCGCTGCCTGTTCACCTGGTCCAAGGCGGCCGGAACCCGAAGCCCAGACCGGTCCCTTCCGGCATGGCGTCGCCTCCGGAGAACCGGACCAGACCAGCGTCGTGCTCTGGACGGCCATCACCGATGATGCCGGTGGTGAATATGTCTTTCAGCTGGCGGCGGACAATAATTTCGAGAGCATTATCTTCGAGGAGCGCGAACAACGTACCTATGTGACCAGCAATGCGGTCTCGACCTTCAAGACGATCGCCACCGGGCTGGAACCCGGCACCGTCTATTTCTATCGCATGTTGTTTAATGGCATTTCCTCACCCGTCGGCCGCACAAAAACCCTGCCGGAAGGCGCGGTGGAGCGCTTCAACATGGCGGTGTGTTCCTGCTCGAACTATCCGGCGGGCTATTTCAACGCCTATCGCGAACTCGCCAATACGCCGGATCTGGATCTGGTTCTGCATCTCGGCGATTACATCTACGAATACGGCGCAGACGGATACGCATCAGACGAGGCAGAAAATATGGGCCGGGTGGTCGATCCGCTGCATGAGCTGGTGGATTATGGTGACTATGCCCGCCGTCACGCCCTTTACAAGACTGATCCGGATCTGCAGGCCGCCCATGCGGCGGCCCCCTGGCTGATGATGTGGGATGATCACGAAGTCGCCAATGATTCATGGACTCACGGCGCGGAAAACCACAATGAAGGTGAAGGAGAATATAGTATACGCGTTTACAACGCTTTGCTCGCCTTTCATGACTGGAATCCGACCCGGGAACCGTCAGATCAGATCGGCACAGCTCGCATTGCCGAGATTGGCGATCTGGCAACCCTCGCCGTCACTGAATCCCGCCTTGGCGCCCGAGATGAACCGATGGATTTTTCCAGCTTCCCCGTCGCGGATGATGCCGATCCCGATGATCCCGCCAACCAGCAGGCGATTGCAGAGTGGCGCGCCACTGAAATCGGCCGGGAAGACCGGGAAATGCTGGGCACAGCCCAGATTGCGCAGATCGCCCGCGCTTTCGCAGCCGCCGCCAGCAAGCCGTGGCGGTTGCTCGGGGGCCAAGTGATCATGGGCCGTGTCGAAACGCCCAATATGATCGAGGCTCTGCCCGGCTGGCTGAAATTCATTGTCGCAAAGACCGATGACCTTGCCTGGGGATATATCACCCGCTCACAATTCGACATTCCCTTCAATCTGGACGCTTGGGACGGCTATGTCGCAGAACGCGAGCGTTTGTATGATGCTGTCCGGGCCAATGGCAGCGACATGATCGCCTTTGCCGGCGACAGCCACAATTTCTGGACCAATCGTCTGACCGATGCAGAGGGCCGCCATATGGGCTTTGAATTCGGAACCAGTTCGATCACATCGCCCTCACCCTTTGAACGGGTCCCGGCGCCCGGCGTCTCCTTCTCCCGGCTCATCGAGGAGAAGAATGCCGATGTGATCCGCCACAATGACCGTGACAAGGGCTTCATCCGGGTAACGCTGACGCCTGAGGCAATCGAGGCCGACTTCGTGACTGTTTCCACCATCAAGCGCCGCGGCTACACGCCCGGCTCCGACAGCCGCTGGCACGTGACTCGTGGCCCGGATGGCCTCGAACTCGGCGTCATCTGAGCGAACAAATATAGAATCAATTCAACCAACTGAATCGACTCAGTTTTCCGGATTCGGAATGAGATTCCGATTCCGCTTTGCCTGTGGTGTAATAGCGGTAACTGGCCGCCCTTAAATGGTCATGATAGGCAGGCATCACGCTGTTTCATGTCAGGCCGACGGGAAGGATTTCGGGCATGCCCTCACGATTTGAAGAAGCCGGCGGCGATCCTGTGCCCACGGTAAAATTTACCGGTCCGGGGCGTTATCTCTTCTGGATGACTGTTTTTCTGGCGGCTGTCGGTGTGATGGCGGTCCTGCTGATCGGCCCGCTCGAAACCGCTTTCATGGCGAATGTGGCCATCAACGGCCTGATCATCGCGGTTTTGCTGATTGGTATTCTCTACACTTACCAGCAAGCCCTCGCCATAGGCCCGGCCGCGCGCTGGCTAGTGCGTTTCCGCACCTCAGATGATTCCGACGCCCTGTCCAGCCCGCCCAGCATGATCGCACCCATGGCGTCGATGATGGGCGATGCCGGGTCCCGCGTCCGCATTTCCACCGCTTCGGTCCGCACTGTGCTGGATTCGGTCGGCGCGCGGATGGCGGAATCGGGCGCTTTCACCCGCTATTTTGGACGCTTGCTGATCTTCCTTGGCCTGCTCGGCACTTTCTGGGGCCTGCTTCAGGTCGTCACCGAAGTCGGTGAAGCCGTCCGCGCTGTCACCGCCTCGTCAAGCGGCGGCGAAGCCGATGTGCTGCGATTGATGTCAGCCATCGAAAACCCGATCCAGGGTATGGGAACGGCCTTTGCGTCCTCTCTGTTCGGCCTTTCCGGATCGCTCGTTATCGGTTTCCTTGACCTGCAGGCCAGCCGTGCCCATAACCGCTTCTTCAACGAAATCGAGGAATGGCTCTCATCGCTTTCCCGCGTCGCCGCGGCAGGCCCTGCCACGACAACAGACGGCGAAATGTCGCCAGCCTATGTCGGCGCTTTGCTGGAACAGACCGCAGAAACCCTCGACCGCCTCTCGCATACGCTTGAAAAGCACACGCGCGATCTTGATGGCGCAGTCCGCCGCATCGCCGAGGACAGCGCCACCGGCCAGCAGGAAGCCACCCGTGCCCTGCGTGAGGAAATCCGCATGCTGGTACGGGCCATCGAGGCCCAGAACCGCTCACGGGGCGGCTAGCCGATGAGTTTCGCACCGCGCCTTTCGCGATTTACGGAGACTGATTCCGGAGATTACTGGCCGGGATTTGTTGATGCGCTGGCCACGCTGCTTCTGGTCATCGTCTTCCTGTTGTCGATTTTCGTGGCCGGCCAGTTTGCCCTTAGCCGTGCCTTGACCGGCCGCGATGAACAATTGGCCTCACTGAACCAGCAATTGGCGTCCCTCGCCGACGAACTGGCTCTGGCGGAAGGTGAGAACGCCCGTCTCGATCGGGAAATGACAACACTCCAGGCCACGCTCTCCAACGTGCGGGCAGAGCGCGACGAATTGTCTGATCAACTCGTGATCGTCCTCGGTCAGGTCGAAGATCTGCAATCGCGGCTGATCCTCGAAGAGGAAGTCACCGCCAGCCAGATGGATCAGCTCACCGCGCTGAATCTGCAAATGCAGGCTTTGCGCGACCAGCTTTCTGAATTGAACGGCCTTCTGGAAGCCGCCGAAACGCGTGAAGCCGATCTCGAAAGCCAGATCTTCAATCTTGGCGAACGTCTGAATTCGGCGCTGGCCAGCCGTGCCGCGGAGCTCGCCCGCTATCGCTCCGATTTCTTCGGACGTCTGCAGGAAATCCTCGGAAACCGCTCCGGTGTCAGTGTTGTGGGCGACCGCTTTGTCTTTGAAACCGATGTGCTGTTTGCCTCCGGATCCGCCGCGCTTTCAAATGATGGCCGCGAGAGCCTGCGTCCCATCGCCGATGCGATCATCCAGCTGACCGATGAAATCCCGGACGATATCGAATGGATCATCCGCATTGATGGCCATACCGACCCGAGGCCCATCCGCACGACCTATCCGTCCAACTGGCATCTGTCCGCCGCCCGGGCGATCTCGGTCGTCAACTGGTTCGAGGATCTCGGTGTACCGTCGGAACACCTTGTGGCCGCAGGCTTTGGCGAATTCCAGCCGATTGCCGAAGGCACATCTGAAGAAGCCTATGCCCGCAATCGCCGGATCGAACTGAAACTGACCAGCCGCTAGCGGCAAACCCGCTTGCCCTTTGAGACACCCTCCGCTATAAGCCGCCGCTCATTTCAAGACAGCCTGACGTGCCGGAGCACTACGATGCAAAAAGACATTCATCCCGATTATCACATGATCAATGTGACCATGACCAACGGCACGGTTTTCCAGACCCGTTCGACCTGGGGCAAGGAAGGCGACACGCTGAATCTGGATATCGACCCGACCACGCACCCGGCCTGGACCGGTGGCGACCAGAAGCTGATGGACCGCGGCGGTCGCGTGTCGCGCTTCAAGGACAAGTTCAAGGGTTTCGCCTGATCCGCACATCGGATATCGGACTCAAGAAGGCGCGGGACTCCTGTCCCGCGCCTTCTTCATGTATGACTGCCGCGTCTAGCTGAAGGCGTTTTTCAGACGGTTCATCTGGTCCTCGACCGGACTGGCACCCTTGGGCGCGCCCGTCTCCAGAAACAGGGAATCATCAATCCGCTTGAGCCGTGCGTAAAGCTGGCGCGACCGTCCTGCGAGGTCGGCCAGCACCCCTGGTACAGGGTCGCCATCGGCCGGCCACAAATCCTCGGCATCATCATCGTCCGGCAAGCGGTACTGGCCGGTCACCAGCTGATCCGCCGGCAGATCGCCCTCGGCCACCTGCCGCTGCGCCAGCAACCATGACGCCGCCTGCATCAGCCGGGTCGTGAGCTTCATGCTTTCAGCCGCATAGGCCAGAGCCCCGGCCCGCCCGAGCGCCTTGGCGTCTTCCCGCCCCGGCCCGTCGAGATAGGATGCCGTTTCTTCCACCATGTCCATGCCATCGCGGAACAGGCGCGCAAAATGCTCGCTGCCGGCGAATTCCGCCACGCGCTCCGCCGGATTGCCCGACTGAAAACCCGTATCACTTACCACGTCACTCATACCTGCCTGATTTGATCCACTTGCCGGAAAGTCTGCAATCGGTGGGCCAGCGCCATCAACCCTGTCTGAAGATCGATTCTGCAACCGCCCGCCCGGATTGCTTGGAGACGATCATTTCGTCAATTCGGTGGATCTCCGCTTCAATGGCTTCCCGCCTTTCCTGCAGACTCTCAATGGAAAACTCCGACAGATCCTCGCCCGGAATAATGACGTTTGAATTCTTTTTCAGGGGTGCATCTTCGTCAAACATATCAGCCTCCCTCACTTGCGATCCGTCACACTAGCGCCCACCATCTCATTTGTCGCCCCTATGCTTGAAAGGCTGATCATGCCGGTCCCGACCTCCCACCGTATCACTATCGTCCGGCAACCCGGCGGACCCGAGGCAATTGAAATTGTCGAGCGCCCGATACCGGAGCTGGCACCGGACGAAGTTATGATCCGGACAGCCGCATGCGGTGTGAACAGGCCCGACACCATTGAGCGGATGGGGCTTTACCCGCCTCCGCCGGGTGCTCCGGAAGGCTTGGGACTGGAAGCCTCCGGCGTTATCAAGGCGGCAGGATCATCCGTTGACCGCTTCAAACCTGGCGATCCGGTCTGCGCGCTGGTCACAGGAGGCGGATATTCCGACTATGTCATTGCCAGGGCGGGCAGCACACTGCCCGCACCGGAAGGTATTGATCTGATCGCCGCAGCCGGCCTCCCGGAGACCGTCTTCACAGTCTGGGCCAATGTCTTCCAGGCCGGGCAATTGAAGGCCGGGGAAATCCTTCTGGTGCATGGCGGGTCCGGCGGGATTGGCACCACCGCCATCCAGATGGGCAAGGCGGCAGGCGCACGCGTCTTCGCAACGGCCGGCTCCGCGGACAAATGCGCCTTGTGCGAACGCCTCGGTGCGGAACGGGCGATCAATTACCGTGAGGAGGATTTTGCCGAGATCATCAAAGAGGCGGGTGGGGCCAATGTTATTCTCGACATGGTCGGCGGTCCCTATGTGCAGAAGAATATCGATTGCGCAGCGTTCCGGGGGCGCATCGTCCAGATCGCCTTCCTGCAAGGCTCGCGCATTGAAGCCGACCTCATGCGTTTGATGCTGAAACAGCTGACACTGACCGGATCGACCCTGCGCGCACGTCCTGATGCGGAGAAAGCAGAGCTCGCAAAAGCCATAGAGAAGACGGTTTGGCCGTGGATTGCCAAAGGGCAATTTACGCCTGAAATCTTCCGCACCTTCCCGCTTTCACAAGCGGCAGAGGCACACCGGTTGATGGAGGCTGGTGGTCATTCCGGCAAAATCATGCTGACGCCCTGAAGCTGATCCCTTTTCAGCGCTGTCATGGCGCGCTATAAGACGGGCAAATCGCTGGCTTGCCTGTAGACTTGAGCCAGCGTCGGAAAGCCATCCAACCCGGCATCCGTGCCGGGTTTTTCTATGGCTGAAACACATTACGCTGGAGACGAAAAGATGACCGAAATTTTGATGCCGAAAGCCACGGCTGTCTGGCTGGTCGATAACACCGCGCTGACCTTTGAGCAGATTGCCGATTTCTGCGGTCTCCACCGTCTGGAGGTCAAGGGCATTGCCGATGGCGATGTCGCTGTGGGTGTGCGTGGCTCCGATCCAGTCTCCAACGGCCAGTTGAGCCGTGAGGAAATCGCCAAGGCCGAAGCCGATGCGGATTACCGTATGACGGCAGTGAAGCACCGCTATGAAGACTTGCATCAACCGCGCAAGAAGCGCGGCCCGCGCTATACGCCGCTGTCACGCCGCCAGTCCCGCCCAGATGCCATTGCCTGGCTGGTGCGCAACCACCCGGAGCTGACGGATGCCCAGATTTCCAAACTGATCGGCACGACCAAGACCACGATCGAGGCCGTTCGCGAACGCACGCACTGGAATTCGTCCAACATCAAGCCGACCGACCCGGTCACGCTGGGCCTGACAACCCAGATCGATCTGGACGAACAGGTCCGCAAGGCGTCTTCACGCCGCGAGAAGCTGGAAGAAGAACGGGCCGCCTCCGGTCAGGATCCGATTGCCGGACCCGCCGAGGCGGAACCGGCCGAGCGCGAACCCGCCACCAGCATGGACGAAGTTAATCTCGAAACCCTGTTTGGCAGCAAGAAATCTCAGCCGGACGATGACGACAAATAATTGAGGGCCAGCCGGCCCCCATCGGCGTAGATGCATTCTCCGGTAATATAACTGGCATCCTTCGAGGCCAGAAATGCAACGACCCCGGCGATTTCGTCGGGGTCGCCTATTTTTCCAACCGGCGTGCGTGACAGGACTTTCGCCATCGCTTTGCGGTCATCCAGCACCGCTTTCAGAACGTCGGTATTGATGCTGCCCGGTCCCACTGCATTCACCCGCACACCACGTGAGGCCAGTGCCAGCGCCATGGATTTTGTCATCTGGTTCAGGGCCCCCTTGCTCGCGCAATAGGCCAGCTGGTCCGGAATTGCCACGACCGCATTGACCGATGACATGTTGATGATGGCATAGCGTTTCCGGCAATCATCCGGACGCTCATCATCCTCTTCGATCTGGCCGGTCATCTGCCTTGCCGCCGCCCGGGCCACCAGAAAGGCCCCGCGCAGATTGACGGCCATCACCTTGTCGAAATCTTCGGCTGTCAGCGTCAGGACATCACCCTTTGCGATAATACCGGCATTGTTGACCAGCACATCCAGACGGTCGAAGGCGGACCGTGTTTCCGCCATCAGATTGGCAACTGATAATTTGTCCGAAACGTCACAATCGACGAACAGGGCGCGATCCTTGTCCGCGCCCAGCTCGTCAGCCAGCGCCTTGCCGGAATCCCGGTCGCGATCAGCAATGACCACTTTCAACCCGTCTTCGGCGAAACGGCGCGCACAGGCGCGTCCGATCCCATTGGCTCCACCGGTAACGATGACAACGCGGTCTGATTGGGCCATGTAATGTATCCGTCCTATTCGTCTTCGGTGCGAGTCCGCCGGTAATCGGTCTCTATTGTTTCGGAATCCGGAGCCAATTCGTAAGCGCGCGCATAGAGACTTCGCGCCTCATCCATCCGCCCGACACCCTCCAGAGCGGCCGCCCGGGAATGCGCGATTGCCCCGTTTTCCGGCTCTGCCTCAACCGCCTGATCGCACAAGGGCAAAGCCGTTGCAAACTGCTCGTCGATGATCAGAGACCAGCAAAGCGCATTCAGGGTAAAGCCACTCTCCGGTTCAAGCTCGACCGCACGGCGCGCATGATCAATGGCCTGCGCTCTCATACCGAGTTCCAGGAAAGAGGCCGACAGATTAATCCAGCCACCCGGCCATTCCGGTTCCAGCCGTGTCACGGTTTCAAACGCCACCACCGCTTCGGCTTCCCGGCCCAAAGCAGAATAGGTCCGTCCAAGATTGAGATGGGTCATGATGTCATCAGGCAAGTTGATAACGGCCGCCTCCAGATCACTCAGCGCACCGCCGGAATCCCCGGTTGCTAACCGCGCAATTCCGCGATTGCGCCGGACATAGGAATTATCGAACTCCACACCTTGTGTTTCCGCAATGGCATAGGCGATATTGAAAGCCTGAAGCGCCTCCTGATACCGCTCTTCGTACAGATATGCTCCGCCCAGCCGGGTATGAATGATGGCGTCTTCACCGGGCTCCAGGGCCGCTGTGTCCAAGCACGTTTCAAACTGTATGATCGCTTCGGCGGCATCCCCAGCGGTCAGTGAATCTTCACCCGCCCGGCACGGGTCGCTGGCGGCTGATTCGTCAGATGTTTTCTGGGCACAGGCCGGAGCGGTCACAGCGAGGGCGAAAACAAGAAAGGCTCGAAACATGGGTTGGCTCCAATAAATTACGGCCTGATCATGCAATTAGGGCGGCCTTTCGCAAGGCCGCCCTGCCGTAATACCGGTCAAATAGGTGTCAGTGACTTCGTCGCAAGTGTTCTATCTGTTCCTTAAGCCTGAGTTTTTCTCTCTTGAGTGAGGCAATCTGAAGCGTGTCGGAGCCGGGGCGCTTGCTTTCGTGTTCGATTTTGTTGTCCAGTTGATTGTGTCGAGCGTCCAGTTCACGGATGTGCGCTTCAATCGTCATAAGTCGCCTCCTTGCGTTAAATACAACGGAATAATGAATTCAAACACCGACCGCCCTATGTGTCACTTCACAATTCGTATCGGAGCAAAAAATGTCTGAACGCGGACGGATAATCGTCGGAATTTCCGGAGCTTCAGGAGTGATTTACGGCATTCGCGCCTTGCAGGCACTGCGCGAGCTTGACGTTGAAACCCATCTGGTCGCGTCCAAAGCGGCCGAAATGACCCTGGGTTATGAGACCAAAATGACGTCCACCGCACTCAAGGCGCTGGCAGACCACGCTTACAAACCTTCGGATATCGGCGCGTCTATCGCGTCCGGATCCTTCCGCAATATGGGCATGCTGGTGGCACCGTGCTCGGTGCGGTCCATGTCGGAAATTGCCACTGGTGTCACCTCCGGGCTCATCACCCGCGCCGCAGATGTGACGCTCAAAGAACGCCGCCGTCTGGTCCTGATGGTAAGGGAAACGCCTTTTCACCTTGGCCATTTGCGCACCATGACAGCGCTGACCGAAATGGGGGCGGTCATTCACCCGCCCTTGCCGGCCTTCTACACAAATCCTGAAACCATTGACGATCTGGTCAACCAGTCCGTGGGCCGCGCGCTGGATATGTTCGGGCTCAACTGGAAGCCGACAAGACGCTGGGGCGAGGATCTTGAGGGTGGCAAACGCCCGTCCGCGACACGATGAGCCATTCATTCTGGGCATGGTCGCTGGACCGTTATGACCAGCCGGGTGTGTCATCGTCTTGCCTCGATCTGCAGGATCAGCATGGATTGAACGTCAATATTTGCCTGTGGTGCTGCTGGCTGGCAGACCACGGGCGCAATGCCGCCCCTGGTATCAAGACCGCCATCACCGCGCTTGAACCCTGGACCAGCGGGATCACGCAGGTCCTTCGGGAGACACGGATAAAGCTGAAAGACCAGCCGCACGCGGACGCGCTCTACAAATCCATCCTCGCCTGCGAGCTGGAGGCCGAGCATGTCGAGCAGAACATCCTTTTTGAGCTTGCAGCTGATGCACCGGACAGCGAATGGAGTGGAGAGAAAACCGCCGGGCAGGCCCTCGCCGAATATGCCCGCATGACGGGCGTTCAGAGTGATTTCACACCACTATTGAAAGCCGTTTTCTCTGCCGTCAAAAAAGTGTAAGACACGCTTTCGCTCCGCGCGGCGGACGATTCCAGAGCAACAATAAAGAACACAAAAAGCGATGAGCGAAGATGAATTCCTCGAGCAATCCACCATCCGGGCAAAAATTGACGAGCTGAAATTCCGTCACCGGTCACTGGATTCCGAAGTTTTGGCGCTGCAGGAGATGGGTGTGACGGACCAGCTGAAGCTCGCGCGCCTGAAAAAGGAAAAGCTGAACCTCAAGGACCGGATCGCCGAGCTCGAAGACCGGCTGACACCTGACATTATTGCCTGAATCTAGGGTCCTGACCCTAGCCCGACGCTGCGGTTTTCAATTCCTGCTTGCGCGCATACATGGCGGCATCCGCCTGGGCCATGGCAGCATCGACATTCAGCCCTGGCTGCAGCGGGTGAACGCCCCAGGCTGCATTGATATACAACTCGCGCCCATCATGAATGAACGGGGTGGTCTCGATCGCATCAGCCAGCTCACTGGCCTTGTGTTCGGCCTGGGCCACAGTGGTCAGGGTCAGGACGACCCCGAATTCATCGCCACCCAGACGCCCGACCGAATCGGTTTCGCGCAGATTGGCGGTCAGAGTTGCTGCCACATGATGCAATGCAGTATCACCGGCCGCATGGCCAAAGCTGTCATTGACGTCCTTGAATCCGTTCAGATCGAAATAGACAAGCGCTGACGGCGCTTCATGACGCTCGGCCAGTGCCAGAGCGCGGGAGACTTCCCGCACGAAAGCGCGGCGGTTGAGCACCGGCAGGAGCACGTCATGATCGGCCAGTGATTCCAGTTCCCGTACCCGTTTACGCAGGCGTTCGGTATCCTTGCGGAGCTGATCCACCTCGCCCATCAGGCCCAGAAGCGCGCGCTGCACATTCGGAGTCAATTCATTTTCCGGTACACCCATGATCTGCGCCGCATCACGGGGGGCGGAGACCGAAGACGCCGAAGCTGTGCTGCCGCTGGAGGACGCCTTTGAGGCCTCGCCACCCGGCTTCATTTTGTTCAGTGCATCAAAGGGACGAATTCGCATGTCTATAGCCTGGATTATCTGATCCTGGGTAAAACTTGGCGAAGGGCAGTTAAGAAAGCGTCAAGGTTAATAATCGCTTTTGTCCTTCTCCTTGACGCGGCCCTGCATCTGCGTATGTTCCCGCGCTTCCTGAAGGCCGAGGAGGCTTACCTTGAGCGCCAAAGCGCCCCGCATCGCCATTATCATGGGATCCCGGTCCGACTGGCCGACCATGAAGGCGGCTGCCGACATTCTTGATACCCTGAAAGCCGATTACGCCACACGCGTGATTTCGGCCCACCGGACGCCGGACCGCATGACGGAATTTGCCAAATCCGCAAAAGCTGAAGGCGTGCAAGTGATTATCGCCGGGGCGGGTGGCGCGGCGCACCTGCCGGGCATGGTTGCAGCATTGACCACGCTTCCCGTCCTCGGCGTGCCGGTGGAGTCCAAAGCCCTCGACGGCATGGACAGTCTTCTCTCCATCGTCCAGATGCCCGGCGGTGTGCCGGTCGGCACCCTGGCCATTGGCAAACCCGGCGCAAAAAATGCCGGACTGATGGCGGCCTCCATCGTCGCGCTTTCAGACGAAGCGCTGGCCACGCGTCTTGAAAACTGGCGTCAGGCGCAATCTGATACGGTCCCCGACACGGTGGAAGACTGATCCGGCATGACTGAACCGCTCGCGCCCGGCTCGGTCATCGGTATTCTCGGCGGCGGTCAGCTGGGCCGCATGCTGGCATTGGCCGGAGCCCGGCTCGGATTTGATATCCATATTTTTGATACGGCAGCCAAGGGACCGGCCGCCCGAGTCGCCGCCCGCAGCTGGGCAGCACCCTGGGAGGATGACGGCGCGGTTCAGACCTTCGCAGCCCGATGTGATGTCCTGACCTTTGAATTCGAGAATATCCCCGCCTCCGCACTGGCCGCGGCCGAAAGCGCCGCGCCCGTAAGACCGGGCCGCAAATCCCTGGAATTCACTCAGGACCGGCTCATCGAAAAGCGCTTCATCCGCGAGGCAGGCTGCAGCACGGTCGATTTTGCAGAGGTGAATTCTGTGGCCGGTCTGGAATCGGCCGTGGCCCGCCTCGGCCGCCCGTCAATCCTGAAAACCCGCCGCTTTGGCTATGACGGCAAGGGGCAGGCCGTCATCCGGGAGGACACAGATCTTGCCGTAGCCTGGGCGTCCATTGATGCACAACCCGCCATTCTGGAAGCTTTTGCGCCCTTCCGGCGGGAATTGTCCATTGTCGCCGCGCGCGCCATGGACGGGCAGATGGCGGTCTATCCATTGGCTGAAAACACCCACTCGGACGGCATTCTCAGGGTTTCCACCGCACCTGCGCGCGTTTCACCGGAAACGGAGGTCCGCGCCGTCGAAATCGCCCATGCTATCGGAACCGGCCTTGATCATACCGGCGTGTTCGCGGTCGAATTATTCGATGTTGAGGGCGAACTCATTGTCAATGAAATCGCGCCCCGCGTACACAATACCGGCCACTGGACCTTGGATGCCTGCGCCTGCAGCCAGTTTGAGCAACACATGCGCGCCGTCGCCGGCTGGCCACTGGGCAGCCCGCAGCCGCATTCAGCCTGCGTGATGACCAATCTCATTGGCGAGGATATCTCGCCGTGGGCAGACATTGTGGCTGATGAAACCGCCTGCCTGCATCTCTACGGCAAGCGCGATGCCCGGCCTGGACGGAAAATGGGCCATATCAACCGGCTTTCCCCGCTTTTGGACTGAACCACCCTTGCGCTCTGCGTCTCTGCCGGTATGGGAAACACATGACGGTTCAGCGCCCTGATAACTGGAAACAGCAAACCGGTCCCTTTGACATCATCGGGGACATACATGGCTGTGCCCGCGAACTCGAAAAATTGCTGGAAAAACTGGGATATGACGTCAAAACCCGTGGCCGCGGGGGGAGCCGGACAACCCGCATAACCCACAATCAGAACCGAAAAGTGATTCTGGTGGGCGATCTGGTGGATCGCGGGCCGGCCTCCATGGATGTGCTCCGCTTTGCCATGCAGGGCGAAAAGGATGACACGGTCCGCTGTGTTATCGGCAATCATGACGACAAATTCCTGCGCTGGTTGAAAGGCCGCGATGTCAGCATTACCAAAAGTCTTCAGACCACGATTGACGAAGCCGGTCAGGAGAGGCCGAAATTTCTCGGGGAGGTGCAGCATTATCTCGATGCATTGCCCAGCCATCTGATACTCGACGAGGGCAGGCTGATCATCGCCCATGCCGGTCTGCCGGAAAAATATCACGGTATTGAAAACCGGTTTTCCCGAACCTTCGCCATGTATGGGGAAACGTCAGGGCAAACCGATGATCTCGGTTTTCCGATCCGCCGGGACTGGGCGCGCAATTACCGCGGGGAAGCTACGGTTGTGCATGGCCATGTCGCGGAAAAGAAAATCCGCCAAAAAAACAATGTCTGGTGTCTCGATACCGGCTGTGTTTACGGCCACAAACTGACTGCCTTGCGCTGGCCGGAACAGGAAATCGTGCAAGTCAAGGCGAAGCGGGACTGGTTCCCGCATCCGCGGTTTCCCTAAGCGCGCCTCCGGCCCCCATACCGCAACCCGGCCAGAATGCGCGCCGGATCCGGTATATCCTTGGTCAGCCTGCGCCAGCTCGCCTTGGCCTTTTCAAATTCCATGATGTTTTCGATCCGTCGGTCGAGGAAGGCTTTGGCCTTTGCCTTGTCCGGCGTCTCGTCATTCAACCAGACTGACAGGCTGGAGGTATAGACCGCCGACAATATGGCGCGTTTGGAATACCAGTTGAAATCGGTCGAGGGGTCGTTCAGCCTGCGCCATATGGCATCCGATGTCGCCCAGATCAGCTCCGCCCCCAGGGACGCGGCATCATGCAGCATCAGCCGCGCCCGCGCCCGGCGCGCGGCTTCTTCAAAAGAACCAATCGCTTCCAGCCGCGCCTGTACGGCAAAAGTGACGCGCTGGCGGATTTTCATGGATTTGAGGTCAGCCACCTCCATCCGGCCCAGCATCTCCTGATCCATCTGGCTGGACCAATGGGCGATCAGATCGAGCGCCCCGCGCGGAGCCGCCAGCAGGACCGCTTCAGCGCCCAGACCGGCATCTTTGCGGGCCTGCCGGAGGGTTTCATCCGTCCACCCGTCAAAACCCGCATGGGGCAAGGCAGCCTGCGTCAGGCGGTCGAGATCGGAGAGGCGTGGTTTCTGGCTCATACGAACTATGTAGAACACTAGCGCCTTGGCGTCGATGTGCACGTCGTCACAGGCGTTTATGGGTGTGGACAGGGTGCGCCAGCTCTGCTAATAGCCGCGCCTCTCGGCAAGAGGCCTGCGGTCGTACGAATCTGGTGCGGCTGCGCAACAGATTGACACGAACCCAGGAGAGCGGACCATCGTTCAGATTATTGTGCGCGAGAATAATGTGGAGCAAGCGCTCCGCGCGCTGAAAAAGAAAATGCAGCGGGAAGGCACTTTCCGCGAGATGAAGCGTCGCAACCATTTCGAGAAGCCCTCGGAGAAGCGCGCGCGCCAGAAGGCAGAGGCGATCCGCCGTGCCCGCAAGCTGGCCCGCAAGCGCGCCCAGCGCGAAGGTCTGATTGCAGGACCGAAACCGCGCCGGCCATAGCCGCACGCCAAAGCCGATACAGCTTGAAGATCAAACGCCGCGCTGTTTCCAGCGCGGCGTTTTCTTATGCGTTTCGGATTTTGCCGAATTTCAGCAGACGCTTGATCGAGGACGCATTCGCGCGGCCCATCGAGCCCTGACGGAAAACATAGCTGGCCAGCGAGATAATCGCTGCCGCTGTCAAAAGCATGCCGACAGACGTCGCGATCATCTCGATCAGAGCCGGATCGGTTTGCAAGCGCGCCATCATCAGGAAGGGCGTCCAGATCGGCACCCAGGACGCATATTGCAGGAAGAGAGAATCCGGATTTTCGAGTGTCGCCATGATGATCACAAACGGCACCATCATGACCAGAATCATCGGGCTCATTAGTGACTGGGCTTCCTGCAGCGTATCGCAGAGCGAACCGATGGCGAGATAGACCGTCCCGTACATCAGATAACCGACAGCAAAATAGCCAATAGCCGGGATCAGCAGTCCGGGATCAAACACGGCAGACAGAATGTCACCCGCTGGCAAATCCGCCGCAACAGCCAAGGCCTGCAGTCCGGCAAGACCACCCGAGCCAATTCCGCCCCAGACCAGCATGAAAGTCGCGGAAACCGCGGCTAGCCCCAGGAGCTTGCCGATCAGGATTTCATGATAGCGGGCCGTGGCCAAAAGGGTTTCAAGGATCTTGTTGCCCTTCTCCTCGATCATGGCGGTGAGCAGCATGTTGGTAACAGAAAAAATCATCATCCACAGGCCGATGGAAAAGGCGATGCCGACGATAAAGGGCAACCGATCCGCGAGATTGACCTCGGACGATTCCCGGCCGCGCTCGGGGGAATTCTCGGTGATGCCCGGCGACATCGCATAGATCCGGCCCAGAACGGTTTCCGAAATACCGGCATCGGCCAGGGCATTGCTGCGCACATGATTGCGGAGCGCGTCGCGGGCGCTGGTCCGCAATCCGCCACTCGTGCGGTTGGTGCTCCAGTATTCTGCCGTGATGCCGTATTCGCCGCCTGGCTGGAAGCGCACCGCCGCAAAGAGCGGGTGTTTTTCCCCGTCTATGCGAAGCGTCTGTTCACCCAGAAGATAAGGCCGCAAACCATCAATCGTCCCGGCCGGCGGGTCCACCCGGACATAATTGCTGCGGAATTGCGCAGCCGAGATATCAACCGGTACACCCAGGGCACTGACCGCCTCCGGGAACCCTTCAAGGCCGGGCTCTGCATTGATCGCCGCTTCAATCGCCGGTATGGCATCGGATCGCCCCGAAGCTTCGGCAACGCCCCGCAAGGCCGCTATGGCCTCTTCCTTGGCGCCTTCATTCAGCTCTTCATCAATCAGCGCTGCAAATCCAATACCGGTTTCATCCAGCACCGCATAATAGCGGGTCGGCTGGGCATTCTCGGCCATAATCGAAATACCGATGAAGACCGCCATAATGAAGGGCATGGCCAGCAGCGACAGCCAGAAACCCCAGGTCGCGACATAGGACAGGTATTCCCGGCGGGCCATGAGATAGATTGCGCGCATCACACGGCCTCCCGGTTGGATGTCTCAACCAGTTCGACAAAGGCATCATGCAGGTGCGCCCGCATCGGTTCAAAACGCGCCAGACGCACACCGCCTTCAACACAGGCTTTCAGCACGTCCTGGGCGTCTGAGCCGGCCGCCAGCTCGATTGTCCAACCTTTCAGCCCCTCGGGTGCCGTCTGCGCCTCAACAGCGCCCAGCGCGCCGAGAACCTGTCTGAGGTCGTGATCAGAAGCGGTTTCGATGACAACCCGGCGCGGCACCTGCGACAGGGCCTGCGGCAAACCCCCGTCAAACACCTTCCTGCCCTTCGAGATCAGCACAATCTGATCACACAGGCGTTCGGCATGTTCCATGACATGGGTGGAAAAGAGGATGGTTTTGCCGCGTTTCGCCTCGTCGCGGATCATCTCTTCCAACATTTTCTGGTTCACCGGATCAAGCCCGGAAAAAGGTTCGTCGAGAATGATGAATTCGGGATCATGCGCGAGGGTGGCGATGATCTGCACCTTTTGCGCCATGCCCTTGGACATTTCCTTGATCTTCTTGCGCGCCTCGCCGCCCAGCCCGAAGCGTTCGAGACCGTCACGCGCCGCCTTGCGCGCCGCCGTCATGGTCATGCCTTTCATGCGCCCAAAGAAAATGATGACATCCTCGGCCTTCATTTTCTTGTAGATGCCGCGCTCTTCGGGCAGGAAGCCGACGCGCTGCAGAATGGCAGCTTTCGGATACTGACCGAATAGTCTGACCTTGCCGTCATCCGGCTTGATAATTCCCAGCGCGATACGCAGAGAGGTGGTTTTCCCGGCACCATTCGGCCCGAGAAATCCTGTGATCTGTCCACGATTGACGGCCAGGTCGAAGCCGGAAACGGCAGCTTGGCCGGAATAACGCTTGGTCACGCCTTCCAGCGATAGAATGGTCTCGGTCATGACTGTCCCTGTCTGCGCGATTTGGCCGCACCATAACCCTGCACGCTTCCAATGAAAGCGGGACCTGCGGCAAGCCTGTCTCCCCTTATGCGGCCGGGAGAACGAAATAGAGCAGGTCCAGCGGTGGCGGGTCCAATCCGAAAGCCGAAAGCATGTGATGCACCTGACCGCGGTGATGAGTCTGATGATTGAAGACATGCGTCAGGATCACATGGCGCGGCAGATGATGGGGATCACCGCGCGTATTCGTGTAATGCGCCTCGCCGTCATAGGCGTCATCCGGCAGGGCGGAAACATATCCTTGGATCCGCCAGTCCATGGCTTCCCGTTCCATTCCCAAATCGCGCAAGGATAGAAATGGCCTGTCCCGCAGATTTGTGTGAGTGGGTCCCTCGCCGCTGAGACGGTGCATCCAGATCCGGTCCGCGATCAGTATGTGTGCCAGCGTGCCGGACAGGCTGTCGAAATAGGCACCATTGTTTTCGGTCAATCGGTCTTCCGGCAAGCTGGCCACAGCATCGTACAGGCGTTCATTGGCCCAGGCATTGTAAGCGGCAAGGCGCAGGAAATGATCACGCATTTACGCTTGTCCTCTTTGATCCATTATTCCTTACCCAGCTTATCATTTTTCAACAGCACCGGGA
>Ga0066644_10000348_pt1 | contig 29664 bp, 32 predicted proteins | sample CryGeyCG2114_020_FD_62735 | JGI IMG/M metagenome (GOLD analysis project Ga0066644, IMG submission 62735) | Groundwater microbial communities from aquifer - Crystal Geyser CG15_big_fil_post_rev_8/21/14_0.20 | ecosystem: Environmental > Aquatic > Deep subsurface > Groundwater | place: USA: Utah...
CGCTTCAAGGACTGGCGCCGCATCGCCACCCGCTTCGACCGCAACATCCAGAACTTCATGGCCGCCGTCGCACTTACCGCAGCCGTCATCTGGTGGCTGTAATGAGTCCGGACCCTAGAAATCGTCAATATTTGTCATTCGCGAGAGCCCGCCATAGACCGGCAAGCCTCTCTTCCGTCAGCAAGAACTGCCGCACCAGGAGATCGCAATATCGTGAAGGGCTACTGCACCCGGTTCAGCAGGCGCGCGCGGATCGTGCCCGGCAGGCCGCGGATTTCGGCCAGGATCGTCTCGGCTTCGGCGACGGCGCCCTCGGCCTCCAGCACCACGTAGCCGATCTCGCCGTCGGTCTGGTAGGTCTGGGCGGCGATGTTGACGCCGTGGCGGGCGAACACCTCGTTGAGGCGCTGCAGCTCCCCCGGCAGGTTGCGCTGGACCTGGATGAAGCGGGTGCCGCCCTGGCGCGCCGAAAGCTGTGCCTGCGGAAAGTTGACGGCGCCTTCGGTCGAGCCGACGTCGGAATATTCGACCAGCTTGCGCGCCACTTCCTCGCCGATGCGCTCCTGCGCCTCCTCGGTGGAGCCGCCCACGTGCGGCGTCAGAATCACGTTGTCGAGGCCCTGCAGCGGCGACGCGAAGGGATCGGCGTTGGACGACGGCTCGACCGGGAACACGTCGACGGCGGCCCCCGCCAGGTGGCCGTCCTTCAAGGCCGCCGCAAGGGCCGGGATGTCGACCACCGTGCCGCGCGAGTTGTTGATCAGGTGGGCGCCCTTTTTCATGGTGCGGATCTCATGCTCGCCGATCATGTTCTGGGTTTCGGGCGTTTCCGGCACGTGCAGGCTGACGACGTCGGACTGGGACAGCAGATCGTCCAGATTGCGCGCGGGCTTGACGTTGCCGTGGCGCAGCTTGTCCGTGCGGTCATGATAGACGACGCGCAGCCCCATGGCCTCGGCCAGCACGGCAAGCTGGCTGCCGATGTTGCCGTAGCCGACGATGCCGAGCGTCTTGCCGCGGATCTCGCGCGAGCCCGCCGCCGACTTGTCCCACTTGCCCTCGTGCGCCGCCTGCGAACGCGGGAACGCGCGGCGGAACAGCATGACGATCTCGGCGATGGTCAGTTCCGCCACCGACCGGGTGTTGGAGAACGGTGCGTTGAACACGGGAACGCCGTTGTTGCGCGCGGCGTCCAGGTCGATCTGGTTGGTGCCGACGGAAAAGCAGCCGACGGCCATCAGCGACGGCGCGGCGTCGATGATCTCCTTGGTCAACTGGGTGCGGGACCGGATGCCCAGGATGCGGACATCCTTCAGCTTCTCCTTCAGCGCGTCGCCTTCGAATGCCGTCTTCAGCCGCTCGCCGTTGGTATAGCCCGCCTCCTTGAACATGGCGGAAGCGCTCGGCGAAATCCCCTCGAGCAGAAGGACCTTGATCTTTTCCTTGGGCAGGGACGGGTTCTGGATTTTCGACATGGCGACGGTGTCCGGGGCCTGATTGTTGTTGCGCCGCAACATGCCGGACGGCGCGCCGCGACGCAAGCGGCAAGGCTGAGCGTTTCATCCAGACCTGCTTCTGGGAATGGGCATACGCCCAAGCCTACGAGACATCGGGCCACCGGGCAGGCGAATTGCCCCTATGGCTCCACCGCTACAACTGGCACCGTCCTCATGGTCGCCTGAACAACAGAACACCCGTCAGCAGACTCGCGCTCGACAGGGACAACCTCATGCAACTCCACATCTAGGCCGCCGGCGCCTTGCCCCCCTATACTCGGCGCCGGTGTCGCGTTACCATCGACCTCAAGGAAAAGATCGATGGCCGCAGACATGAACTCGCAAGCGGAACGGCGCAGGGAGTTCGGCGCTTTCCTTCTCCTGACCGTGGCGTTGGCGCCTCTGGTGACCGCCGTGCTGGTCGGGGGAATGGGGTTTTCCATCTGGATATATCAAATGATCGCGGGGCCGCCCGGTTCGTAACGCCGGGCCACGGGCCCTCGCTCTATGCCGACCAACGGCGGGAGGAAGATCGTGCAAGACGGCAAGCAATCCATCATTTCGCGCAGTCGCCGCGATTTCATCCGCGGCCGCCTTGGCCGCGAGCCGCTCCATATCGCCAGCCTGCTGATCCAGGCCCGGCCGGAAGGCATGGCGGAAACCGAGGCGCGCCTGGCCATCGTCCCGGGGGTCGAACTGCACGGTTCGGCCGGGCAGGGCAAGCTGATCGTCACCGTGGAGACGGAAAGCGACGCCGGCCTGGTTGCGGCCATCGACCGCATTCAGGCGACGGCGGGGGTGATCACGGTCTCCCTTGTCTATCATCAGGAAGACGCCACCGAGGACGACGCGTCCGATAGCGCGGGAGGTGCGGCATGAGCGGCCCCAAGCTGACCCGGCGCGAATACATCAAGGCCCAGGCGGTGGCCGCCGCGGCCGCCGCGGCAGGGCTGCCCGCGACGGCGCTCGCCTCCAACCTGCCGACGGCGTCGCAAGCGACGGAACTGCGCTGGTCCAAGGCGCCCTGCCGGTTCTGCGGCACGGGATGTTCTGTCATGGTCGGGGTCAAGGACGGCCGCGTGGTCGCCACCCACGGCGACGCGAAAGCCGAGGTCAACCGCGGCCTCAACTGCGTGAAGGGCTATTTCCTGTCCAAGATCATGTACGGCGAGGACCGCCTGACCCGGCCGCTGCTGCGCATGAAGGACGGCAGGTTCGACAAGAACGGCGCGTTCACGCCGATTTCCTGGGACCAGGCCTTCGACATCATGGCCGAGAAGTGGAAGGCGGCCCTCGCCAAGACCAGGGAAAAGGGCTCCATGCCGCCCGTCGGCATGTTCGGCTCGGGTCAGTGGACCGTCTGGGAGGGCTACGCCGCGGCCAAGCTGATGAAGGCGGGGTTCCGTTCCAACCACATCGACCCCAACGCGCGCCACTGCATGGCGTCCGCCGTCGGCGGGTTCATGCGCACCTTCGGCATGGACGAACCCATGGGTTGCTACGACGACATGGAGAACGCGGACGCCTTCGTCCTGTGGGGCTCCAACATGGCAGAGATGCACCCCATCCTGTGGACGCGGGTGACCGACCGGCGGCTCAGCGCGCCGCACGTTAAGGTCGCCGTGCTGTCGACCTTCGAGCACCGCTGCTTCGACTTGGCGGACATCCCCATGGTGTTCACACCGCAAACGGACTTGGCGATTCTCAACTTCATCGCCAAGCACATCATCGAGACGGGTCGCGTGAACAAGGACTTCGTCGACAGGCACGTGACCTTCCGGCTCGGCAACGACGACATCGGCTACGGCCTGCGCCCGGAACATGCGCTGGAACGCAAGGCGAAGCACGCGAAGGATGCCAACGGTTCCAAGGCCATGACATTCGACGAATACGCCAAGTTCGTCGCCGGCTACGACGTGGACAAGGTATCCAAGCTGTCCGGCGTGCCCAAGAACAGGCTGGTCGAACTGGCCGAGCTTTACGCCGATCCGGCGGTCAGGGTGACCTCGTTCTGGACCATGGGGTTCAACCAGCATACCCGCGGCGTGTGGTGCAACAACCTCGTCTACAACATTCACCTTCTGACCGGAAAGATCTCGGAACCGGGCAACAGCCCATTCTCCCTGACCGGCCAGCCGTCGGCCTGCGGCACAGCACGCGAGGTCGGCACGTTCGCCCACCGCCTGCCGGCAGACCTGGTGGTCACCAACAAGAAGCACCGCGACACGGCCGAGAAGATCTGGAAGCTGCCCGAGGGCACCATTCCCGCGAAGGTCGGCTTCCATGCTGTCCTGCAGAATCGCATGCTGAAGGACGGCAAGCTCAACTGCTACTGGGTCCAGTGCAACAACAACATGCAGGCCGCCGCCAATCTGAACGAGGAAGGCTATCCCGGCTATCGCAATCCGGACAACTTCATCGTCGTCTCGGACGCCTATCCCACCGTGACCGCGCAGGCGGCCGACCTGATCCTGCCGACCGCCATGTGGGTGGAAAAGGAAGGGGCCTACGGCAACGCCGAACGGCGCACCCAGTTCTGGTACCAGCAGGTCAAGGCGCCGGGCGAGGCGCGCTCGGACCTGTGGCAGCTGGTCGAGTTCTCCAAGCGCTTCAGGGTCGAGGACGTTTGGCCGGATGCCTTGATCGCCAAGCAGCCGGAGTTGAAGGGCAGGACGCTTTATGACGTGCTGTTCAGGAACGGCAACGTCGACAGGTTTCCCGTGAGTCAGGCCAGCCTGGAGTTCGACAACGACGAATCCAGGCACTTCGGCTTCTACCTGCAGAAAGGCCTGTTCGAGGAATATGCGGAGTTCGGCCGCGGCCACGGCCACGACCTTGCCCCCTTCGACACCTACCACAAGGTGCGCGGGCTGCGCTGGCCCGTGGTCGACGGCAAGGAGACCAGGTGGCGCTACCGCGAGGGTCTGGATCCTTACGTGAAGCCGGGCAAGGGGATTGAGTTCTACGGCAAGCCCGACGGCCGCGCCTGGATTTTCGCCCTGCCCTACGAACCGCCGGCGGAAAGCCCGGACGACGAGTACGACATGTGGCTGACCACCGGCCGGGTGCTGGAACACTGGCATTCCGGATCCATGACCCAGCGCGTGCCGGAACTCTACAGTTCGTACCCCGACGCCAAGGTTTACATGCATCCCGACGACGCCGAAGCCAGAGGCCTTCGCCGCGGCGACGACGTGCGCGTCGTCTCGCGACGCGGCGAGATGCGCACCCGGGTGGAAACCCGCGGCCGCAACAATCCGCCCCGCGGTCTGGTGTTCGTGCCCTGGTTCGACGCCAGCCAGCTCATCAACAAGGTCACCCTCGACGCCACGGACCCCATTTCCAAGCAGACGGATTTCAAGAAATGCGCGATCAAGATCGTCAAGGCCTGAGCGCCGCGCTGGGCCTGGGCGCGGCCCTGGCAACGGCCCTGGCGGCGGGCGCGCTGCTTGCCGCCGAGGGCACGGCGACGCTCCGCAAGGCCGACATTCTGGAACAGCCGGCACCGCCGCACATGGCCCGCGTCGAGAACAAGGACCTGAAACGCGCCCGCAACTATCCAGAACAGCCACCGACCATTCCGCATCACATCCGCGACTATCAGATCGACCGCAACGTGAACAAGTGCCTGACCTGCCACAGCCGCACGGCGATCGAGCAATCCCAGGCGCCCATGGTCAGCGTCACCCACTTCATGGACCGCGACGGCCAGGTGCGCGCCGCCGTGTCGCCGCGGCGCTATTTCTGCCTGCAATGCCACGTGCCGCAAACCGATGCCCGGCCGCTCGTCGGCAACACGTTCAAGGACGTGGACGCCATCATCAGGGGCGGCAAGGGGGACTGATCCGTGGCGCTCCGCAAGCTTGCCGTTTCCCTGTGGAAGACGATCTCGCAGCCGGCACGGCACTTCTCCCTCGGCTTCCTGACGTTCGGCGGGTTCATCGCCGGGATCGTCTTTTGGGGTGGGTTCAACACGGCGCTGGAACTGACGAACACGGAAACCTTCTGCATCTCCTGTCATGAGATGCGCGACAACGTGTATGCGGAGCTGAAAACGACCATCCACTACACCAACCGGTCCGGTGTCCGCGCGACCTGCCCAGACTGCCATGTGCCGCACGAGTGGACCGACAAGATCGCGCGCAAGACGCAGGCGTCGAAGGAAGTCTGGGGCAAGATTTTCGGCACCATCTCGACGCGCGAAAAGTTCGTGGAGAAACGTCTGGAGCTTGCGCGGCACGAGTGGGCACGTCTCAAGGCCAACGACTCCCTGGAATGCCGCAACTGCCACAACTTCGCGTTCATGGACTTCACGGCGCAGAGCAAGCGCGCCGCCGACCATCACGCGCGTTTCCTCGCCAGCCGCGAGAAGACCTGCATCGACTGCCACAAGGGCATCGCCCACAGGTTGCCGAACATGGCCGGGGTCGCCAAGTAGCGCCGCCGCCCCCGGCACGCCCTTTTCCCCATTCCCGATCGGGCGCAGAATGACCCCTCCGCGCGCTGAGACCACGGAGGAACGATCGCCATGCCCCCATCGCATCCCGCACAGTCCGCCCTTGCGGAAATCATGGCGCCCGGCCGCGGCGCGGTCGTCACGGGTGCCGCCAGCGGCATCGGCCTGGCCGCCGTCCGCCGTTTCGCGGCGAACGGCATGCACGTCTGTCTGACCGACATGAACGACGCGGCCTTGGACCACGCCCACGAAGAAGTGCGCGCCGCCGCCCGGGGCGGGCGCGTCATGTCCGTCGTCACGGACGTTTCGGATCTGGCGGCCATGATGCGGTTGAAGGAACAGGTGTTGGACGCCTTCGGCGGGGTCGCCCTGGTGATGAACAACGCCGTCGAACGGCATTCGGGCGGCTGCCTGGACGGGCCCGGGAACTGGCGGCGCACGATCGACGTCGGCCTGTTCGGGGTGGTCAACGGCTGCCAGGCCTTCGCCCCCGCCATGATCGAGGCCGGGCGGCCCGCCATGATCGTCAACGTCGGCTCCAAGCAAGGCATCACCAATCCGCCGGGGCGGCCGCACTACAACGTCGCCAAGGCGGCGGTGAAGGCCTACACGGAACTGCTGCAGCACGAATTGCGGGGTCGGGAAGGCTGTTCCGTCACCGCCCATCTGCTGGTCCCCGGCATGACGACCACGGGGGGCCGCGAGCACCGGCCGGGCGCCTGGTGGCCGGACCAGGTGGTGGATTTCATGATCGCCGCCCTGGGCCGGGGCGACTTCTACATCCTGTGTCCCGACGACGAAGTGACGCCGGAAATGGACAGGAAACGCATCCTGTGGGCGGCCCGCGACATCACCGAGAACCGCCCGCCCCTGACCCGCTGGCATCCGGGCTACAAGGCCGCCTTCGACGCTTTCGAGCCCTGACCGCACCGATCGGTTCCGGGGCAGTTAAATTTTCGGCGATCGGGCTTGCTCTAATCCGCAAGGGCTCCGCACCACTGGAGCGGTCACGGCAACGCGGAGAAGGAAACCGGCACGCGGATATTTTTACCGTCCCGCATTCCCAAGATTGTTACCGTTAAAATAAATGATAATATTAATGCATAATTTTGTGGCACATTTTTTTGGAGATGGGAGATGAGACCCGCCCTATTACTAAGCGTTCTAACAATATCGTTGCTCATATTTTCTATACAAAAAGGAAATGCGCAAAGTCACTGTCAATCCTATTGGACCAGGGCCTACAAATGTTCTCAAGGGTGTGGCTCGTGTGACGGTGGCGGCGGCGCCAGAAACATTCCGCCGCCCCCCATTTCCAACCCGGTGCGCGACTACGGCAATCAGTTGAATGAAGTGATTGCCCGGATCTTGAGCGTCGCGCCCGATTTTCGGGTTTCCGGACTGAATTTTGATTCGCTTGCCGATCTGTCTGTCTCGGCGGACCGGACATTTGTTTCAGCGGCATACCGGCTTGACAGCCTGGTACAATCCAATCTGCGGGTCCGTAACGCCCTGAGCGACATCAACGCCACGATTCGTGCGTTGGGCCTGCGCGAGAAGGAACTTGAATCCGCGCTCGCCACGTCAAATTCAAACGAAGTCCGCGCCGCCAAGGAAAAATTGAAGACCGTGCAAGGCTGGGAGACCGCATGGGACGCCCGGACGAGGATCATGAATAGCATGACCGGTGAATTTCGCCGGCGCAGTGATGTCGCGGCGGAGAATATCGTTCGGTGGATTACCGTCGCGAGCCCGCCAGAAGCCCGTACACTACCGGCGAATCTTTTAGCCGGCCGCAAGAAAGCAGCCTTCGAGCCGAAACCGGTAATGCCGGCACCGGCAGCCGTCGTCCCCTCAAAACCGATAATTCCGGCCCAGGCCATTAGGATGCCGGCTTTTCGTGGAAACCCGCCGGGAAACCTCAACAACAAGATCGCAGCGATAGAGCAATTGATTCCGGCACTCGCCAAAGCCCGGGCCAATGCGGGCGATCTCGGTCGCGAGAAAGCCAGAAAGGGGTTGGCACTCGAGAATCTCCGCATCCGCGTTGACGCGTTGGAAAGTGCCGGGCGGTCGAAGTCGGCGCTGCTTACCGCCTTGGAAAGGCAGATAGAAAAGGCTGACGATGCTTGGTCCACCGCAGCGATGGATGGGCACCGGCAAGGCCGCAATCTCCTGAATGCCGCAATTGAGACCTATGTCCTGGAGACCTTTCTCAACGATGTCGTGAAGCCGAAGGTGACCGAGTTCATCCGCGACAATGGATATACTAGGCTGCTTGAGAATAGCGCCATCGGCGAGATGTACCGATCTGGTCAGTTCCTGTTCAATTCAACGAAGCAACGCTATCAGTCGCTCGAGCGGATGATCGACGTGGCGAAGCAGGCCAAGGACGTGGTCGACGATTTCAAAAGCTATGCGACGGCCGCCGCCGCCGCCAGCGCGTCGCCCAATAACGTCGCTGCCGCCAATCTCATACGCGAGCAAGAAGGTTTGTTGGATCGTCAGACTTGGTCCCTTATGGAGGCCGCGGTCGGCAAAACCGGACCCTTGGCCCAAGTTGCCAGAAAAATCCTTACGCGCTAACGCCGCCGATTCCCATTGAAAAGGTTCCGAATCGGACTCATATCAAGCGGATAATCCGGCGGCGAGACCGGACCAATCGTCTTTGGGAGGCACCTCATGAAAACGTTCATCGCGGTCGCGTTGGCGGCCGTTGCGTTGACCACCGCCGCTCAGGCAGCGTCGGTCACCGTCACAATCCATCGGACCGCGGAAACAGGCGTCGGCCCGATCCTCGGCACGGTCGAGTTCCAGGACACGGTGCGCGGACTTCGCATCGCACCTAACCTGTCAGGCCTGACGGAAGGCCAGCACGGCTTCCACGTGCATGAAAACCCCGATTGCGCCCACATGGAAAAGGACGGCAAGCACGTCCCCGGCCTGGCCGCGGGCGGCCATTACGACCCGGCCAAGACCGGCAGGCATCTGGGCCCCGACGGCGACGGACACCTGGGTGACCTGCCGGTGCTCTATGTCGACGCCGACGGTACGGCGACGCGGGAAAGCGTGGCGCCACGCCTGAAGACGTCCGACCTGGCCGGCCGCTCGATCATGATCCACGCGGGCGGCGACACCTATTCGGACTCGCCGGCGCCGCTGGGCGGCGGCGGGGCGCGCGCCGCCTGCGGCGTGGTGGTTTACTAAGACCCAGCTAACCCCGCCCGATCCAGGGCATCTTGGTCGCCTGAATGGTGAGGAACTGCACCGTCGTCTCCATGGGCAGGTTGGCCATGAAGACGACGGCCTCGCCGACGTGCTCGGCCGGCATGCGGGGCTCGGGCTTGCGCGTGCCGTCGGACTGCTTGACGCCCTCGACCATGCGTTCGGTCATGGGCGACACGGCGTTGCCGATATCGATCTGGCTGACCGCGATGTCGTACTTGCGGCCGTCCAGCGCCGCCGTCTTGGTCAGGCCGGTGACCGCATGCTTGGTCGCCGTGTAGGGGATCGAATCGGGCCGGGGCGCATGGGCCGAGATGGAGCCGTTGTTGATGATGCGCCCGCCCCTGGGAGTCTGCGCCTTCATCACGCGGAAGGCTTCCTGGATGCACAGGAACACGCCCGTCAGGTTGACGTCGACGACGCGCTGCCAGTCCTTGAACTCCAGGTCCTCGAGGGGAATGCCCGGCGCGTTGGCGCCCGCGTTGTTGAAGATGACGTCGAGCCGCCCGAAGGCGTCGACGGTCGCCTTGAACAGGGACTTGACCTGGTCCGGGTCGGTCACGTCCGTGGGCCGGACCAGGGCCCGCCCGGCGGCATCGCCCGCGAGATCCCGCGTTTCCCCCAGCATGTCGGCGCGGCGCCCGGCCAGGGCCACCGAGTAGCCGTCGGCCAGAAGCGCCAACGCAGCGGCCCGGCCGACGCCGGTGCCGGCCCCGGTGACGATGGCGATCTTGGACGCGGGGGTGGGTGATTGCGGGCTCATGGAATGCCTCCTTGCTACATATCAATTTTTCGGATGTGATAGATTTATAGTCTACCGCCCGCCGACGAACAGGGAGTTTAGATGCCATGGCCTACACGCTTGACGCCCTTGCCAGCGACATGAAGAAGGTTCTGTCGCAGGGGCAGACGCCTGCACAGTTGGAACAGACCCGCCAACTGGTCGAGAAGGCGTTGCAGGATGCCGAGTTCGTCAAGACCAACCTGGGCGACGACGCCGAGGGCGAGCGCAACATCGTCTACGAGGACCCGGACCTGGGCTTCTGCATCCTGACCCACGTGTACAAGGGCGCCAAGACCGGAAACCCCCACGACCACGGCCCGTCCTGGGCGATCTATGGCCAGGCCTACGGCGAGACCCGGATGACCGAATACGACATCGTCGAGCCGCCCCAGGGCGACAAGCCCGGCAAGGTCAAGGAACGCGAGACCTACAAGATGGTGCCGGGCGACGCCCGCGTGTATCAGGTCGGCGACGTCCACTGCCCGCACCGCGACGGCGAAACCCGCCTGATCCGCATCGAGGGCATGAACATGAACGGCGTCAAGCGCACGCCGCTGGTGCCCGCCTGACGCTTCCGGTCCGGCCGGGCGGCAGTCAGCGGTCGCTCGACTGGATTCCCTGCAGCTTCTGGAGGCTGTCGGACGTAAGCTGCAGCGACACGTTGCCGACGTCCGAGCGGATGATCAGATCGACGAACCACACCCCCGGCGTCAATTCCTGTGGCGTTCCGATGTCGATACCGACCACATCCTCGATGTCGATGGAGAGATTTTTGTTGTCGTGAAAGGAGATGCTGGCAACGGTCTTCTTCGCGTCGTCACGTATCATGGGCGTTTCCTCGGCTCGCGGCAGGCGGTAAAGGGGTCGGAGCGTTCCGACCAGCGCCAGCTTGCCCGCCCCGTCCGCCCGCCGCAACCCGGCATTGGCGTAAAAATTACGCGGTCAGCCGAGAACCGCCTGCGCCCCCAGCCCCGCCAGCAGCGATCCCGTCAGGCCCAGCACGATGTACCAGGCGAAGGTTTCGCGCTTGACCAGGGCCCACACGGCCATGGCGGCGGGAATCGAGGTGACGCCGCCGGCGATCATGAAGGCCATCGCCGGCCCCGGCGCCATGCCCAGGTCCATCAAGCCGTCGACGGTCGGGATCGCGGCGAAGCCGTTCAGGTAGGCAGGCACGCCGACCGCGACGGCGGCCGGAATGGTCCACCATTCGCCGCCGCCGAGGAAGCGGCCCACCTGATCGGCCGGGATGTAGGCGACCATCAGGCTTTCGATAAGGAAGGCGAGGGTCAGCCATTTGAACAGGAACCAGCCCGTCACCCAGCTTTCGCCCCGGAACAGGGCCAGGCGCTCGGGGTCGCGCCAGAAGCCCCATTCCACGGGCGCCCCCTCCAGCACCTTGCGGCGGGCGGCGCAGCAGGTCGTGACGGCGCCTTTCAGGGGATCGGCGAAAGCGCCGCGATTGACGAGCGCATGCGTGCCGTAACCCGCTCCCAGCCCCATGGCAACGGCGGCGGCGGCCTTGAACACCGTGAACGGCAGGCCGAATACGGCCGCCATCAAAAGGAATATCTGCGGATCCATGAGGGGCGAAGCGATCCAGAACGCCATGACCGGCGCCAATGGCACCCCGGCGCCCAGAAGCCCGGCGATGATCGGCACCACGCCGCAGGAGCAGAAGGGCGAGAAGGCGCCGAACAGGGCGGCCAGGAAGACCGCCGTCATGGGGCGGCTGTCGAAGGCGCGGGCGATCTGGCGGTCCAGGCCGGTGCCCTTGGTCCAGGCGGCGGCCAGCACGGACAACAGAAAGAAGGGTGCGATGAAGGCGTAGGCATTGGCGACGAACAGGACGCTGGTTCCGGCCTGATCCCGGCTGAACGCGGCCAGCACGGCAAGGACGCCCAACGTGACCACCAGCACCCGATCGATCCGTTTCAGGCGGTCGAGGATGCCGGGCCGTTCGGCGGACGTCTGCAGGGGGGGCGTCAGGATGGTTTCGCTCATGGCGGATGCCTTTCGGTCAGGAAGCTGCGGTCTTGGCCGCCGCGACGCCGCAGGTCGCGGTTGCCGTGACGCCCGTGCAGCATTCGTCGGCCAGGAAGCCGATCAGGGCGTGCATGGCGGGGAAGTTGGCGCGGCAGCGCAGCGTGCGGCCCTCGCGCGACTGCTCGACCAGGCCGGCCCATACAAGGCGCGAGATGTGGTGGGACAAGGTCGAGCCGGGGATGTCCAGATGCTCCTGGATTTCGCCCACGGCCAAGCCCTCCTCCCCCGCCTTGACCAGCAGGCGGAAAGCCCGAAGGCGGTGGGAATTGCCCAGTTCGGCAAGCTGTCTGGCGGCCTGTTCCGTATCCATGCGCGCAGTATAGGGGCCGGGCCGCCGATTTACAACGATATTTCTAGAATTATAGAATTGTTTATCGACCGGCCCCTCACGCCGCCGTGGCGCGCTTCTTCAGGAACGGGCGGTCGCCGCCCGCCGTGGTGCGGTGCATGCGCCGCGGCATCGATTCGTCGTAGTCGCGCACGGCGTAATGCATGGTCGCCCGGTTGTCCCACATCACCAGGTCGCCCGCCTGCCAGCGGTGGCGATAGACGTTTTCCGGCCGCGTCGCGTGGTCCATCAGGAAGGCCAGGAGCGGGCGGCTCTCCTCCACGGTCATGTCGGCGAACTGTGTGGTGAAGAAGGTGTTGACGTAAAGGGCGTCGCGCCCCGTCTCCGGATGCGTGCGCACCACGGGATGGCGGTAGGACGCCAGGCCCGCGGGAATCTGCGGCGAGTCCGTATCGGGCTCGGCCAGATTGCGGCGCCGGATGGCGTCGGGCGAATGCAGGGCGTCGAGCCCGCGCAGGGTTTCCTGCAATGCGGGCGACAGGGTATCAAAGGCCCGGTACATGTTGCAGAACATCGTGTCGCCGCGGCCTTCCGGGACGATCCGCGCATGCAGGAACGACAGCGCCGGCGGCCGTTCCGAGGCCGAGATGTCGGAATGCCAGAAATCGTTGCGGGCCCCCCGGCGGCCCGGCTTGGTCTCCAGCACGATGACTTCGGGGTGCTTGTCGTCGACACCTTCGCGGGAGCCGTATGGATGCGGCTCGACGGGTCCGAAGCGCTGGGAAAACCGGCTCTGCGCCTCGGGCGTCAGGTCCTGGCCCGGGAACGTCAGCACCAGATGGTCGTGCAGGGCCTGGACGATGGCGGAAAAGGTTTCGTTGTCCGGATCCCCGGACAGGTCGACGCCCGTGACGCGCGCCCCCAGGGCGCCGTTCAAGGGCTGGACATCGATCGGTTGCTTACGGCTCATTCAACAGCCTCCCCTGTGTGAACCTTGCCGGCGCGTTCGGTATGGGCCGGTTGATTTCCGCCCGGCGCAGATCCAGGCGACGGCGTCATTCTTACCCCTTGCCGGTGCGTAGTCCAGGTCCACGGGACACGGATGAGAAAACCCAATCGGTCCATGACGCTTCTTCGTTTGCGCGGACACAACCGCAAGGATAGGCTTTCGGCCATGGTCACGCTTCACGATTTTCTGCCCTCGGGCAACGGGTACAAGTGCCGGCTGCTGCTGCGCTTTCTCGGCGCCCCCTTCACCCTGAAGGAATACGACATCCTGAAGGGCGAAACCCGCACGCCAGAATTCCTGGACAGGCTGAACGCCAACGGCCGCATCCCGGTGCTGGAACTGGAGGACGGGCGCTGCCTGTCGGAATCGGGGGCGATCCTCAACTATTTGGGAGCGGGCACGCCGTTCCTGCCGGACGACGACTGGACCCGCGCCAAGGTCCTGCAATGGATGTTCTTCGAACAGTACACGCTGGAGCCCTCCGTCGCCGTGCGCCGCTTCTGGCTGACCGAGCAGACGGAGCCGCTGAGCGAAATCCAGCAGGCGCAATTGCCCGCGAAGCTGGACCAGGGACACGCCGCGCTCGGCGTTCTGGAGCGGGGCCTGGCCGCCGGCCCCTGGCTGGTGGGCGACGGGCCGACCATCGCCGACATCGCCCTTTACGGTTATACCCACGTGGCGCCCGAGGGCGGGTACGACCTTGACGCCTATCCCAACGTCACCGGCTGGATCGGCCGGTTCCGCGAGATTCCGGGATACGTGCCGATCACGCGGCGCGATTTCGCCTGACCGCTCTCGGCCCGGGTCGCCGCCGCGTAGCCGCGTATATGACGCGGCTTTTTTGCGTTATACTGGGTGAAAACCGCCTCCGTGGAAGTCCCGAGGAAGACCCCTTGGGCGAACCCGACGGAACGGAAAGACGGGAGACGCATCCATGAACGTGAAGCATATCCTTGAGAGGAAGGGCAGTGCCGTCACCACCATCAAGCCCGGCGCCACCATCGCCGAGGCCGCGCGCATGCTGACCGAGGCGCGGATCGGCGCCGTCGTCGTCTCGGAGGACGGCGCGACCATCAACGGCATCCTGTCGGAACGCGACATCGTGCGCGTCATCGGCACGGACGGACCGAGTGCCCTGACCCGCCCTGTAACCACGGCCATGACCGCCAACGTCATTACCTGCAAGCCGGACGACCGCATCAACATCCTGATGGGCATGATGACCCAGCGCCGCATCCGCCACCTTCCCGTGGCCGAGAACGGCAGGATGACGGGGCTGATCTCCATCGGCGACGTGGTCAAGGAACGCATGGACGAGATCGAGGCCGACGCCACCGCAATGCGCGACTACATCACGGGCATGACCGCCTGACCGCCCTTCCGGCTACAAGGACCCGCGGAAATCCATGACCACCGAGACGACGCCGGGGCCCAGCCTTGTGCTCTATCACGCCTGGGCCTCATCGGCGTCGCGCAAGGTGCGCATGTGCCTTGCCGAAAAGGGCCTGCCCTTCGAGGCCAGGGTCGTCGACCTCAACAGGTTCGAACACCATCAGGACTGGTACAAGAAACTGAACCCGTCGGGCATCGTCCCGGCCCTGATGGTCGACGGCCGGCCGCTGGTGGAAAGCAACTTCATCAACGAATTCCTGGACGAGGCCTGGCCGGAGCCGCCGCTGATGCCGGCGGACCCGATGCTGCGCCACGATGCGCGCCTGTGGGGCAAGTACATCGACGACACCTGCCTGCCGGCGATCCAGAAGCACAACTGGATGCACCACTTTCACCCCATGGCCCGTGAATGGTCCGACGAGGAGTTGGAACGCAGGCTCGCCGCCATCCCGACGGCGAACCGCCGCCACGTGTGGTACCGCATGGCACGCGATCCCTATACGGCCGAGGAACTGGAGGCGGCGCTCGACATCCTGCGCGACATGATGGACCGCATCGAGGCGCGGGTCGCGGCGACCGGCTGGATCACCGGCGACGCCTATTCGCTGGCCGACATCGCCGCCACCCCCTACGTCATCCGCACCGAGGAACTGGCGCCCGAGGAGGTCTCGCCGGAGAAGCGCCCGGCGGCGGCTGGTTGGTGGTCCGGCATCAAGGCGCGGCCCGCCTACAAGGCGGCGCATATGGAGCCCTTCAACGAACAATGCTGGTCGGGGTGGACGCCGCCCGCTTAGGCAGACACTTTTCCTGACGGGTCAATTCCAAAGACGGCGAATTGACGCACAACCGCGCACCCGTTGGTTCGGGCCGAATGGACAGCCTCCTGAGACTTCACATCCAGGCGGCCCCGAACCGGGTTTGATATAGATCAAACCGCCCTGTCCGGAATTGTGCAGAATATCCTCGCCTCCACGGCTGATCGGCCTCGCAATCGGCCGAACGAACGAGCGTGACGAAATTCGGAACCGGCCGGCGCGAGGAATCCTGCCGACCGCGGATGATGACGAGGGTTTTTCCCATAATGGCTTCCGGTCTCTTTCCGCGCCGCCGCCCCATGTCGGCGCCCATTGCTGATTCCGCCCGACCGCACCTACTCAATCGATTGCTCTCGAAGAAAGAGGTTTGACCATGACCTATCCTCCCGTGCCCGAGGTTGCGGAAATCGCCGCCCATTTCAAAAGCGCCTTGACGGCGGCGATCCGCAAGGACGAGCCTTACACCCATTGGCTGTTGTCCCGAGTGCTGCCGGTCGACGTCTGCACCGGCATCCTCGTATTGCCGATCGCGCCGCCGCTCATCGACGACTGCGGCGGGGTCCGCGACCGGCACAACGACAAACGGTGCTTCTTCACCCCGACACTGCGCGAACAGTTCCCCGCCTGCCAGGCCTTCGCCGAGGCGCTGCAACGCCCCGACGTCGCGCGTCGACTCGCCGAGACCTGCGGGATCGAGGTCGAGGGCGGCTACCTTCGCATGGAATATATCCAGGACACCGATGGGGCATGGCTGGAGCCGCATCGCGACATCCGGGAGAAACTGTTCTCCATGGTGGTTTATCTGTGCACCGGACCGGAAGCGAAGGACTGGGGCACCGACATCTACGACGCGGACCGGAAGTGGATCGGACGGAGTTCCGCCGAATTCGACTCGGCCGTGATCTTCGTTCCGGGCGAGAACACCTGGCACGGCTTCGATAAACGACCGATCCATGGGGTCCGGCGGCTTCTGGAAATCAACTATGTCCGCCCGGTCTGGCGCGACCGCGACCAGCTTACCTTTCCCGACCGTCCGATCACCGTGGGCTGACGGGAGGAATCATCAAGATGGAAGGCGCCGCGAAAACATCCGTCGAAAGGCGTTCCCGGGCGGCAAGCTTCGCGCCCCGCCACGCGGCCTGGACCGAAGACGGCGTGACCGCCCGGTGGTTCCAGGGCGCCAACGGCGGGCGCGAATATTACATCTCTGTCCAGGTTCCGGAAATAAGCGGCCTTGAGGGGCAGATATCCCGGCTCGTCGACCGTTACGGCGCGGCATGTGAGACGCTTGGCCTGACGCCCGAGACCGCGGTCTTTCGCCGCGTCTTTCTGAGCGACGTGATGAACCAGATCGACGCTGTGCGCGACAGCGCGCTGTTGGCGGAAACCGGCGACACCCCGGTCGCCGTTTCGATCGTCCAGCAAGCGCCGTCGTCAGGCGCCAAGATCGCCCTCCTGGCCTATCACGTGGAAGGCCCCGACCGGATTGTCAAACGGCGCCTGAGCCGGAACCACGTGGTCGTTGAAAAAAGCGGGCTGCGCCACCTTTGGAGCACGCGGCTGTGTTCCAGCGCGGGAGAAAAATTCCTTCCGGCCGGCGACCAGACCGAGGAGGTTTTCGAAAATCTTTCCCAGGCCATTTCCGGCCAGAACGGGACTCTCCGCGAAAACTGCGTGCGAACATGGGTTTACGTCAAAGGCATCGACACCTTCTATCAGGACATGGTGGACAGCCGCCGCAACCTGTTCGCCCGCCACGGCATGACCAGGGACACCCACTATATCGCCAGTACCGGGATCGAAGGCGCCTGCGCCCATCGCTACGACCTCGTCGCCATGGACGCCTACTCCGTTCTCGGCCTGGGGCCCGATCAGGTTTCCTACCTCAACGACTTCGACAAGCTCTGCCCGACCATCGACTACAACGTGACCTTTGAACGCGGCACACGGGTCGCCTATGCCGACCGCGCCCACAATTTCATCTCCGGCACCGCCAGCATCGACAACCAAGGGCGGGTCGTCCATTGCGGCGACGTCATGGCGCAACTCGACCGGGCGCTCGTCAATATCGACGGCCTGCTGCGCTCGGGTTCGTCACGGATCGAGGACATGATGCACATGACCGTCTATCTGCGCGACCCGGCGGATCATGCCGCCGTCGACGGGTACATGAAAAAACGGTTTCCCGACGTGCCCGTGGTCATCGTCCAGGGTCCCGTGTGCCGCCCGGAATGGCTGATCGAGATCGAAGGCATCGCGATCGCCGCCAACGACGCGGCGCATCTTCCCGAATTCTGAGCCGGCCTGGAAAAAGGACGCCCTACCCCTTCGGCTTCAGGTCGAGGGACGCCGAGTTGATGCAGTAGCGCAGCCCCGTGGGCTCGGGCCCGTCGGGGAACACGTGGCCCAGGTGGGCGTCGCATTTGGTGCACACGACCTCGACCCGGCGCATGAGGAAGCTGATATCCTCGCGCTCCTCGACCGCGCCGGGGCTGACGGGCTGGTAATAGCTGGGCCAGCCGGTGCCCGAATCGAACTTGGTGTCGGACGGGAACAGCGGCGCCCCGCAGCAGACGCAGACGTAGGTGCCCGCCTCCTTGCAGTCGTGGTACTTGCCGGTGAAGGCGCGCTCGGTCCCCGCCTTGCGGGCGATCTTGTACTGCTCGGGCGTCAGTTGCCGGCGCCATTCGGCGTCGGATTTCGTGATCTTGCCGGTCATCGTCCGTTTCCACCAGTTGAGGAACATGCCGGATCATATAGGAGGGCGCGGGCCCGTGACGAGGGGGCCTCGCCGAAACGTGACCGTAGTCAGCCGTCCCCGCCCTTCTCCGCCGCCTTCACATAACCATCGCGGGTCTGCGGCAGCTTGCGGCCCAAAATCTTGGACGCCACCACGTTGCGCAGGATTTGCGCCGTGCCGCCGCCGATGGTGAACATGCGGGCATCGCGGACCATGCGCTCCAGGGGCAGGTTCCTCGAATAGCCCATGGCGCCGAACACCTGGAGGGCGTCGGACGTCACCTTGATGGCCATTTCCGAGGTGAAGATCTTGGCCTGGGCCGCCAGCGTCATGTCGGGGAAACCCGTCGGGTCCGTCTCGGCGCTGGCGGCGGCGCGGTAGATCAGGGTCTGCGCGGCCGCGATCTGGGTCGACATGTCGACCAGCATCCATTGCAGGCCCTGGAATTCGGCGATCGGGCGGCCGAACTGCTCGCGCTCCTGGGCGTACGCCAGGGCCCGCTGATAGGCCCCCTGGGCGATGCCCAACGCCACCGTGCCGGCCCCCACGCGCTGCGAGTTGTAGGCCGTCATGAGGCCCGCGAAACCGCGGCGGATGCCCTGGGGCGGGATCAGGGCCATGCTTTCCAGCACCTCCAGGTCGCGGAAATGGACCTGGCATTCCGGGATGCCGCGCAGGCCCATGGCGGGCTCCCGCGCGCCGATGACCAAGCCCGGATGCGCGTTGCGGATGGCGAGGAAGCCGCCGATGCCCTTTTCCTCGTTGCCTTCGAACACGCGGGCGAAGATCAGGTGAATCTTGGACACGCCGCCGCCGGTGATCCAGTGCTTTGTGCCGTTGATGACGTAGGTGTCGCCCTTCTTGTCGGCGCGGGTCGTCATCTCGCCGGCGGCGCTGCCCGCCCCCGGCTCGGTGATGCAGATGGCGGGCTTGTCGCCGGCCAGGACATGCGCGGCACAGAGCTTCTTCTGTTCCTCGGAGCCATACTTCATGACCGCCGAGATGGCGCCCATATTGGCCTCGACGACGATGCGCCCGGTGACGCCGCAATGCTTGGCCATCTCCTCGACCACCAGCACCGCGTCCAGAAACGTGCGCCCCTGCCCGCCGTAGGCCTTGGGAATGGTCATGCCCATGAAGCCGGCATCCTTCAGGAGCGCGACATTGTCCCAGGGATATTCCTCCGAGCGGTCGACCTCGGCGGCGCGTTCCTTCACGGCGCCCTCGGCCAGTTCGCGGGCCCTGTCCCTGAGTTCCTTCTGGTCGCCGGTCAGATCGAACATGGCTTGGGACTCCTCTTGGATCAGATCAGCCCGTCTTCGCGCAAGCGTGCGCGTTCCGCGTCATCCATGTCCAGCAGTTCGAACAGCACCTCGTCCGTGTGCTGACCCAGGGTCGGCGGCGGGCGGCGGTAGCTGACGGGCGTTTCCGACAGCTTGATGGGGTTGCCCAGAAGCGCGACCTTGCCGTCCTTGGCGAGCGGCTGGTCCATCTCGATCTTCATCTCGCGGTGGCGTATCTGCGGATCGGCGAAGGTCTGTTCCAGATTGTAGACCGGGGCCGCCGGCACGTTGCGCTGCTCCAGACCCTCGATCCATTCCCGGGTCGTCTTGTTCGGCGTGACCTGTTCCAGCCTGGCGACCAGTTCGTCGCGGTTGGCCAGGCGCTTGGGATTGGTCGCGTAGCGCGGGTCCGTCGCCAGTTCGGGCACGCCCGCGAAGGCGCAGAACCGCGCATACTGGCCGTCGTTGCCGGCGGCCAGGTAGAAATAGCCGTCGGCCGAGGGAAACACCTGATAGGGCACGATGTTGGCGTGCTGGTTGCCGCGCCGCTTGGGCAGGTTGCCCGACGTGAAATAATTAAGCGCCTCGTTGGACATCCAGGCGACGGTGGTATCCAGGAGGCCCAGGTCGATCATCTGGCCCTCCCCCGTCCGGTCGCGGTGGCGCAGTGCGGCCAGGATGGCGGTCGAGGCATACATGCCGCACATGATGTCGGAGATGCCGACGCCGACCCGCACGGGCTCGCCATCGGGAGCGCCGGTGACGCTCATCACCCCGCCCATGGCCTGGGCCAGCGCGTCGTAGCCGGGGCGGTCCTTGTAGGGGCCGGTCTGCCCGAAGCCGGTGATGGCGCAGTAGACCAGGCCCGGGAACTCGTCCTTCAGGTCGGCGTAACCCAGGCCGAACTTCTCCAGCCCGCCGACCTTCAGATTGTGCGCCAGCACGTCGCAATGTTTCAGAAGCCGCTTGAGGAGCGCCACGCCCTCGGGCCGCGAGAAATCGACCGTGACCGAGCGCTTGTTGCGGTTGACGCAGAGGTAATAGGCGCTTTCCTTCATCTCGCCGCCGTCCGCGGCCTTGAGGAAGGGCGGACCCCATTGCCGCGTGTCGTCGCCGACGCCGGGACGTTCGATCTTGATCACGTCGGCGCCCAGGTCGCCCAACAGCTGGGCGCAGGTCGGCCCCGCCAGGATGCGGGTCATGTCGAGGATGCGAATGCCGGCCAGGGGACCGGCGGGTCGGGAAGAGGATGTGGTCATGGATGGTTCCGTGGGGGTGCGGGGCATACAGGATGAGGCATCATGCTACACCGCCCGCCCGGCAAGGCAAGGGTCAGCGGCGGCGCAAGGCCCGGGCGGCCCGCCGCCGTAAGGCTCAACCCTGGTCGAGCAGTTCCGTATGGGCCGGCTTGCCCTGCACGCCCTTGTACAGCACCCCCTGGCGCAGCTTCATGATGCGCCGGTGTTCGGCCAGGGCCGCTTCGTCCATGTCCGCCTCGGGCGGCGTTTCGTGGATGAAGTTGCCGCAGGTGTCCTCGCCGCGCACCAGCCAGGCGCTGTCCCTGTCGGCATGGATCTGCGACACGTGCGGCGCGATGAAGCGGATCGCCAGGCCGATGCGCCGGTCGTCGGTGGTGTTGGGTTTGGAGGCATGGGCGATCATCACGTGGTGCAGCGACATCTGCCCGGGATTGAGCGGCATCGCCACGGCCTCGTCCTCGTCGACCTCGACCGCCAGTTCCTGGCCGCGGGTCAACAGGTTGTGCTTGTCCAGGGTGTCGCGGTGCTCTTTCTGTTCCCACCTGTGGCTGCCGGGGATGACCTTCATGCAGCCCGATTCCAGGGTGGCGGGCGACAGGGCGATCCAGGCGGTCACCACGTCGGGTTTCGACAGGCCCCAATAGGTCGCGTCCTGATGCCAGGACACGAAGCCGGGATCACGCGCGTCCTTGACGAACAGCGAGGTCCCCCAGACCAGCAGGTTGGGGCCGAGAACGTCCTCCACCGCGTCCAGCACCTTGGGGTGCGAGCACAGTTCCTTCACCCAGGTCTGCAGCAGGTAGAGCTTCTGCCCCTTGGACAGTTCGTACCAGCCGCCGTTGGTCGCCTCGTATTCCTCGAACCGGGTGCGGTAGTGGCGTGCTTCTTCCGGTGACAGGATGTCGACCGGCGCGACGAAGCCGTTCTCGCGGTAACCGGCGGCCTGCGCTTCCGACAAGATCTTGGGCATGGAGCCTCCCGATAACTGAACGTTTTGTTGAACGTCTCGTTCGCTGCTTTGGCAATCTTAACGGAGGCGCTCCTGGAGCGCCAATCCGGACGAAAGTAGAGCGCGCGCGATCCCGGGCGCGCAAACGAGATTTGCTCACCGGTCGTTCAAGGAATGCTCAATGAAGCCCCCGGCGGGGTTACGCCGCGGTGACGAAATCACCGTCGTCCAGGGCGGCGCCGTCCGTGCCCGTCAGCTCAATCTCCATGTCCACCTGGGCGTCGCCGTCGGCGTCGATCTCCAGGATCTTGGTGGCGTCGTTGAACCTGGCCTGGGTGCTGCCGGCACCGTCGAAATCGGCCGTCTCGCCACCCAGGAAGGCGAAGTCGCCCACCGCAAAGGCGGAGAAGTCGAGAACGTCCACGGCGTCGCCGGCGCCACCGGCGTCGAAATCGTCGATCACGTCGCGCAAGGCCGCTCCGACGCCCGATTCTTCGTCCGCGCGATAGATGAACACGTCGCGGCCGCCGCCGCCGATCAGGCTGTCCGCGCCCAGGCCGCCGGTGATCGCATCGTCGCCGTCGCCCGTCTCGACGATGTCGTCGCCGGCACCCGCGTCGATCGCGTTGTCGCCGCCGAAGGCCCAGATGTCGTCGTCCCCGGCGCCGCCGATCACCACGGCTCCGCCATCATCCAGGGTCACGAAGTCGTCGCCGTCCCCGGCGTCGATAAAGTTCTCGCCCCAGCCGGTTTCGATGTCGTCGTCACCGGCACCGCCGCGGATTTCATTGTCGCCATCGCCCACGAAGATGATGTCGTCGTCTTCGCCGTCGCCGCCTTCAACCTCGTTGTCGCCGTCGCCCAGGTCGACCCGGTCGTTGCCGAGGCCCGCATAGACGCGGTTGTCGCCGTCGCCCGCGGCAAGGTCGTCGTCCCCGGCTCCGCCCGTCAGGTCGTTGTCGCCGTCTCCGGCCTCGACCACATCGCCGCCGTCGCCGCCGTCGACCGTGTTGTCGCCGTCACCCAGGAACACCTGGTCGGCCCCTGCCCCGGCCAGTACCGTGTTGGCGCCGTTGCCGCCGCGCAGGATGTCGTCGCCGTCGCCGCCGTCCAGCAAGTTGTCGCCGGCAAGACCGTCGATCACGTCCGCGCCCGACGACCCGGCCAGCAGGTCATCGCCCTGGGTCGCCGTATCGGGCACGTCCTCGACGTTGACGACGACGGTTTCCGTGCGGCTCAAGCCGCCCGCGTCGGTTGCCGTGACCTCGACGGAAACTGCCGGCGCCGCCTCGAAATCCAGGGCCACGCCATCCTTCAGCTTCAATACGTTGCCGGCAATCTCGAAGCGCGCGTCGCTGACCGTCAGGACATGGGTGTCGCCCGCGTCGGGGTCGACGACGCTGAGCGCGCCGACGACCCAGCCCTTCTCGTTTTCGCGCACGGGCGCGCCGTCGAGCGCAATCTCCGTCGGTGCCTGGTTCGGGGGCGGCGCTTCGGGATCGATCTCGACCCCGTCGACGACGACCTTCAGGTGCTCGAACTCCCTGGCCTTCAGGCCGAAGGCGGTGAAGGCGAACCACTTGCCGTCGGCAATGCCGCGCCGGTTGGTATGGTCGGCGATGAAATCGAGATAGTCGCGCACGTCCTGCTGCACGTCGGCGCGCGCCCATTCGGCCCCGGTCAGTTCCAGGCGCAGGATATCGGTGTCCTTGCCGCCCTCGTAGACGTCGCGGCTTCCGGCGTTGTCGGTCATCACGTAGACGGCCGTGTCGTCTCCCTTGCCGCCTTCGACATGGTCGCTGCCGCTGCCGCCCCGCAGCCAGTCGTCGCCCTTGCCACCGTCCAGAAAGTCCCTGCCCGATCCGCCGTAAAGGGCATCGTCGCCACGCCCACCGAAGACCACGTCGTTGCCGCCCGCGCCGTCCAGGACGTCGTCGCCGGCGCGGCCGAAGATGCGGTCGCGCCCGTCTCTGCCCGCGATCACGTCGTCGCCGCGCCCGCCGATTTCATAGGCGGCGGGCGTGAACTTGGAGAAACACCAGGAGATCAATTTCTTCAGGAACATGGTCGGGACGCTCGTCATGCTGTCGTGATGCGCAGCGCCGGGAGCGGCGGCGGCGGTCGGAGACTTTCCCGCGATGCACGGTTTTTACGGCGCGGCGGCACGATATTGCGCGGGAACCTAGCAGTTCCACCTGACAGCAAGGTGACGGGTATCAAATTCGACCAAACGCCGAAAGGCCCCCGGCGGGGAGACCGGGGGCCTTGGCGGAGTGACCTTTGACAGGTCGTTGGGACGAGGCCCGGCGGCTGGGGGAAGGTTGGGGAGTTGGGGAGCGACCGCCGGGCCTCTCTGCGGGGTATTAGGGCAAACGTAATGGGAAGGCTTAGCCGAAAGCGAAAGAGGCGATGATGGCGGTCGCCACCGCGAAGCCGAGCACAACGCCGGTCACGGTGAGTGATGTCGCTTTTGCTGAAGCGTGGATGCGCTGCATGGTTGTACCTCCTTCTTGAGGTTAGCCGGCATGGCAACTTCTCTTGCCATGGCCTCCTGCACTTAAAGTCAAGTCGTCCCGTCGACTACATTAGGATCGAGTGATTAACGATTTCTGAATCAAACTTAATTTTCTTTAAGCGCGAAAAACGCATAACCTTGCGTTCCGCGAGACCCGCAAAACCGCCAAGAAACGAACCTACAGGGAGGTTTCAAATGCAGACCCGCGCCGCCGTCGCCCTTGAGGCGGGCTCCCCTCTCTCCATCGAGACGGTCGATCTGGAGGGCCCCCGGGAGGGCGAATGCCTGGTCGAGATCAAGGCCACGGGCATCTGTCACACGGACGAATTCACCCTGTCCGGCGCCGATCCGGAAGGCATCTTTCCCGCCATCCTGGGCCACGAGGGCGCCGGCATCGTGGTCGACGTCGGCCCCGGCGTGACGTCGCTCAAGAAGGGAGATCACGTCATCCCCCTCTACACCCCCGAATGCCGGCAGTGCGAATACTGCCTCAATCCCAAGACCAACCTGTGCCAGGCGATCCGCGCGACCCAGGGCCAGGGCCTGATGCCCGACGGCACCTCGCGGTTCAAGCTGAACGGCGAACCGGTGTTCCACTACATGGGGACCTCGACGTTCTCCAACTTCACGGTGGTGCCGGAGATCGCGCTCGCCAAGATCCGCGAGGACGCGCCCTTCGACAAGGTCTGCTACATCGGCTGCGGCGTGACCACGGGCATCGGCGCCGTCATCAACACGGCCCAGGTCGAGCCGGGATCGAACGTCGTCGTGTTCGGCCTGGGCGGCATCGGCCTTAACGTGATCCAGGGCGCCCGCCTGGTCGGCGCCGACATGATCGTCGGGGTCGACCTCAACCCGTCGAAGAAGGCACTGGCCGAGAAGTTCGGCATGACCCACTTCGTCAATCCCAAGGACCACGGCGACGATCTGGTGGCCCATCTGGTCGACCTGACCAAGGGCGGCGCCGACTATTCCTTCGAATGCATCGGCAACACCACGGTGATGCGCCAGGCGCTGGAGTGCTGCCACAAGGGCTGGGGCGAAAGCGTCATCATCGGCGTCGCCGGGGCCGGGCAGGAAATCTCGACCCGGCCGTTCCAGCTCGTCACCGGGCGGGTGTGGCGCGGCACCGCCTTCGGCGGCGCGCGCGGCCGCACGGACGTGCCGAAAATCGTCGACTGGTACATGGACGGCAAGATCAACATCGACGACCTGATCACCCACACCATGCCGCTGGACGGCATCAACCAGGGCTTCGACCTCATGCACGAAGGCAAGAGCATCCGAAGCGTCGTGATCTTTTGAGCGGGCGCCTGATCGCCGCCGCCTGCCTTGCGGCCTGCCTCTTGGCGGGGCCCGCAACGGCCGACGACGGCGTTGGCGGCGGGGCCAAGGAGGGATCGAAGCAGCTTGCCTACGGGCTCCGCTTCATGAAGGCCCGGGACTATCCCCGCGCCATCGTTCACTTGACGGCGGCGATCCGCACGCACGAGCTTTCGCCCAGGCACCTGTCCGACGCCTACTACTTTCGCGGCCGCGCGCTGACGCGCAACCGGCGCCCGGAACTGGCGCTCGACGACTTCACGCGGGCGGTCACCTATTGGCCCGAGAACGTGAAGGCGCTGCGCGTGCGTTGCCGGGCGCTGACCCTGAAGGGCGAGGAGGAGAAGGCGCGGGCCGACTGCGACCAGGCGGTCCTGCTGGCGCCCGACGACTGGCGCGGCTGGTTCACCCGCGGCCTGTTGCGCGACAGCAGGAACGAACGGGACCTGGCGTTGAGCGATTTTTCCAACGCCAAGGACCGCATGCCGAAAGGCCTGGAAACCTTTCCCGACGTGGCCCGCCAGTTGAGAGCCTACGGCCTGCTCGACGGCGCGTCCGACGCGGCGCCGGACACCGATCCCTTGCCGAGCTGGCAGGAGGAATGACCCGGCGGGCGGCCCCTTGTGGATGGATCCCGACACTTCGCTCCCGCGAAGTGTCGGCCCTATCACTAATTGACATCTTGTTCTGGTTGTATTTTTACACATTTCCGCCCAACTTCGCCGGACTCAAATGTCGGAAACAAACCACCAGCGCGCCTGAGCACGATCCTTGCCTTCCCTTCCGTGCCGGATTCCAGTAAACCGCTGCCATCCGCCCGGAAACCCACACGAACGGACGAATCCGACCATGGACGTGCTCTATTTCGAGGACTTTAACCCCGGCCGCAGGTTCAGAACCCGCGGCATGACCCTGACCGAAGCCCAGATCATGGAATTCGCCTGGCAGTGGGACCCGCAGCCCTTCCATGTCGACGCCGAGGCCGCGCGCCAGAGCCAGTTCGGCGGCATCATCGGCTCCGGGTTCCAGACGCTGCTGGTCGCCTTCCGCCTGTGGTTCCAGGAGAACATCATGAACGAGTGCTCCATGGGCTCCCCAGGACTGGACGAGATCCGCTGGCTGATGCCCGTGCGGCCGGGCGACACGCTGCATGTGGAGGCCGAGGTGGCGGAATCCCGATCGTCCGAATCCAAGCCCGACCGGGGCTACGCAAAGATCAAATATGCCGTCGTCAACCAGAAGGGCGAAACGGTCATGACCTACGTCGCCAACCATATCTTCGCCCGCCACCCGGCCGGCGATGACCGGCGGATCTGACCGGCGACAGGGCGGGCATCGGGGCCTCACGCGGCGTTTGATATTTGCCGCGAGGCACGCCATCATCCGGACCATGGAAAAGGTATCCGAGAACAAGTCCTTCGGCGGGCTGCAGACGGTGTGGGAGCACCGCTCCGCCATCTGCCGCTGCCCCATGCGGTTCGCCGTCTACACGCCGCCGTCCTTGGTCGACGGCACGGCCGAGGGTCCCGTTCCCGTGCTGTGGTGGCTGTCGGGCCTGACCTGCACGGAAGAGAATTTCACCGTCAAATCCGGGTTTCAGAAACACGCCGCCGAGCACGGCCTGATGGTGGTCGCCCCCGACACCAGCCCGCGCGGCACCAATCTGCCTGGCGAGCACGACGACTACGACTTCGGCTCGGGCGCCGGGTTCTACGTGAACGCCACGCGCGATCCGTGGATCGAGCATTACAACATGTACAGCTACGTCACGGAGGAACTGGCCGACGTGGTGTTCAACGGCATCGGCGGCGCCGACCGCGAGCGTCAGGGCATCTTCGGCCATTCCATGGGCGGGCACGGGGCGCTGGTCATGGCGCTCAGGGAACGCCGGACCTACCGGTCGCTGTCCGCCTTCGCGCCGATCGTGGCGCCGTCGAGCGTGCCATGGGGACAGAAGGCCTTCACCGGATATCTGGGCGCGGACAAGGGCCCGTGGCTGGAATTCGACGCCGTGGAACTGGTCAGGTCCGGCCATTTCTTCGCCGGCGACATCCTGATCGACCAGGGCACGGCCGACCCGTTCCTCGACGAGCAGTTGAAACCCCACCTGTTCAAGGAGGCTTGCGCCGCCGTCGACCAGCCCTGCACCCTGCGCCTGCAGGAAGGCTACGACCATTCCTACTACTTCATCGCCACCTTCATGGCCGAGCACATGGCCCATCATGCGGCGGCGTTGAAGGTCTGAAACCTCCCCTTTTCCCCTCATTCCGGCGCGGCCCGCGGCGCCCGTGCGGACGGGACCACGGATTGCCGCGTCAGGCCCGGCAATATGGCGGACTGAAAAGAAGAAGGCCGGCCCAAGAGGACCGGCCCGAGTTTCAGGGAGGAGGGAAGCCGTTAGACCGCGCGGTGGGCCCGGTCAATGGCAGTGGCTTTCCCGCGGACGGCGCGGAGTCGAAGCTCCGGCGCCTAAGCTGTTGTCCCATCAGCAAAATCCGCAAGCGCCACCCTGGAAGGCTATCAGCTTCGCAAACAAAGACAAGATGACCAAAAGTCATATAGCCGTAGGTATTGATAGGTATAATTGCGCATGCGGGGAATGCCGCCGGGATATTGACGGAGCGGCGGGAAGGGCGCTGAATCCGGGGAAAATTGGAGCGGGTGAAGGGGATCGAACCCTCGACACCGAGCTTGGGAAGCTCGTGCTCTACCACTGAGCTACACCCGCCCGCGCAGAACGGCGACGAAACGGCGTTCCGTCCGCGCAGTCTATAGGTCATTGCCCTCTTCAACGCAAGGTGGGCTGACGCGAGCGGTCCCGCCGGCATTGTGCAGGTGCTCACAAAAAAGTTTGTGGCCCGAGAGTGGGCAGTTCGGCTAAAGGAATCCATTGTCTCTTTTCGAAAAACGGTTCCGGGCGGGCGTCCGCCGGGGCGTAACGATGTTCTTTCGGCATGGCAGGATAACCGGCATGGTTCACGCAGCGCTGGCCAAACGGCCGGCCCCAGACCCCAGGAAGTTCCGCGACCCGCGCGTCACGGCCAAGGGTGAGGCGCGCGCCGCCGTGGCGCTGACGTGCCTCCGGACCCTGTGGATCAACACGGGATCGCTCTGCAACATAGAATGCGTCGGCTGCTACATCGAGAGCGGCCCCAGAAACGACCGCCTGGCCTATATCACGAGGGCCGAGGTTTCGGCCTTCCTGGACGAGATCGAGCGGGACCGCCTGGGCACCGAAGAGATCGGCTTTACCGGCGGCGAGCCCTTCATGAACAGGGACATGGCCGCCATGGCCGGGGACGCACTGGCGCGCGGGTTCCGCGTCCTGATCCTGACCAACGCCATGGCTCCCCTGTGGAACAACCGCCAGGCGGTGGCGGACCTCAACCGGCGCCACGGCGGGGCCTTGTCCGTCCGCGTCTCGATCGACCATTTCACGCCCGACGGGCACGAGGCGGTGCGCGGTCCGGGGTCCTGGGCGCCCATGATGCGGGGCCTGCAATGGCTGGCGGCCGAGGGCGTGAGCCTGTCCGTCGCCGCGCGCCAGCCCCTGGGCGAGACGGAAGCCCAGACCCGCGCCGGGTTCGCGCGCCTGTTCGCATCCGAGGACATCGCCCTGGATGCACGCTCGCCCCGGGACCTTGTCGTATTCCCCGACATGGACGCTGCCGCGGACGTACCGGAAATCACCGAAGCCTGCTGGGGCATCCTGGGCGTCGCCCCGAACAGCATGATGTGCGCCACCTCGCGCATGGTGGTGAAACGCAAGGGGGCCGAGCGGCCGGTGGTCCTGCCCTGCACGCTTCTGCCCTACGATTTCCGGTTCGAGATGGGCGCGACCCTGGCCGAGGCCGGAGGCTCCGTCCATCTGAACCATCCCCATTGCGCCACCTTCTGCGTACTTGGCGGCGCCAACTGCTCCGGAGGAGCTTGAGACCCATGGTCGCGACACATCGACGACCCGCCCTGGACCTTGGCCGTCTCGACGGCCCGGTCCTGCTGTTCGGCGGGCCCTATTCGAACCTGCAGGCGACGGAGGCGCTGCGCGACGCGGCCGACCGGATGGGCATTCCCGCCGGCCGC
>Ga0066644_10000349_pt1 | contig 29616 bp, 21 predicted proteins | sample CryGeyCG2114_020_FD_62735 | JGI IMG/M metagenome (GOLD analysis project Ga0066644, IMG submission 62735) | Groundwater microbial communities from aquifer - Crystal Geyser CG15_big_fil_post_rev_8/21/14_0.20 | ecosystem: Environmental > Aquatic > Deep subsurface > Groundwater | place: USA: Utah...
GATGGGATTGAATTCCGGCTTTGCCCCGATTTCGGCCTGTTCGTGACCCCCCGAATAGTCGATATGAGACCGAACCGTGAGAGCCGTCTCAGGCTATCTCTCGATCGCCGTCTCCGAAGCGGGCGTTCGCGATCTCATCGACGCCAAGAGCCGGGCTGAACAGGAAGCCCTGGCCGAAGAAACATCCGAGTTCTATCAGCATTTTTCGCTGCTCTTCTGTTTCTATGCCCTCGGCAATCACTTCAATTCCCAGATTCCGCGCCATTACGACCATTGCCTGGACGATCAGGCGGGTCTGATCGTCCGAACAGATTTTCGCGACAAAGCTTGAGTCGATTTTCACGCGATCGATCGGAAAATCGCGCAAGTGCGAGAGCGATGAATACCCTGTTCCGAAGTCGTCGAGCGCGATGCGGAGGCCCGTTCGCCGCAGATCCGTCAGCAAGTCGCGGATGAAGACACTGTCACCGACCAGAAGCATCGTTTCGGTGATTTCCAGCGTAATGCATCGCGGATTCATTTCCGCCTTTTCAAGCACCGATATGAGCCGGTCGGAAAAGTCTCTGCTAAGAAGGTCCGCTTCCGTTACGTTGATACTTACATATCGGAGATCTTTCTGGGACGAAGTAATTTCGGAGAAATCATCGCAAATCAATTCTGCCATTCTCTCGTTGATCTCGCGCGAAACGACAGGATCGAGCAACGCGGGCAAAACCTGCGAGGCCGTGATCAACCGCCGCTCTTCCGTCCTCAACCGCATCAGCGCCTCGAGGGCGACGAGCGAATTATCCGCGAGATTGACGATGGGCTGATATGCAGCCTTGATGCGACCGTCTGCGAGCGCAGCGCGAACGATTGCCATCGCATTGCGCCTGTTATCATTGGGTATTTCGAGCGCGGTCTTGTAGAAATGCACGCGCCCCGGCTCTCTCGCCTTCCCGTAGTAGAAGGCAAGGTCGGCGCGACGCATCAGTTCAGAGACGTCATTTGCCGATTCCAGCTCATCCATCCGTGCGATTCCGCAGGTGGCGCTGACCCCGACCACATTGCCCGAAAAGTCCACTTGGCGTTGAACCGTATCGGTCAACGATTCCGCCAGCGCATGCACGCCATCCCGAGACATTCCCTCAGGGGCAATGACCGCAAATTCATCGCCGCCCCACCGGGCTGCAACACTGTCGGACGGGATGGCCTGAAGGATGCGATCGCTGATTTCCTTGAGCACGACGTCACCGGCAACGTGACCGAAGGTGTCATTGATGTGCTTGAAGCCGTCGAGGTCAAACATGAGAACACAGGAATCACGCCCGGTTTCGCGGAACCGCTCGAGCCGCCTGCGAAGGATCCGATCGAAAGCGTTTCGATTGTAAAGGTCGGTCAGACAATCGAAATCAGCCGCGCGCTCCAGCGCAAGACGCGCTTGATAAGCCTCGGTTATGTCGCGGAAGATGCCGACCAGCTTGGGCGATCCCTCGTTGTCCCCTGAAAGGTACTCTCCAACGACATGAACCCGTTTGCGCTGGCCATCGGCTGCGATGAAGTCGGCCTCGATGTTGGCTGCGATCCTGTCTTCCAACAAGGACCCCAGCGCAGTCTGGATTGTCGGCTGATCGGCTGGATCGTACATCGCAATGGCGGCCTCGAGCGTGACCGGCTCGCCTGGCTCCAGCCCGGCAATAGCGTATGTTTCGTCCGACCAGGACAGCAGGTTCGCCTCGATATCGAACTCCCAAGACCCCACTCCCGCCAGCTTCTCCGCCTGCCGGAACAAGCGGTTCGCCTTGCGCAGGGCAAGGTGGGACTCCTGGAGCGCCTCGCGCGCCGCGACCTCATCGTCGATGTTCCGCAGCTCGATGATCGTTCCGATCTTCGCACCTTCGAGATCGGTCATCGACGAGGCGGTGAAGCTGACGTTGTAGAAAGATCCATCGGGGCGGATGAAGACCTCTTCGCCCTGCGCCTGGTCGCCCTGTTCGAGCGCGTGATTGATCGCACACTCTTCGGCCGGATAGGGCGTGCCGTCGGGGCGGGTATGGTGAAGAAGGTCGTGAAAGGACTGGTCGCCGATTTCCTCTCTTGTGTAGCCGATAAGCTCCTCCGCCGCCTTGTTCATGAAGAGGCAGCGTTGCTGGAGGTCGATCATGAAGATCGCCATCACCGTATTGTTCAGGATGGCGTCGAGCTGGGCTGAGGTCCGAGCCAGTTCGCGGCGCACCGCGCAGGCCTCGCTGATGTCCCGTATCGACGCATAGAAGACGGGCTCATCCTGGCTTTCGAGCAGTTGCAGACGCACGCTGACAGGGTATTCGGTGCCATCCTTGCGCCGGTGCACCGTCTCGAATTCGAGATTTGGCACTTCCCGATCGATCAGTGGCCTGACGTGCTGCCTGAACCGGGGTTCGGGAAACTCGGGCTTGAGATCCCACGGGCGAAGCTCGGCCAGTTCTTCGGTGGTGTAGCCAAGATTGGTCCGCGCGCCCTTGTTGACCAACAGAAATCGGAAATCGTCCGGCGCGAACACATAGACTTCCGAAGCACCCTTCTCGACAATCTGGCCGAGGCGAGCGGCAGTCATCTTGGATGATGATGGCATATCTAATTGCGCCCCCGATCATTCGGCCTGTCTTCCACCCCGCGACAAGGTTGGCGGGGTATGAAGTCACTAACGGGAAATGGTTGAAGAACCCTATGGTTTCCAGAAAGAAGTGTCACGTATAGTTCGATACCCTCGCGAGAGGTGGCCTAAAGGAACCCCCTGCGACAGCTGGCATGAAGCTTGCGCTCCCCCTACCGCGATCCCGGCCACGAACGCTGTCGCGGCGAGCGCGCGGGGCGGAGCGCGAGTATGATTTCGGGATCGAGCGGGAGCGCGAGGAGGTGGACGAGGCGGCGGAGGGCGATGGCGAAGCGCCGCCCGAAGACCAGGCGCCCGCGCCCGGCGTACCGCGCTTGCGGTCGCTCAGGGATGGGGGATGGGATTAGCCCCAACTCCTCTCCCCTCGCGGGAGAGGAGGGAGCGCCGCAGGCGCGGAAGGAGAGGGGGCACCCACGAGACCGCCGCAACGCGGCGGCCGGATGGAGGTCGAGCGGCTGAAGAAGCAGTGGCGCAAGGAATGGGAGGAGGAACAGGCCCGCGCGAGGTGGCAGACGCCCGAGGAGGAAGAGGAGGTCATCGCCTCGATCAACACCAAGCTGCAGGCGATGCACGACCGCGGTCTCGCCGCGATGAGCCCCCGCACCCGCGCGGCCTGGGAGGAATTCAAACGGCTCGAAGCGCTCGACAAGGCGGAAGGCTACAGTGCCTACGACGACCCGGAACACTCAAGTTATGTCGACCGCAGTACAGGCGGGCGGGCAGCCACCGGGACGGAACCGCCGAGCCTACCCCCGCCCGACTGGCGCAAGGCTCCGGATGAGGAGGAGCCGGAGAGCAGCGGCTCGCGGCTAAGGTCGCTCAAGGATAGCTCATGGGACTGAGCTTCAACCAATAGCGCTGGTCCCGAGCCGCAGGCGAGGCAAGCGCGACCGCGCGCCGCGGCTTATGCCGCGAAGCCTAGGGGCGCGGATGCGCCCCGCCCGGCGTTTGAGGGCGTAAACAAAAGACCCGAACCTTGGAATGCCTTGACCGGGCCGCGCTGCCACTACGCATCGAACCCGTGATACTCCCGATGCCAGGACAGAAACTTGGGATGCGGACGATAGGATTCGATCTCCGGCGCTTTGAGCTTGCCTGTCGGATTGATGATCGCCTCGACACCCTCGCGGTCATTGACCTTGCGGTGCACGATAATTTCCAGATCATCCCTGAAGCCAATCAATCCACGATTGAACATCCAATGCGCCGTTCCCGATAGCGCCAGCCCATTGCGCACGCTGTCAGGGCCGCCATGCTCGACCGGGCGGATATGCGCGGCCTGCGCTTCCAAGCGACCACCGCCATTGACCAGCTTCCAGCCTGTCACCGCGCAGCGGCCATCATAAGCGTGCATCACGGCGCGGCGAAATGCGCGGTCGCGGAATGGCTTGGAAACAAGCGATTGGACAATAGGGCGCTCGATCTCGAACGGGGTCTGCGGCTCGTGGAGAAGTTTGTCCCCGACAATCACGTCATCGCTACGAGGCAGGAAGTCCTCATTCGGCAGGCCAAGCGATATGATGCGCGCGAAGTCGGAATGCGAAAGCGGGCGGACGGCGGCTTGGGCGCGGCCAGAGACTTTGCCTTCCTCGTTGAGAACACCGCGCTCGACCTGCGAGCCATTCACGATATGCGGCACGGTCGGCTCGAAAGGCAGATAACTGCCTTTCTCGATGATCGCACGATAGCGGTCCGGCTCCGTGGGGTCGGGTATAATTTCCTCCACCTTCGCCACCGCGAAGAAGCCCTTGGAATTCGGAATCTTGACCGGCTCGCGATAGACAATCCAGTCCCCGACCATCTGCTGCGCGCGGCTGAGATAGCTTTTCGGAAACTGGTAATGCACCTCGGGGATGTCATCATAGATCGACCCATCCTTGTGCATGAAGACGCCGAAGGTCATAAGAGATAATAGGAATCGGCCAACATCCTATGACTCCTTTATGTCACCTCGATCAGGCACTGCGCGCCTAGACCAAAGTGCTAGTGTAGCCAAATCGCCGAATGATCGAGCAGTCTTCAATCGAGCACAATAAATTTGAAATTCTGCGTCAACAAACTGGAAAATCGATCTGTATGTCGAGAATCCGTTCGGTCCACATGACAGTTCATTCGAAAGGTGGATTACCTGATCTAAATAGTCATGGGCGTTGTCAGCAACCGCGACCGAAAATGACGGAGTTTCTCCCAAATGGACTATCGAGTTCCTAACTCGATATATACGGCGCAACTGCCAATCTACTCGGTCCAGATGCCGATCAATCGCCTGAAGGCATTTCTGTGGGTTGGCAAACAGTTGACTTAAACTGAAAATTCGAAATCGCAGTAACTCGTGATTTCCTAGATGCGCATAAAGATCATTTCTCAGACTCTCGTAATCTCCATCCGACAAGAATTTCAGGAATCGAATTTCAAAAGGCTCGCCAGGCACGGCCGCGACTTTGTTGATAATCCTCTTACAACCTGTCCTATCGACCTGCGAAAGATCAAAAAGTGCTTGGTCAAGGAGCCGCGGCACGTATTGGAGGCCGATCGACGGCACGAAGGCAGAGAGAACGTTGTCAATCTTTGTCCGGTTTTCTTTGCTTGGCGAAATGGTCTCCATTGCGATCCAGATGTTCAAGATCTGATTCTCTACTGACCCGGAGTCTAGGCCCATTCCGTGAAATTCAGCGACACTTACGAGCCTTGCACGATCTGGCCCACCAAACAGGCGTGTTTGACCAAGTAATCGACCAAGTCTTTGTGCTGCCTTTTTCGGTCTGTCGTCCGCGACATTCTGCATTCGGACTACGTCACATTTGGTGAGGCGCACCCCCTCAACGCAACACTGATTGACCAATGCCTCATCAGAGATTCCGAAGTCATTCTTATGATGGTAAACGCGAAAAAGATTCTGAACCAACGAAGCCCGCCTAAGCGCAGTTTGGATAGCTGAAAACCGATCTAAAGCTCGTATGTTTTCCACAATGAAAAACTGCTCTATTGCCTTCTTCTTTTGAAAATTTTCGGCAGCGTCCGCATTGGCAAACGGTTCGGGGAGGTTTTCAGACAGCGTTATACCAAACGAGTTGAAGCTTGATGCTTCAATGTTCTTCGTGAAATTCTTAACCTTGAACGCAATGATGAACTGATGCGCCTCAGGGAAGATGCGAGTGAGAAACTTGCGAGTGTACGAGTAATCCTCGACATCCTCACCCGCATCAAAAAATTCATGCCGTGTAGCAAAGTGGAGGTGCGCCCTACTCATTCCATGATTTTCAAGAGACGCGACAAGCTCCATAGCCAAAAAGTTTATCTTTTTCTTACTTCCACCGTCACACTCCTCAATGAGCAGGTCCATACATGTAGTAATATAGCCTTTCTCAGACAATTCTTCGCGCAGCAAGTATATTATTTCCCTAAACTGATGAAAGTCTTCCACTTTCACCCGCTCGGAGATGTTGCGATCAGAATCGATTATTCGTGAGACAATTGGATTATTACTAAGCCTCTGCGCCAGTTCGAATGCGATTGGCCTGCATCGCGCCATCTGTGTATCGTGATCTACTCCTTCGCTTCGACTCAGAATTTGATAAATTTCGTCGATAAGCGCGGGACAATTGGTAGTTGGGGCTTTGTAACTGTCGATGGAATAGTCGAAGGTCAGCTCGTCCAAGCGTTGTGCAAGGAAAACTAGATTTTTGACAGCATTCGGATCAGGAAAGCGCTCCAGGGAACGTATTTTCAAGTGCGAACCTCCTCCACCATATGGTGTCATAGGCTTGCAGTAATCGGTCGTTCGCTCAAGGTCTTCTAAATATTTTTACGCAGGGAACCGAAGTAGATTCTCCCTACTCCTCTCCCATGCGCAGCGCCGCGATAAACGCTTCCTGCGGGATCGACACGTTGCCATATTCCCGCATCCGGGCTTTCCCCTTCTTCTGCTTCTCGAGCAACTTTTTCTTGCGCGTGATGTCGCCGCCGTAGCACTTGGCGGTGACGTCCTTGCGCAGCGCGGCGATGGTTTCGCGGGCGATCACCTTGCCGCCGATCGCGGCCTGGATCGGGATCTTGAACAAATGGCGCGGGATGAGGTCCTTCAGCCGCTCGCACATGCCGCGGCCGCGTTCCTCGGCCACGCTGCGGTGGACGATCAGCGAGAGCGCGTCGACCGGCTCGGCATTGACGAGGATGTTCATCTTGACGAGGTCGCCCTCGCGCAGCCCGATCTGCTCGTAATCGAAGCTGGCATAACCGCGGCTGATCGACTTCAGCCGATCGTAGAAGTCGAACACCACCTCGTTCAACGGCAGCTCGTAGCTTACCTGCGCGCGGCCGCCGACATAGGTGAGGTCGGTCTGGATGCCGCGGCGGTCCTGGCACAGCTTGAGGATCGCGCCGAGATATTCGTCGGGCGTGTAGATCACCGCCTTGATCCACGGCTCCTCGATGCTCTCGATGCGGTTGACGTCGGGCCAGTCGGCGGGGTTGTGGATGTCAATCGTCTTGGCGTCCTCGGTCTTCGAATGGCCGAGGTGGACGCGGTAGACCACGCTGGGGGCGGTGGTGATGAGGTCGAGATCGTATTCTCTGGAGAGGCGCTCCTGGATGATCTCGAGGTGCAGCAGGCCGAGGAAGCCGGCGCGGAAGCCGAAGCCCAGCGCGGCGGAGCTCTCCATCTCGTAGCTGAAGCTGGCATCGTTGAGGCGCAGCTTGCCGATGCTCTCGCGCAATTTCTCGAAATCGGCGGCGTCGACCGGGAAGAGGCCGCAGAAGACGACCGGCTGGACTTCCTTGTAGCCGGGCAGAGCCTTCTCCGCCCCGCCCTTCACCGTGGTGATGGTATCGCCGACGCGCGCCTGTTCGACTTCCTTGATCTGCGCGGTGATGAAGCCGATCTCGCCCGGGCCGAGTTCGGGCAGATCGGTGCGCTTGGGGGTGAAGCAGCCGACGCGGTCGATCAAATGCTGCGTGCCGCCCTGCATGAATTTGACCTGGAGGCCCTTTTTGATGACGCCATCCATCACGCGCACGAGGATGACGACGCCGAGATAGGGGTCGTACCAGCTGTCGACGAGCATGGCTTTCAAGGGCGCGTCGCGGTCGCCACTGGGGGCGGGAATGCGCTTGACCAGCGCCTCGAGCGTGTCCTCGATGCCGATGCCCGACTTGGCGGAGGTGAGCACCGCGCCGCCCTCTTCCCACGGGCCGGTCGCCTCGATGCCGACGATTTCCTCGATCTCCTCCGCGACCCGCTCGGGCTCGGCGGCGGGGAGGTCGATCTTGTTGATCACGGGGACAATTTCGTGGTCGTGCTCGATCGACTGGTAGACATTGGCGAGCGTCTGCGCCTCGACGCCTTGCGCGGCGTCGACCACCAGCAGCGCGCCCTCGCAGGCGGCGAGGGAGCGGGAGACCTCATAGGCGAAGTCGACATGGCCGGGCGTGTCCATGAGGTTGAGCTCATAGGTTTCGCCGTCGCGCGCGGTGTAGTGGAGGCGCACGGTCTGCGCCTTGATGGTGATTCCGCGCTCCTTCTCGATGTCCATGTTATCAAGCACTTGCTCGGACATCTCGCGCTCGGTCAGCCCGCCGCAGTGCTGGATCAGCCGGTCGGCGAGGGTCGACTTGCCATGGTCGATATGGGCGATGATCGAAAAATTGCGGATCTTGGAAAGGTCAGTCATTGCGCCGCCCCATTAGCCGCGCCGCACCCCGCTGTCAGCAGGCAAAGCGCAAGCGTCAGGCAGCGTCCTTCCTGCCCGTCTGGCGAGGGGCATTGGGCGAAAGCGCGAACTGGGCGAAACCGGTGCCCGCCGCATTGTCGGGCGCCATCGGATATTTGCCCGGCGGCAAGGCGGCAAGCGGCGCTCCGGCTGCGGCGAGTTCGTAGGGGCTCACACGATGTCGCGTGCACAGCCCCCCTGCCCCGTCGTCGACCAGTTCCTGCTCGAACTCCACCCCCTGCGTATCCCCCATAGTGCGCTTGACCGTGCAGACGGCTAGTTGGCCCTGGCCGAAGTCGAGCACGAACGGCGTTCCGATCGGCACGCCCTCCAACCCCTGGATCATCGCTCCGGAGCGCGAGAGGTTGCGCAGCGTCACGTCGTAATAATGATCCTCGTGGATGAGCCCGATCCTGCGCAATAGCGTGCGCCTGCTGGCACGCTGCGCCCCGCTGTCGGTGGGCGCCAGGGTCCATTCGCCCTTGGCGATCTCCTCACCGACCTGCTCGGCCGACAGCGCTTCCGAGTAGACGAACCCGCTGACCTGATCGATGCCGAGCCGTTTGAGCTCGTGCATCAGCTCGAGCGCATGGACGCCCGATGCGACGGTTTCCATGCCCATCGCCCCGCCGAGCGCGACCACCGCCTTCACGAGTTCCATATCGCCGAGGTCGTTGCCCATGACCGGCTCGAAGAACTCGCCGCCGATGCGAAGTGCGCCGAGAGGCGCCCGGCGCAGGTAGGACAGCGAAGACAGGCCCGAACCGAACTGGTCAAGGACCAGCCGGATACCGAGCTTGAACAGCGTGGCGAGCGCCTGGTCGACCTTCGCAGCCTCGCCGAGCAGCACACTTTCGGGCAAGCGCAATTCGAGCCGCGCCGGATCGACCCCCGTATCTTCGAGGATCTTGTCGATCGCTGCAACAAATCCGGTCGCCTCGAATTGCACCGGGCTGACAGGCAATGATATGCGCAGGCACTCGGGCCAGCCAAGCGCGTCTTCGCAGGCCCTACGGATGGCCCACTCGCCGATGGGGACGATCAGCCGACTGCCTTCGGCGACCGGCAGGAAGGTTTCGGGCGCCACGCGGCCGCGCTCCTCGTCGGCCCAGCAATATTTGGCCTCAAGCGCGACCACGCGATTGTCGGTCGGCGTTACGACCGGCTGGTATTCGAGCGCAAAGTGCCCTGCCTCGATGGCTTCGGCGAGGTCTTCCTCCATGCGCTTGCGCAGATTGGCTTCGTGCTCGAGGTCGGCGGCATAGAAGCGGAACTGGCCGCGGCCGCCGTTCTTGGAGGCATAAAGCGCGAGATCGGCCGCGCGCGTCAGTTCGTCGCGTGCAACCCCGTCGTAGGGTGCGATGGCGATGCCCACCGAACAGCCGATAATCGCGCGCCCCTCTTCCACCGGATAGGGTTGCGAAAGCATCTGGATGATCGTCTTGGCGATTTCGCCCAGCTCGCCGCGATCATCGATGTCGGGGACAAGAACCTGGAATTCGTCGCCGCCGAGACGGCCGATCTCGCCGCGCCCGCCGATGACACTGCGCAGCCGCTCGGCGACCTGCTGCAGCAGCTGGTCGCCGGCCGCATGGCCGAGCGTGTCGTTGACCTGCTTGAACTTGTCGAGGTCGAGCATCATCAGCGCGGCGCAACGCTTGGCGATCTTGAAAGCATGCAGCGTCGAATCGATCCGTTGCTCCATCCGGTGGCGGTTGGCGAGACCGGTCAGCGAATCGAATTTAGCGAGGCGATCGGCCTCTTCCTCGCTGCGGAATTCCTCGGTAATGTCGAGCGCGGTGCCCCGGAATCCGAGAAACTCGCCGGCATCGTCGCGCAACGGACTACCGGCAAGCTTGAGCACGACATCGTGCTGCTCGTCTGCCGACCGGACCGTGAGGTTGGAAAAGCGTTTGCGGGTGGTGAGCTTGAGGCCGAGCGAACGCCCTTCGCCATCTCCGTCCACCGGAACCAGCAGACGCTGGAGTTTCTCTTCGATCGGACATTCGGGAGGAACGCCCAGCCGTTCGCGAACCGAGGGACTGAGATAGACGGTGTGCCCGTCGGCGTCGGTCGCCCAGAACGCCAGTGCGCCGCTGCGTTCAATCTCCTCGACAACTGCCAGCTTGCCCGAATCTTCAAGGGTTTCGCATGGCCGCGACTGCTGGGTTTCGACCGGAGTTTCTTCTACGCCCCTGCCGCTTCTGAAATATTCGGTGAAGGGCAGAGCCCCCATCGCTTTCCTGCCTTGCAAGAGGTTGAATTCGGTTCGTTACGGCTAGGTCGCAATGGTTAGTTTTGCCCTAATGGGAACGGCTAACGATCAGTAACCCGAACCCGGCTTGGGCGCGCCGACCTCGACTTCGATGAATTTCTTGCGCGCATTCGCTCCGATCTGCTCGGCCATGATCAACGAGTACGGATCCTGCGGCAGCGCGGCGAGTGGCCGACCAGCGGCTTCGATCTGGTAAGGGGACACACGATGGCGCGTACACAGCCCGTCGGCACCGTCGCTGATCAGCGGGGTTTCGAACTCCACACCAAGCATCGCGCCCTTGGACCGGCGTACAGTCGCAACCGCCAGCTGGCCGCCGCCCAAGTCGAGCACCACCTGTGTTCCGAGCGGTACTTCGCGCAGGCCTTCGATCATCGCCCCGGTCTTCGACAGGTTGCGCATCACCACCTTGTAGCGACTGTCCTCGTGGATCAGACTGATACGGCGGAACACAGTCTTGCGCGCCGCACGATACTTGGCTGGCCCACGCGGCTCGTACTTCAGCTTCCCCTCTCTCAGACGCTCGAGGAAGTCCTCGCTAGAGAGGGCACGCGAAAAGATGTGCCCCTGGATCAGCGTCGCGCCGCGTTCGGTGAGCAGATCGAGCTCGTCCTTGGCCTCGACCCCCTCGGCGACGGTCTCCATGTTGAGCGCATCAGCCAGGCTGACAATCGCGCTGAGGATGGCTGCGTTGTTGTTGCCTTCCTCGGTTGCTCCGCGAACGAAGCTTTGGTCGATCTTGATCTTGTCGAAGGGCGCGTTGCGCAGATAGCTCAGCGAACTGTAGCCTGTCCCGAAATCGTCGAGCGCCAACTTGACGCCCAATTCCTTGAGTTCGCCGAACATGCGCTGGGTCCGGCCGGTATCGCCAAGAAAGACACTCTCGGTTATTTCCAGTTCAAGGCGGTCTGGCGCGAGACCGCTCTCCGCCAGCGCCTTTTTGACGATCCCGGGGAAATCGTCCTGGCTGAACTGCATGGCTGAAACATTGACTGCCACGCGTAAGTCCATCGGCCAGCCGGTCGCTTGTCGGCAAACCTCGTTGAGGGCCCATTCCCCCATCTGACGGATGCAACCGATCTCCTCGGCTACAGGGATGAAATCGGAAGGCGCAATCTGGCCGCGGTCGGGATGCGTCCAGCGCATCAATGCTTCGCAGCCCCTGACCATGTGGGTCTTGGAGCAAACCAGCGGCTGGTAGTGCATTGCAAGCTGGTGGTTGTCGATCGCGTCGCGCAGGTCCTCCTCGATCTGGCGCCGGTTCTTTGCGCCATCCTTGAGGTCGCTAGAGTAGAAGCGGTATTGGCCGCGGCCGCCCACCTTCGAGGCCTGGAGTGCGAGGTCTGCGGCCGTGGTCAGTTCCTCGGTATCGAGACCGTCGTAGGGTGCAATCGCAACGCCGATCGACGCCCCGATGATCGCCCGCGAGCCACTGACGATATAAGGCTGCGAAACCATCTGGATCAGACGCTGGCCCAGATCGCCGAGCGCACCGCGATCGTCGATGTCGGGAAGTACGATCTGGAACGCATCGTCGCTCATGCGGCCGATTTCGCCCTTGGTGCCCACAATTCGCCCCGCACGCGTCGCGACCTGCTTGAGAAGCTCGTCGCCGGCTGCGCGCCCAAGTGAATCGTTGACGTGCTGGAAGCGGTCGAGATCGAGAATCATGAGCGCGCAGGACCGCTTGGAATTGCGGTACGCCTTGAGCATTTCGGTCAATCGCTGACCCATGCGCTGGCGATTGGCGAGCCCGGTTACGGGATCATATTGCGCCATGCGCCGCTCATCGCGCTGTTGCTCGCGAACCGCAGTGATGTCCTTGGCGCTGCCGCGATAGCCGGTGAAGCGATCTTTGTCGTCGAACTGGGGCTTGCCGGCAATCTCCCACCAGACTTCCTTGTCCTCGATAGCCAGGCGCACATTAAGCTGGCTGATCGAATTGCGCGCTCTCAGCAGGAAGGCCAGGGGTCTTTCGGGCTTGTCGGGATCGTCGATCTTCTCGGGGATGAAGAGCTCGCCGAGAGACTTGCCGATCACTTCGTCATCGCTCCAGCCGAGCTTTCTGGCGGCCCCCTGAGACAGGTAAATGATGCGACCTTGTGCATCCGTCGCCCAAAACCAGCCGAGACCCGCCGTCTCGAAGCTGTCGAGCAATTCCACGCGGCGCGCTGCGTCGGAGGCAACGATAGGACGGAGAGGAGGGGATTCGAGCGTCGCATCCTCCTCAGCCGTGGCCCGCGCCGAACGCGAGAAGAAACCTGCCATTTGCGCTTACGCTCCCGAATGTTGACCAGGCTTTGATTGCTCGATGCCTGCGACGGCACCCCAGGGGCATAGGAGCAATTCCTTTCCAAACGCATAACCATGTTTGCGAGCGTCGGCCTCGGCCCGCCTCAACTTGCCAGCCGTGCGACGCGCGTGCATGACCTATCGGTCTTGTGGGAGAGGGGCATGCGGCACATCGCGATCGTCGGTTCGGGCCCGGCCGGCTATTACACCGCAGAAGCGGCAGTGAAGAAATGGGGGGAGGATGCACGGATCGACGTCATCGACCGTTTGCCGGTGCCTTTCGGGCTGATCCGTACCGGCGTCGCCCCCGATCACCAATCGATCAAGGCAGTTTCGCGGCGCTACGAAAAGACAGCCATCGGCGACACCGTTCGCTTCATCGGCAACGTCGAGATCGGCACCGACATTTCGGTCGCCGATTTGCGGTCGCTCTACGACGCCGTCATCCTTGCGACCGGCGCCCCCAAGGACCGCGAACTCGCCATCGCGGGCGCGGAAGCGGCGAATGTCTTCGGCAGTGCGGCGTTCGTCGGGTGGTACAACGGGCATCCCGATTTCGCCCACCTAGCCCCGGATCTCTCCGGTCGGCATGCGGTGGTCATCGGGATGGGCAATGTCGCGCTCGACGTCGCCCGCATTCTTGCCAAGACCGAAGGCGAATTCGCCGGCTCGGACATCGTTTCGCATGCGCTAGAAACGCTGCGGGGCAGCCGGATCGAACATATCACGATCCTGGGCCGCCGGGGACCACACCAGATCATGATGACGCCGAAGGAACTGGGCGAGCTGATGCAGCTCGAGCGCGCAGCCCCGCAAGTCGATGCCGCAGACCTACCGCCTGCGGGGGATGATGCAATACTCGAGCCGGGCCTGCGGAAGTCGGTCACCCTGCTGCGCGAGTTCGCCGCGCTTCCTGCGGCTGCATCGCCCGACAAGCCGATCACGATCGCGTTCGATTTCTTCGCCAGCCCGCGCGCCATCGTCAGCGACGGCGGCGCCATTGCCGCGATCGAGGTCGAACGTACCAGGGTCGAGGCTGGGCGTGCGGTTGGGACGGGCGAGACCTACCGCCTGCCGGCGGACCTCCTCGTCAGCTGTATCGGCTATCAGACCTCGGCGATCGAAGGTGTTCCCTTCGACGAGCGCGCGGGCCGTTTCGCCAATGACGAGGGGCGCATCCTCCCCGGGCTCTATTGCGTCGGCTGGGCCAAGCGCGGTCCAAGCGGCACGATCGGTACCAACCGCCCAGACGGCTATGGCGTGATCGACCTCGTCGACGAAGATATCGGCACCGGCGCGCACAAACGCGGGCGCGACGGCCTCGATGAGCTCATCGCCAAGCGCGGACTCGATGTGGTCACCTTCCGTGACTGGCAGAAGATCGAGGAGGCGGAGATCGCCGCCGCGCGCGAGGGCGCCCCACGCGAGAAATTCGTCGATATCGAAAGCATGATCGCCGCGCGCGGGGTCTAGGGCGCGCTTGCAATCCCCCAGCGAGCAAAGCATGACCGTCAAAGCAGCACCGCCGGAAGATCCCCATCACACTGGAGATAGCGAAGAATATGGCCCAGCTCGAGGATGAAGCCGCCCAGCATACCAGCGCGCTGGGACCACTCGTCGGACTGACGCGCGAAGACATTTTCGGGGCGGTCGCCGTCATGCTGCGCGAAACGGCTTCCGACCCACAGCGGCTGATGAAACACGGCCAGGCGATAGGCGAGGACATGGTCAAGATCATGACCGGCAAGAGCGACCTGGCCCCCCACCCCAAGGACAAGCGCTTCCAGGACCCTGCGTGGCAATACAACCCCTTCATGCGGGCGGGCATGCAGTATTACCTCGCCGTGCAGAAGGGGGCCGCGCACTGGCTCGAGGACCTCGAGCTGGGCGAGCTGGAGAAAGACCGCGCTCGCTTCATTTCGAACATCATCATCGACTCGCTCGCGCCGACCAACACTCTGATCGGCAATCCAAGCGCGCAGAAGATGGCGATCACCAGTGGTGGGCTCTCGCTGATCAAGGGCCTGAAGAATGCCTATGACGATATGGTCAACAACAAGGGGATGGTCAGCCAGGTCGACAAGAAGCCTTTCAAGCTGGGCGAGAATGTCGCGACCTCGAAAGGCTCGGTGGTACTCCGCACCGAGATGATGGAACTGGTCCACTATGCCCCGACCACAGACGAGGTCTATGCAGTCCCCCAGCTGACGATTCCGCCTCAGATCAACAAGATGTACATCAACGACCTCAGTCCAGAGAAGTCGGTGGTGAAATACCAGCTCGACAACGGCATCCAGACATTCGTGATCAGCTGGAAAAACCCCTCGAAGGACCAGGGCCATTGGGACATGGCCGACTACGTCAACTCCTGCCGCGAGGCGATGGAGGCGGTGTCGAAGATCACCGGCAGCAAGAAGGTCAATGTCTCGGCCGGATGCTCGGGCGGCCAGACCGCGGCGATGCTGGCGAGCAAGCTGGCCGCAGACGGCGACGACCTGCTCGGCACGCTGACGCTGATGGTTTGCGTATTGCATCCCAAGCAAAACGATATCGAGGCCGGGTCGCTGGTCAGCAAGAACGGCCTCGAGCTAGCCCGGCGCCGGGCGGAAAAGAAGGGCGTGATCAAGGGTGACGACCTCGCCCGCGGCTTTGCCTGGCTGCGCCCCAACGACCTGATCTGGAACTACGTCATCAACAACTACCTGCTCGGCCAGGACCCGCCGGCCTTCGACGTTCTGTTCTGGAATGCCGATGCGACCAATCTCTCGGCCGCGCTGATGGGCGATTTCCTGACCGTGTTCGAAACGCTCGCCTTTACGAAGCAGGGCGAGGTAGAGATGGTCGACCACAAGATCGATCTTTCGAAGGTCACGAGCGACCTGTTCATCCTCGGCGGGGTAACCGATCACATCACGCCGTGGAAGGCGACCTATCGCTCGACCCGCCTGTTCGGCTCGAACGATGTAACCTACGTGCTCAGCCAATCGGGGCACATGCAGGCGATCCTCAACCCGCCAGGCAACCCCAAGGCGAAATACTACGTTCAGAAGGACGCGGCCAAACCGCTTCCCGACACCGCCGAAGAGTGGCTCCAGGGCACCGAGGAAGTCGCCGGAAGCTGGTGGCCGTTCTGGATGGAATGGGTCCAGCAGCGCAGCGGAGAAAAGAAGCCGGCTCCGGCAAAGCTGGGCAACGCAAAATACAAACCGCTGGACCCAGCGCCGGGTCTCTACGTTATGGAACCCTGCTGAACAGCAGAACAAAGGACCCCAGCTTGACCGCATCGAATACCCAGACCCCGAGTGCGACCATGCGCATGATGGACGCCGGTGGACGGAGCTTGCGCGTGGCGCATTGGCGGCTGGACGAGCCATCGGACCATCCGCCGATCCTGTTCTTCAACGGCATCGGCGCAAACATCGAGGCGGTCGCGCCGCTGGCCGAAATGCTCACCGAGCGCGCCTTCGTCATGTTCGACATGCCGGGTACGGGCGAAAGCCCCGACCCTACCTTGCCCTACAACCCCTTCACCATGAGTTGGACCGCACGGCGGATCCTCGACCAGCTCGGTCTCGACGAAGTCGACGTGATGGGCGTTTCCTGGGGCGGTGCGATGGCGCAACATTTCACGCTGCAATATCCCAAGCGCACCCGAAGGCTCGTCCTCGCTGCGACCACGGCGGGCATGCTGATGGTGCCGGGTAATCCCGCGGCGCTGACCAAGATGGCGAATCCGCGCCGCTATATCGATCCCAAATACATGAACGAGCATTTCCAGACGCTCTATGGCGGGGTCGATCCCGACGGGCAGGCGCACCAGAAGGACAGCCATATCGGGCGCCTCAAGCCGCCCTCCCCGCGCGGCTATTTCTACCAGCTGATCGCCATGCTCGGCTGGACCAGCCTTCCCGCCCTCCCCTTCATGAGCAAGGAAGTGCTGGTGATGATGGGAGACGACGACCAGATAGTCCCGCTCGTCAACGGCCGCATCCTCGCCGGGGCAATCCCCAATGCGCAGCTCGAGGTGATCGAGGGCGGCGGCCACCTGTTCCTGCTGACCCATGCCGAGGAGAGCATCGCCAGACTGCGCGCATTCCTCGATGCTCCGGCCACGCAAGCGGAGCTCGACCGGGCAGCCTGAGCAGGGCGGACCGCGGGGAGAAAGCGACGATGGCCACAGACCCCGCACTTGCCGCAAACTCCCTCGCCAACCAGCCGGTCCGACAATCGACCGGCAATGGCGGCGCGCTCGGCAAAACGGGATTTGCCTGGGCGATTTTCGAATGGGCCCGCAATCCCTACTACATCCTGATCGTCATCTATATCTTCGCGCCCTATTTCGCGCGCGACATCATCGGAGCCGATTTGCTCGCCAGCGGCGCGCTCGACGGGCTCCCCGCTGACAAGGCCCTCGCTACTGCCAATGCCCAGGGCCAGGCGACTATCGCCACGGTTACCAAATGGGCGGGTTTCATCGCGGCGCTGACCGCGCCGTTGCTGGGTGCGGCGCTCGACCGCGGGGGACGGCTCAAACCGATCCTTGCCGTCTTTCTCGGCTCTATCGTCGTCTGTTCAGCCATGTTGTGGTTTGCAGAGCCTGGTGGCCGCGGGCTAGGAACCGGCACGATCATGGCGTTGCTGGTGATCGCCTACGTCAGCTACACCTACTCCGAGGTCACGCACAACGCGATGCTCAGCGTTTCGGGCGAGCCGAAGAAGCTGGCGATGATCTCCGGCCTCGGTCTCGGACTCGGCAATGGTGCGGCGACGCTGATCTTCGTCGCGATCGCCCTGCTCTTCGTCCTGCCCGCAACCGTCGGTTGGCCCTTCGCCGAGCCTCAGTTCGGCGTCGATCTCGCCAAGTTCGAGCATGCGCGCCTCGCCGGCCCGATCTGCGCCGCGTGGCTCGCGCTGTTCTCGATTCCCTTCTTCCTCAATGCGCGCGATCCGGGTGTTCCGGGCGCAAGCTGGACCAAGGCGTTCCGCGAAGGCGCGGCGAGCGTTTGGCGTACGATCAGGGCAGCAGCGCAATACCGCCAGCTGATGAAGTTCCTTATCGCGCGCATGTTCTATGCCGATGGAATGGCGGCGCTGCTTGCGCTCGGCGCGGTCTATGTCGCGCTGTTCCTCGGGTGGAATTTCCTCGAGATGCTCTGCTACGCCATCTTCGCCAGCGCCTGCGCCTTTGCAGGCGGCATCTTCGGCGGCTGGCTGGAAGGCAGGATCGGGGTCAAGCGAGCGCTTGCCGTCGAAATTCTGGCCATGGTCGTGACTGGCCTCGTCCAGCTCAGCATCACGCAGGAAAGCCTGTTTCTCGGCCTCGTCGAAAACCAGCAGATATGGCAAGCGCCGGTGTTTCCGACGCTCTCCGATCTCGTGTATCTCGCGCTCATCAGCGTGGTCGCAGTCACCGCCACGGCGAGCATTTCCTCGGGCCGCACCATGCTTGTCACCCTCGCCCCGCCAGGTCGGAGCGGGGAATTCTTCGGCCTTTATGCCATCGCAGGTACCATAACGGTGTGGATGGGGCCGTTGCTGGTCGAACGGTTCACACTATGGTCGGGCGATCAGCGCATTGGCATGGTGTCGATCAACCTGCTCTTCTTCATCGGTCTGACGGTATTGCTGACCGTCCGCATGCCCGAACGTACCGCCTAAACACTGCTGGACTCATCGGTTGCATTGTGGAACCTTCTTGCATGGAGAGAGGAGCACGTCGCCATGCCCGCATTCGACCTGATCATTCGCAACGGTACCATCGTCGATGGGACCGGCCAAGAACGCTTTACTGGCGACATCGCGATAAAGGACGGGCTGATAGCCCAGGTGGGCGAGGTCAGTGGCGATGCGGCGGAGGAAATCGATGCGGGCGGCCACCTCGTCACGCCAGGTTTCGTCGACATCCATACCCATTACGACGGCCAAGCGACCTGGGACCAGGAAATGGCGCCTTCGAGCTGGCACGGCGTGACCACCGTAGTCATGGGCAATTGCGGGGTCGGTTTCGCGCCTGCCAAGCCCGACAAGCATGAATGGCTGATCGGCCTGATGGAAGGGGTCGAGGACATTCCCGGCACCGCGCTCGCCGAAGGCATGAGTTGGGACTGGGAGACCTTCCCCGAATACCTCGACGCGCTCGAAAAACTGCCGCGCACGGTCGATGTCGGCACGCATGTCCCGCACGGTTCTGTGCGCGCCTATGTCCTTGGTGATCGCGAGCGCCCCGGCGCAGTCCCAACCGGGGACGACATCAAGGAAATGAGCCGCATCGTCGAGGAAGGAGTGCGGGCGGGCGCACTCGGCTTTTCCACCTCGCGCACCGTGCTCCACCGCGACATCGATGGCGAGGTCGTCCCCGGCACCACCGCCACCGCCGAAGAACTGGTCGAGATCGGCCGGGCCATGGGCCGCGCAGGTCACGGCGTGTTCGAGATGGCCAGCGATATGATGCGCGAGTGGGACGAATTCGGCTGGATGGGCAAGATGAGCCGCGAGACCGGCCTTCCCGTGACCTTTGCCGCGCTCCAGTCGATCGCCAAGGAGCTGCCGCTTGAAGAGCAGATCGAGAGCATGCGCGCCGAGAACGACAATGGCGCCAACATCGTCGCGCAGATCGCCCTGCGCGGCAACGGTATCGTCATGGCCTGGCAGGGCACCGTCCATCCCTTCCGCCTGAAGCCCAGCTGGAAGGAAATCGAGGACCTTCCGTGGGAAGAGCAGAAGGCCAAGCTGTTCGATCCCGAGTTCAAGGCGAAACTGCTCGCCGAGGAGCATGACTTCTCCGAGGTCAACCAGGACATCATCGGGTTGATCATGGTCGTCTGCGGCGGCTGGAACATGCAGTTCGAAATGGATCCCGATTTCAACTACGAGCCCACCGCGCAAGAAAGCATTCTCGAGCGCGCCAGGGCGGCGGGCGTATCGGGCGACGAATACGCCTACGACCTGCTTTGCAGCGACGATGGCAAGGGCTTCATCTACCTTCCGATCCTCAATTACGCCGACGGCAATCTCGACTTCCTGATGGACCTCCAGCAGTCGGACGATACGGTCAATTCGCTGTCCGACGGCGGCGCGCATTGCGGCACGATCTGCGACGCGGCCTCGCCCACCTTCATGCTGCAGCACTGGGTGCGCGACCGTTCGCGCGGGACGATTACGCTAGAGAACGCGATCAAGCGCCAGTGCAGCGACACCGCGCGGCTCTACGGCCTGGAAGACCGTGGCGTCCTCGCCCCCGGCTATCTCGCTGATCTCAACATTATCGACATGGAACGCCTCAAGCTCGGCAAGCCGTGGCTCGCCTTCGACCTGCCCGCCGGCGGCAAGCGCCTGCTGCAGAAGGCCGAAGGCTATGTCGCCACGATCAAGAACGGCAAGATCACCTTCCGCGAAGGAGAATGGACCGGCGAGACCCCGGGCGGGCTGATCCGGGGCCCGCAGCGGGCCGAGATGCTGGAGGCAGCCGAATGAAGGCGATCCGCACTGGCGCGACACCTTCGACCCTCGAAACCCTCGACTATTGCGAGATTGCCGATGCCCCAGCACCCGGCCCGGGCGAAATCACCGTCCACCTGAAGGCGAGTTCGCTCAACTATCACGACTATGCCGTGGTCAAAGGGATGATCCCCGCAGAGCAGGGCCGCATACCGATGTCCGACGGCGCAGGCCTGGTCACTGCCGTCGGCGAAGACGTGAGCGAATTCGCGGTGGGCGACCATGTCGTCAGCACCTTCTTCCCCGACTGGCTCGACGGAGCGCCGCCGGCGACCGCCTTCACCCGAGTGCCGGGCGACGGGATCGATGGCTATGCGCGCGGGGGCGTGACCGCAGCTGCGCACTGGTTCACCCGCACGCCCAAAGGCTTCAGCCATGCGGAGGCGGCAACGCTGACCTGCGCCGGTCTCACGGCATGGCGCGCGCTGTTTGTCGACTATTCCCTGAAGCCCGGCGACACCGTGCTCGTCCAGGGAACCGGCGGCGTATCGATCTTTGCATTGCAATTCGCCAAGGCGGCGGGTGCGACGGTGATTGCCACCAGTTCCTCGGACGAGAAGCTCGAACGCGTGCGGAAGTTGGGCGCCGACCACCTGATCAATTACAGGGAAGTTCCGGCCTGGGGGCCCAGGGCGCTCGAGCTGACCGGTGGTCGCGGGGTCGACTGCGTGGTCGAGATCGGCGGCGCGGGCACGCTAGACCAGTCGATGCTGGCGACCCGCGTGGGCGGGCATATCGCGCTGATCGGCGTGCTCGCAGGCTTTGCCGGACCGGTCCAGACGGCCCTGTTGTTTTCGAAGAATCTCAAGGTTCAAGGCCTGACCGTGGGCAGCCGCGCGATGCAGCTGGACATGATCGCCGCGATCGAAGCCAACGGCATCCGGCCGGTGATCAGCGACACCTTCGCGCTCGAAAACCTCGCCGATGCCTTCCGCCATCAGGAAAGCGGCGGCCACTTCGGCAAGATCGCGGTCGAAATCTAGGGCTCGATGACGATCCCCTTGGCGGGATCGACCTTCCCGCCGACCATCGCGACGAAAACATCCCGCGCGGCGGCGAGCCCCTTGCGGCGCTCGATCGTCAAGTTGTCGCCCGCATCGGCGAGGAAGGCGCGCCAGCTTTCCGCCAGCATTGCGCTCGCTTCCTCTGGCCCGACGCTCTTGAACAGCGCCACGGCATGGTCGGGCGCGAAGAACAGCGTCGGCGCGGGGCCGGGAATGTCCTCGGTCCCGCCGGCGCGTTCCTCGATATGCGTCACCCCGACAAGGCAGGAGTATTTGAGCGCTTCGCCCAGATGCGTGTGGATCGCCTTCAAGAGCCCGGAATTGCCCGCGAAATCGACAGAAACGCTGGTCTCTGTCGCAATCGAGCCGACGTCGTCATATGCCACAACCGTGTCGTAAAGATCGCTAGCCTTCACGAACTCGACATTGCCAGCCGAAGTCAGCCCGATCCGCTTCACCTGCGGCGAGCGATGTTTCGCCACGCTCGCAAGGCCCATGGCAGTCTTGGACGAGGCGCTGGTCAGGATCAGCTGCGAGGCACCGAACCAGTCTTCCGACCGGAAGAAATACTCGATCAGGAAACCCGTCTTGAACAACGGCCCGAAGATCATCCGCTCGCCTTCACGAGCCGGATCATGCTCGGGATCGGCAGCAAGGCGCGAGTACTGGTTGTAGATCGGGCTCATCGGCTGGCGATGTTCGGCCATGTCGGTGAATCCCGAGGCCGAGACCTTGCCCGGCAACACGTCGAGATGCGTGGCCATCGGGAGGTAACCATAGACGCGCTCGCCCACGGAGAATTCGGGATGGTTGCTTTCCACGACGCGCGCATGGCCCCACATGGGGACGATGCCCTTGTCGCCGGGCGCGGGGAAGAAGTTCCAGTAGCCGAAGCCGTCGCCGACGACGGCGTAGGTCACGTTGTTGGAAGTGACCGAGAAGCTCTCGATGGCGAGCCGCAGCGCACCCTCGCCCAGTTCGCCGGGGTCGCTTTCGACGAGCTCGGCTTCCCCGATGGCATCCTTGCGGACATGGACCTGCTGCATGCGTCTCTCTCCTCTGCGAGAGACGCTAGCGCCAGCCTGTTAGCAATGCGAGTGCTTAGACCCGCATCGGCATCAGGACATAGAGCGCGGGCGAGTTGTCGTCCTTGCGGATCAGCGTCGGCGCGCCGGCATCGGCGAGATGGATCTCGACCGTGTCCGAATCGATCTGGTTGAGGATGTCCTTGAGATAGCCGGCATTGAAGCCGATCTCGAAACCCTCCGCCGCATATTCGGCGGGCACTTCCTCGGTCGCGGTGCCGTTGTCGGGGCTGGTGACAGTGAGCGTGACTTTGTCCTTGTCGAGCCCCATCTTGACCGCTCGCGTCTTCTCGGTGGCGATGGTCGCGACGCGGTCGACACCCTCGTGGAAGCTCTTCGGATCGAGCTTCAGGAGTTTGTCGTTACCCGTTGGAATGACACGCGAATAATCGGGGAATGTGCCATCGATCAGTTTGCTGGTCAGGACCACTCCGCCCTCGCCGCCGAGGGTGAAGCGGATCTTGCTGGCCGAAAGGTCGATCTGGACATTGCCGTCCATCGATTCCTCGAGCAGCTTGCGCAGTTCGGCCACAGCCTTCCGCGGCACGATCACGTCGGGCATGCCTTCGGCGCCCTCGGGTCGCGGCAGGGTAAAGCGCGCCAGGCGGTGGCCGTCGGTCGCAGCCGCCTTGAGCACCGGCTCGGCATCGTCCGACACGTGGAAGAAGATGCCGTTGAGGTAGTAGCGCGTTTCCTCGGTCGAGATCGCGAAGCGCGTCCGGTCGATCAGCTCGGCTAGCGTCTTGGCAGCCAGTTCGAAGCTGGTCGGCAGGTCGCCCTCGACGATAACCGGGAAGTCGTCGCGCGGCAGCGTCGGCAGCGAGAAGCGGCTGCGCCCGGCCTTGATGGCGAGGCGGTTTTCCGCGGCCTCGAGGCTCACTTGCGAGCCTTCGGGCAACTTGCGCGCGATATCGAACAGGAGGTGCGCCGAGACGGTGATCGCCCCGGGGCTGTCGACGCTGGCGCCCATGTGCTCGATCACCTGGAGATCGAGGTCGGTCGCCATGACCTTGAGCGAATTGTCGCCTTCCGCCTCGATCAGCACGTTCGAGAGGATCGGGATGGTGTTGCGGCGTTCCACGACCGACTGGACGTGGCTGAGACAACGCAGCAGCGTCGCGCGTTCGATGGTGGCCTTCATGGTCCTACTTTCGTCCCTCTGGGGCACTGGGCAGGCCGGAATCGCCCCACCAGCGCCGGAATACGGATAGTCACCCTAGCGGGGGTTGCATGGGGAGCAAGGCTGCGCCCACGCGAAAGCTGATTCCTTGGGGAAAAGTTGGAGGTTTTTTGTCGGGTGCGCCCTCGACATCCGTCGAAAGCCTGCTGTTCAGTCCCTCTTCTTTTACCCCATCATCGCCATGCCGCCATTCACGTGCAGCGTCTGGCCGGTGACATAGGCGGCTTCGTCGCTGGCAAGATAGGCCACGGCCGCACCGATCTCGTCGCCTTCGCCCATGCGCCCCGTCGGGATGCGCGCATTGATCGCAGATTTCTGGTCGTCGGTCAGCGCATCGGTCATGGCGGTGCGGATGAAGCCCGGAGCAACGCAATTGACAGTGATGTTGCGGCTGGCGAGCTCCTGCGCGAGGCTCTTCGACATGGCGGTGAGGCCGCCCTTGGCCGCGGTGTAGTTCATCTGGCCCGGATTGCCCGTGTGGCCGACCACGCTGGTGATCGAGATGATGCGGCCGCCCTTGGCCTTCATCATCGGGCGCGCGCTGGCACGCATCAGGCGGAAGCTTGCCTCGAGATTGATGCGGATCACATCGTCCCATTCCTCGTCCTTCATCCGCATGGCGAGATTGTCGCGCGTAATGCCAGCATTGTTCACGAGGATGTCCATCCGCCCGAGCGTGTCGACCGTGGCCGGGATCAGTTCCTCGACCTGCGTCGCGTTGGACAGATCGCAAGTGATCTCGACATGGTCGTGGCCGAATTCATCGTTCAGCTGCTCGCGAAAGGCGCGCAGCTTGGCCGCGTTCGAGCCCGACAGCGCGAGCCGCGCCCCCTGCTTGGCAAGGGCATAGGCGATCGAGGACCCGATCCCGCCGCTGGCACCGGTGACGAGGGCGGTTTTCCCTTCGAGTGAGAACATGTTTCCTCCTCAATGCGCTCACAGAGGCGCAGGGGCGCAGAGGGGTCGCGCCCTAATCGTTGATGACGCGGCGAATTCCCTCTTTCATGGTTTCGCCGGAGAAATTCAGCAGCAGCCCCAATCGGCTGTCGGTCAGGCGCAGATAGGTCAGCAACTGCTTGGCGTGCAAGTTCGACAGGCAGTCGACCGACTTAATTTCGAGCAGAAGGCAATCCTCAACGCGCAAATCGATGCGAAAGGCGCGTGGAAAGGTCAGCCCATCATAGTGGATGTCGACCGGCACCTGCCGATCGACCTTAAGACCTCTTCGTTCGAGAGCACCGGCAAGAACGGTTTCATAGACCGACTCGAGCAAACCGGGACCAAGCTCGCGATGAATGCGGATGCACTCTTCGATCACCGTTCCGGTCAGTTCGTTCAGCACACGCAACTTTCTCCGTGCCTCGGCGCCTCTGTGAGCGCCTCAAACGCTCTTCGCGAAATTCTCGAGATCTTCCATGGTGACGAGGCTGATCGTGGTCGCCTCCTTGTCGATGCGGCCGACCATCGGGCCGAGCACCTTGCCGCCGAGTTCGACGAACCGCTCGATCCCGGCTTCGCGCATGGCGAGTACGCTTTCGCGCCAGCGGACGCGGCCTGTAACCTGCTCGACAAGCAGAGCCTGTTCTTGCGCCGGGTCGGTCACGCGGGCGGCGGTGACGTTTGCGTAGAGCGGGACGATGAAGGCCTGTGGCGGTGTATCGGCCAGCGCGTTCTTCATGCGCAGCGCAGCAGGTCCCATCAGCGAACAGTGGAACGGAGCGGAGACGGGCAACTTGATGCCGCGCTTGATGCCATGATCCTTGGCCATCTCGATTGCGCGGTCGATCGCTTCGGCATGGCCCGAAATGACCACTTGCGTCGGGTCGTTGTCGTTGGCGACTTCGCAGACCTGGCCCTGCGCCGCGGCTTCGGCCAGCGCGGTCGCCTTGTCGATATCGGCGCCGAGCAGCGCGGCCATGGCACCGACGCCGATCGGCACGGCATCCTGCATGGCGATCCCACGCAGGCGCAGCAGCTTAGCGGCATCGGTCAGCGAGAAGGCACCCGCGGCGCACAGGGCGCTATATTCGCCGAGCGAGTGCCCCGCGACGCATTGTGCGACATCGGCCAGCGCCACGCCGAATTCTTTCTCGAGCACGCGCGCGGTGGCGACCGAATTGGCCATGATCGCGGGCTGCGCGTTCGAGGTCAGCGTCAATTCGCTTTCGGGCCCGTCCTTCATCAGCGCCGAGAGGTTCTGCTTCAGCGCCTCGTCGACTTCCTCGAAAACCTCGCGGGCATGCGCGCTCGCTTCGGCGAGTTCGACGCCCATGCCGACCTTCTGGCTGCCCTGGCCGGGAAAGATGAATGCAGTCATGAATATCTCCTCAGACGGCGCGCCTAGGCGCGTGGGGCGCGCGCCTCAAGTCCGAATGGGACAATCCTGTTGGCAGCATCATGGCCGATTTCCGCGCGGCCAAGGTAGGGGATGCCGCTGCGCGCGCACCAGTCCTGCGCGATCGCAACTTCGTCGGTGCCGAATGGACGGTCGTTCTGGGGGATCTGGCCGATCCGGCCCAGGCGAAGGCCGGCAATCCCCCGCAGGCGCTGCGTGACATGAAAGAACAGCCGGTCGACGGCATAGAGGTGTTCGGCCACCTCCTCGACCATCACGACATGCCCGGCGAGGTCGGGCACGAGGTCGGTACCCACGAGCATGGCCAGCGTCGTCAGGTTGAAGGCGACCGCAGGGCGGTTGTCGAGATGCGGTTCGAGTCCTGCTTCGCCACCTTTAAACCAGTCGAGCGCGCGCTCGATCGTTTTCGCTCCGCCCTCGTGCTTGATATCCCCCGCCAACGGGCCATGCGCCACGCGACCGATGCCATGCTTGTACAGCGCGGCGAGCAGGAAACCGGTGTCCGAATAGCCGAGGTAGGACTTGGCGTTCGCCGCATCGTTCATCTGCGCGATCGCCTGCGCCGCAATGCGATTCGATCCGTAACCGCCCATCGCGAACCACACCGCATCGAAGCCCGGATCGTTGGCGCATTCGAGCAGTGCAGCGAGGCGCACCGGGTCGCTGCCGGCAAAATGCCCATCGTGGATAAAGCACTGATCGTGGAAATGGAGCGACACGTCGGCGCGCCCTGCCACGAGCGCCTCGACGGCATCGGCTCGGTCGCGCTTCAACGGTTTTCCGGGGGCGCAGATCGCAATTCTGACCATGCGCCCTGCTAGCGCGCTTGTATCACGCGGCACAACTCAATAGCTGCACCCGCATGAGCGATATGCCCACCCCTGACGAATTGTTCGCCCGCCCCTTCTTCTTTTGCGGCATCGGCGGATCGGGAATGCTGCCGCTGGCGCAGATCCTCAAGGGGCGCGGATGCACGATCGAGGGATCGGACCGCAGCAACGACCAGGGCCGGACGCCGGAGAAATTCACCGCGCTGGAACGACAGGGCTTCGCGCTTCACCCCCAAGACGGCAGCGGGATCGTGTCGGGCGAGCAGATCCTCGTAGCCAGCGCGGCGGTCGAAGACAGCGTGCCCGAAGTGCAACGCGCCAGGGAATTGGGCTGTCTGCGCCTGACACGAGCGGAGCTCAACTCGATCCTCTTCAACACCAGCGGCGCGGGCCTCGCGGTAGCGGGGACCAGTGGCAAGTCGACCGTCACCGGCATGCTCGGCTGGATCCTCCACGCCTGCGGGCGCGAGCCGACGATCATGAACGGCGCGGTGATGAAGAATTTCGTCTCGCCCGAGCGCCCCTTCGCCAGTGCGGTGGTCGGCGGGCAGAGCCTCTATGCCAGCGAGGTCGACGAGAGTGACGGGTCGATCGCGCTCTATCGCCCGGCAGTGGGTGTGCTGCTCAACGTCAGCCTCGACCATATGGAAATGGCCGAACTGCGTCAGCTTTTCGGCGATTTTCTCTCGCGCAGCCGCATTTCGGTGATCAATGCCGACGATGCCGAAGCGCTGGCTCTTCTGCCCCACGCGAAAGACGTGATTACCTTCGGAATCGAACAGGAGAAGGCGCAGATCGGCATCGTACCGGGCTCGGTCGCCGAGGGGCCGCGACGGCAGGCAGCGCTGGTGGTCGACCGCCACGACGGCAGCGAACATGCGCTGACGCTGAACCTGCCCGGGCGGCACAATCTCTCCAACGCGCTCGCCGCCATTGCGGGGGCAGCTGCGGCGGGCATCCCCGTGGCCAAGGCGGTCGAGGCGCTGTCCGGCTTCGAGGGCCTCGCGCGGCGCTTCGACGTGATCGGCACCAGCGTCTCCGCCATCACCGTGATCGACGATTTCGGCCACAACCCCGAGAAATGCGCCGCCACGCTGCGCACGCTGCGCGCCCATCCGGGCCGCGTGCTCGCCTTCTTCCAGCCGCATGGCTACGGCCCCCTGCGCCAGATGGGCGACGAACTTGCCGAGACCTTCGCGACGGAACTGGCCGAAGGCGACCGCGTGATCCTGTCCGACCCGGTCTATTTCGGCGGCACTGTCGATCGCAGCGAGGGTAGCGAGCGCATCGTACGACTGATCGAAGAGGCCGGTGGTCAAGCCGAATACATCCCCACGCGTAAGGCCGTTGCCGACCGGCTGGTCAATGTTGCGCGGCCCGGAGACCGGATCGTCATCATGGGCGCACGCGACGATTCGCTGAGCAGCTTCGCGCGCGACGTGTTCGGCAGGCTTTCCTAGAGCGCGGCGGGGCCGGCGGCCTCGCGCTCTACCGCGCGGCGATATCCCTCGCGTTCCACCAGCCTCTCGCGGTACTCCCGCAGCACCTGGGGGACACCCTCGTCGAGCCCCACCTTGCCGGCAAGAATCAGAGCATAGCCGCAGCAGATATCGGCCACGGTAAAGCGGTCGGCGCAGAGGAATTCGCGGTTTTCGAGCCGCCGTTCCAGCTTTACCAGTCGTTTCCAGAACCATTTGGCATAGGCCTCGCCCGCCTCGCTCCAGCCCTTGCCGTTTTCGAACAGGGCGAAGCGCATATAGACCGTCTGCGGAAACGTAATCGTCGCATCGGCGTGATAGGTGAAGTCGAGATAGGCGGGATAATCGCCCTCGCCCGGCGCCACGACCAGCGATGTGTCGCACCCCTTCGTCGCGAGGTAGTGCGCGATGGCACAGCTTTCGGTCATCCGCGTCTCGCCCTCGACCAGCAGCGGCACCGTGCCAAGCGGGTTGAGTTCGAGATATTCGGGTGCTTGGTAGCGCGGTGGGAACGGCAGGAGTTCGAGTGCGATATCGACGCCTCCCTCTTCCGCCGCCCAGGTGGCGCGCAGCCCGCGCGACCCGGCGCAGGTGTAGACGACGGGCCGCCCGTCCATAGTCAGTGCGCCTTGCCGAGCTTGAGCACCTTGTGCAGCAGGATCGTGAGGATGAATCCCAGTACCAGTCCGATGAGCGCCGAAACAGCTGCATAGGTGAGCCAGCCAAGCACGCCCGACAGCGCTCCGGTGGCAGCCTTCACCGCGTATTCCGCGCCATGGGCGATGTCGTAGAAAACGTCGAACCCCAATTCGTGCGTACCGTGCAGGATGATCCCGCCGCCGACCCACAGCATCGCGATCGTGCCGACGAACGACAGAATGGTCAGCAGGTGCGGCACCGAATTGACCAGGAATCTGCCGAACGCCTGCGCCCCCGACGACTCCTGTTTGCGCAGGTGCAGGCCGATATCGTCGAGCTTCACGATCAGCGCGACCGTCCCGTAGACGACAAGGGTCACCGCAATGCCGACGATGGCGAGCACGCCTGCACGCACGACGAGATCCTCGTTCGCCACTTCGCTGAGCGTGATCGCCATGATCTCCGCCGACAGGATGAGATCGGTGCGGATCGCGCCTGCAACTCGCTGTTTCTCGAAGGCGACAGGATCCTCGATCACGTCGTCGACGGTCTTGCCGTGCTTCTCGCCGCCGAGCTTTTCCATCACCTTTTCCGCACCTTCATAGGAGAGGTAGGCGCCGCCCAGCATCAGGATGAA
>Ga0066644_10000358_pt1 | contig 29167 bp, 23 predicted proteins | sample CryGeyCG2114_020_FD_62735 | JGI IMG/M metagenome (GOLD analysis project Ga0066644, IMG submission 62735) | Groundwater microbial communities from aquifer - Crystal Geyser CG15_big_fil_post_rev_8/21/14_0.20 | ecosystem: Environmental > Aquatic > Deep subsurface > Groundwater | place: USA: Utah...
CCCGATTTAACACCGGGGGACCGGCTATCCGTCTCTGTTGGCGACCATCGCGGCAGGCTGTCGAAACCGCCAGCGCCGCGTCGGTGAGCGCCATCTAGGCGCGACCCGGGATTCGGTCAATGGCTTTTTGCAGGATATTTCCACGAATGGCGAAATACCCCGGAATTCCGCCATTCCCAAGCCACGCCTCCCCAGGCCACCTCACCACACCTGCGGTACGCCACCACCGCGAAGGCGCCTTGAACGGAGAATCGCGGCTGCAAACGAGCGGGAGTCGGAGACGATTCCCGCTTCGAGAATCGAGTCCCGGGAGGCGCCGTCTCCGCTGTCATCCCCCGATCGAGGCGAAGTGCGGCGGCAGATCGCGCAGGCCGACATCCCGCTCGTCGAACAGGCAGAGCTGGCGCCGGGCAGCGCACCGTCGACCGGCAGCTGGCAGCACGCGGTCAGGCGGCGCGGATATCTTGGGTGCCGCGCGCGCCGCCATCCTTGGCGTCGAGCCCGTCGAAGATCGCACCGACGATCAGCGCCAGCTTCTCCTCGCTCAGCCGGTCGTCGATCATCGCGATCATGTAGGGCTGAAGATAGCAGTTCACCATCTGGTTGATGAGCGACATCGCCGTGTCGACATCGAGCCCTGCGAGGAACCCCTCGGCCTGCGCTTCGGCGACCAGTTCGCACAGATAGTGGTCGCCGAGGTCGATGTAGCTGCGCGCATATTCGAAATAGCGCTCGCCCATCTCGACATAGAGGTTGAAGGTTGCCGGATCGTCGCGGAAGTTCTGCCGCAGTAGGCGGAAACGCCGGGCGAAAAATTCGTACATCTTGCGCGGCGGCGGCAGGTCGGAGGCCATGACCTCGTCCATCACCGCCAGCTTGGGCGCGAACCATTCGCCGGTTACCGCCTCGAGCAGGTCGCCTTCTTCAGGAAAGACAACGTCGAGCCGGGCGCGGGCGATCTTCAATTCGGCGGCGAGCCGCGTCCGCGTGACCTCTTCGCCGGTACGCTCCATCAGCGCCATCGCCTCGCGCGCGAAGCGACTGCGCAATTCGTCGATTTCCTTCTCGCTCACGCCTCGCGCGCTCCCATCGGTTCGACTCGCAAATTAGGGACGCTTTGGGGCGGGTGAAACCCCTTTCCGGTCTAGCGGGCGGATTTCTTCGGCGGGAGCGGGATGAAGGCCGAGGTGCGCGCCCGATAATCGGCGTAGTCGGGGCGCGATTTCTTCATCCCGCCTTCGAGCAGCGGCGCGCCCGACCAGCGGGTGAGCGTGAAGGTTAGGAACAGCGGGCCGATCACCGTCGCCGCCGCGACCCACCAGCCGGCCGAGGCGGCCGCGATCCAGATTCCCCACCAGACGCAGGCATCGCCGAAATAATTGGGGTGGCGGGTATAGCGCCACAGGCCACGGTCCATCACCTTGCCGGCATTGGCAGGATCCGCCTTGAATCGGGCGAGCTGCCAGTCACCGACCCATTCGAAGAATATCCCCAGTGCCCACAGGGCCACGCCGACCAGCGCCAGTCCGCTGACCGGGGTCAGCGCACTGGCCTCGAGAATGCCGTATTGCGCGGGGCTGGAAACGATGAACAGCAGCACCGACTGGCCGAGGAACACCTTGGTCAGCGCGGCCACGGCGAAGCGCCCCTTCTCGCGATCCTTCCTGAGGATGCGCGCATAGCGCTTGTCCTCGCCCTCGCGCCGCCAGCGCAGCAGCAGATAGAGGCACAGCCTCAGCCCCCAGATCGCCGTCATAGCCATCAGCAGCGTTGCCAGCGGGCCGGGATCGTAGAGTCGCAGCCAGCTGACCAGCGCCAGCAGCGCCATGCCGCCGCCCCAATAGGCATCGACGAAGCTGACGTCGTCGATCTGGATGGCAAGCACCCACAGCAGCAGTGCCAGCCCGACGAGGATCACCGCGTTGGCGATCAGCGATTCGACGATCATTTCCTCTCCTTCCCCTGCAGCCCGATACTGTCTTCCAGAGCGCGGAAGCGATCGCAATCGGGCATTTTGCGGCGGTAGAATTTCGCCAACCGGGCGAGATCGGCCTCGTAATCGCCGCTCGGCATCAGCGGTTCGCCCATTCCGCCGCGCATGGTTTCATTGTTGACCCATGCCGGAACGATCGGGACGCCCGCGGCCATTGCGATGTGGTAGAAGCCGCTGCGCCAGCCGCCCTTGAAGGTGCGCGATCCCTCGGGCGCGATGACCAGCGCGAGATCGTCGGCCCGGGCGAAGGCATCGGCGACCTGCTCGACGTAATTGCCGCTCTTCGAGCGGTCGACCGGGATGCCGCCCATGTCGAGCATGAAATTGGTCGCGGGCCATTTGAAAAGGCTGAGCTTGCCCATGAAGCTCGGCCGGATGCCGAGTTCATGCGTCGCGCCGAGAAAAAACACGAAGTCCCAGTTCGAGGTATGCGGCGCACCGAGGATGATGAACTTGTCGCAGGCGGGCCGGCCCCCCTCGAGCTGCCAGCCCTTCCAGCGATAGAGCGCCACAAGCATGCGCCGCACCAGGCGCGACAGCAGCGAAGGCTGACGGTTCGGATCGGTCGGCATTGTCTCTCCCCGCTCCCGCCTAGCACAGAGCCGGCGGATTGCGAGCCTACATCCGGAACACGCCGAACTGCGGGCGCTCGGGGATCGGCGCCTCGAGGCAGGCAGCGAAGGCGAGGCCGAGCACGTCGCGGGTCTGGACGGGATCGATCACGCCGTCGTCCCACAGCCGCGCGGTGGCGTAATAGGGGTTGCCCTCGTCCTCGTATTTCTGGCGGATCGGGGCCTTGAATTCCTCTGCCTGTTCGGGGGTCCAGCTGTCGGCGTCGCGGTGGACGGTGGCGAGGACGCTTGCGGCCTGTTCGCCGCCCATTACGCTGATGCGCGCATTGGGCCAGGTGAAGAGGAAACGCGGCGAATAGGCGCGGCCGCACATGCCGTAATTGCCCGCACCGAAGCTGCCGCCGATGACCACGGTGACCTTGGGCACGGTGGCAGTGGCGACCGCTGTCACCAGCTTGGCGCCATGCTTGGCGATGCCTTCGGCCTCGTACTTGCCGCCGACCATGAAGCCGGAGATGTTCTGGAGGAACAGCAGCGGGATACGGCGCTGGCAGGCGAGCTCGATGAAATGCGCGCCTTTCTGGGCGCTTTCGGAAAACAGCACGCCATTGTTTGCGAGGATCGCCACGGGCATGCCCCAGATATGCGCGAAGCCGCAGACCAGCGTGCTGCCGTAGTGCTGCTTGAACTCGTGGAACTCGCTGCCGTCGACAAGGCGCGCGATCACCTCGTGCACGTCATAGGGCGCGCGCACGTCTTCCGGCACGATGGCGTAGAGGTCCTCGGCGTCGAACTTGGGTGGGCGCGGTTCCTTCAGCTCGACTGCCTTGGCCGCCGCATGGTTGTCGCCGAGATGGCTGACGATATCGCGCACTATGGTGAGCGCGTGTTCGTCGTTTTCGGCGAGGTGATCGACCACGCCCGATTTCTTCGCATGAAGGTCGCCGCCGCCAAGATCCTCGGCGCTGATTTCCTCGCCCGTCGCCGCTTTCACCAGCGGCGGTCCGGCAAGGAAGATCGTGCCCTGATTGCGCACGATCACCGTCTCGTCGGACATTGCGGGGACGTAGGCGCCGCCCGCGGTGCACGAACCCATCACGCAGGCGATCTGCGGGATGCCGAGCGCCGACATATTCGCCTGGTTGAAGAAGATGCGCCCGAAATGGTCGCGGTCGGGAAAGACTTCGGCCTGGTGCGGCAGGTTCGCGCCGCCGCTGTCGACGAGATAGATGCACGGCAGGCGGTTTTCCTGCGCGATCTCCTGCGCGCGCAGGTGCTTCTTGACTGTCATCGGGTAGTAGGTGCCGCCCTTCACGGTGGCATCGTTGCAGACGATCATCACCTGCCGGCCCGAGACGCGGCCGATCCCGGCGATCATCCCCGCGCCGTTGATTGCGTCCTCGTACATGCCGTTGGCGGCGAGCTGGCCGATCTCGAGGAAGGGGCTGCCTGGATCGAGCAGGCGTTCGACACGCTCGCGCGGAAGCAGCTTGCCGCGCCCGACATGCCGCTCGCGGCTTCCCTCGGATCCGCCCAGCGCGGCAGCAGCCACGCTCGAGCGCAATTGCGCGGCAAGCGACTGGTTATGCTCGAAACGCGCCTTGGCGTCGGGGGCATCGCGGTCGAGCGTGGATGTTAGAACGGGTGCGGTCATCAAAAAGTCCTGTGGTGAGAGCGCGTCACCTAGCGGCGCCTCACGGCCAAGCCAAGCATGCCGGGCTGAAATGACATCACCTTGCGAATTTGGTATGGGCGCGCGCACCGCAAAGGCACCCCCGGGGATCGCGAAGTGGAGGGTGCCGGCGGATTCGATCAACCAGGGGTCGCGGAAAGGAAGCCATCATGGCACCTGCCGTAGAACGCTTGTCGCCTTCGATCCTTGCGGGCGTGATCGCAGCGGCGAGCCTGTCGATCCCGTCTGCCTCACTCGCCGACCCCGGTCCGGGCGAGCCGACCCTTGCCGAGATACGCGCGGCGACCGATCGTTTCCGCGATGTCGATGTTGCACTGGCCGAAGGCTACATCCGCGACCCGGCCAACCTGTGCGAGACCGCCGAGGACATGGGTCGCGATCCCGCGCTGGGCGCGATGGGCGTACACTATTTCCGCCCCGACATGCTGGGGGTCGACGGACCGCCCAACCCGCGGGTGGACGGCACAGGGACGCATACCGATTTCCGCGATCCGGCGATCCTCATCTACGAGCCGCAGGCCGATGGGTCGATGGAGCTGGTCGCAGTCGAGAACCTCGTCTTCCGCAAGGCGTGGCACGAAGCAGGGCACGATGCACCGCCGAGCTTTCACGGCCTCGCCTATGACGCGATGGAGGACGATCCGGCGACCGAAGCCGACGAAGCGCACAATTTCATGCCGCATTACGACCGGCATGTCTGGCTCTATCGCGACAATCCCAACGGCATCTTCAAGCCGTTCAACCCGGATGTGAGCTGCGAACATCATGCGGGTGCCGATTAGGGCAAAAGCCGCGTTCGTTTTATAAGCTGACAAGCCGATTATCGCGCCGATTGGGAAGGGGGGCCTGATGACCGATATCGAGATCATCTACGGGTTCTACGGACTGCTGCTCGGGCTGGCCGTCGCCACCATCACTACAAATCTCGCCGATGCACTGAAATCCCGGCGCCAGGTGAAACTGGGATATGTGCCGATCCTCATCGGCGCCTACGTCCTCCTGTGCGTGGTGGAACAATGGACGGCGATGGCCGTGCTTCGAGACGTCTTCACTTTCTCGCCATTGATGCTGGTCACCATGCTGTGCATGGCCTTGCCCTACATCTTCGTGGGCCGGGCGATGATGCCGGAAAGCTTCGCTGAAGTCGGTGAGATCGAAACCTTCTATCTCGAAAACAAGATCGAGATACTCATCGCCCTGCTCATCCCGCCGCTGGCGGCCTCGGCCTTCAATCTTTTCTATTTCAACGACATGTTTCCGGCGATCCTGATTGCGACCGCGGTTTTCAAAGCTCCGCTGATCGTCATTTTCGTCTGGCTTTTGCTGACCCGTAATATCCGGTTGCACCGTGCTGGATACGCCCTTGCCTGCCTCCACCTGGGCGGAACGATGATCCTTCGAACGCTTTAACCCGCCGCCCCGATCAGTTCGCGCCCGATCAGCATGCGGCGGATTTCGTTCGTGCCGGCGCCGATATCGAGCAGCTTGGCATCGCGCATGTAGCGTTCGACCGGCCAGTCGAGCGTGTAGCCTGCACCGCCCAGTGCCTGGACACTTTCGGCGGCCACGCGGAAGGCATTTTCCGACGCCAGCAGGATGGCGCCCGCCGCGTCGAAACGGGTGGTGTGGCCGGCGTCGCAGCTCTTGGCCACCGCATAGGTGTAGGCGCGCGCCGATTGCAGCGCGACATACATGTCGGCGACCTTCGCCTGCATCAGCTGGAAACTGCCGATCGGTTTGCCGAACTGGGTACGCTCGCGCAGGTAGGGAATGACCGTGTCGAGGCAGGCCTGCATGATGCCGAGCTGAAGCCCGGCAAGCACCACGCGCTCGTAGTCGAGCCCGCTCATCAACACGCCCACGCCGCCGTTGACGGGCCCCATCACGCGGTCCTCGGGCACGAAGCAGTCGTCGAACACCAGCTCGGCCGTGGGCGAGCCGCGCATGCCGACCTTCTCGATCTTCTGGCCGATCGAGAAGCCCTCGTCATCCTTCTCGATCAGGAAGGCAGTGATGCCGCGACTGCCGGCATTACCGTCGGTCTTGGCATAGACGACCAGCGTATCGGCATAGGGCGCATTGGTGATCCAGAACTTCGTGCCGTTGAGGACGTAGCCGTCCACGCCATCGCGCGAGGTTGCCTCGGCCTTGAGCTTCATGGAAACGACGTCCGACCCGGCGGAGGCTTCCGACATGGCGAGACTGCCGACGTGCTCGCCGCTGATCAGCGGGGCGAGGTATTTGGCCTTCTGCTCCTCGTTGCCCCAGCGGCGGATCTGGTTGACGCAGAGATTCGAGTGCGCGCCATAGCTGAGGCCGAGCGAGGCCGAAGCCCGGCTGACTTCCTCGACCGCGACGACATGTTCGAGATAGCCGAGGCCGAGCCCGCCGTCTTCTTCGTCCACGGTAATGCCGTGCAGGCCGAGCTCGCCCATCGCCTGCCACAGCTCGTCGCGCGGGAACCAGTCCTCGCGATCGATCTTCTCGGCCAGCGGAGCGATCTGTTCGTCGGCGAAGCGGGCGACGGTGTCGCGGATCATCTCGGCGCTTTCGCCGAGCTGGAAGTCGAAATCGGGGGTCGCGCGCATGGTGTCTCCTCAAATGCCTCGCGAAAATCGTATGCGGGCGAGCCGATAGCCGAGCGTGCAACGAGGGGCAATTCCAATAGCAGCCGCTTTCTGCCTTCGTTCGGAAAAGCTTTACCGGATTGGCGCTGGCGCCTAGACGCGCGAGAAGGGTCATGTACCGCAGCGATACCTTCCTGTGGCCCGAGGGCACACCGCCCTCGGACGCTTATTGCGACGAGGACGAGCGCCTCGCGATTCTGGCCGCCTATGGCACGGCGTCGATGGTCGATGATCCGGAGCTGCAGGAAATTGCCGAGCTCGCCGCCAGGATCTGCAATACGCCGATGGCCATGGTCACCATGGTTGAAGAAGGGCGCCAGCAGTTCCTGGCGCGAACCGGGCTCGAGGCCCGCGAAACGCCCCGTTCGACGAGTTTCTGCGCCCACGCCATGCTTGGCGCCGAACCGCTGGTGGTTGCCGATGCCCGCGAGGATGCGCGCTTCACCGACAATCCGCTGGTGACCGGGGCGCCGCATATCCGCTTCTATGCCGGGTATCCGCTCGTTTCGACCGAAGGCGCACCGTTCGGCGCGCTGTGCGTGATCGACACCGTGCCCCGCGCGGAAGGCCTTACCGCGCTGCAGCGCAACACGCTGGCCGTGCTGGCCAAATCGGTGATGCGGCGCCTCTCGCAGCATCGGCTGGGAGCGACCGCCAAGCAGGCCGTGCACTTGCGCGAAAGCTATCTCAAGCGGATGATCGACAGCGTCCCGGGCATCGCCTGGTCGACCGATGCCGCGGGCAAGTTCGACTACATCAATCCGCAATGGACCGAGCTCACCGGCTTGCCGGCACCGCGAACGCTCGCCGACTGGCGGGCGGCGGTCCATCCCGAGGACTGGGAGAATGCGGCGGGCGCCTTCCAGCATTCGCTCACCAGCGGCGCGCCCTTCGAATACGAATGGCGGCTGAAACTGGCCGATGGCGCATTCCGCTGGATGCTGTCGCGTGCGGTGAAATCGGAGGTCGGCAATGGCGAGAGCCGCTGGTTCGGCACCGTAATCGAGATCGACCGCCAGCGGCGGCTGTCCGAAGCGCGCGACCTGCTGGCGAACGAACTGTCGCACCGGATCAAGAACATCTTCGCGGTCGTCTCGGGCCTCGTCTCGATCCGCGCACGCCGGCGTCCCGAAGCCGCCAAATTCGCCGACGAGCTCAACCAGGCGATCCGCGCGCTCGGTGCGGCACACAATTACGTGCGGCCCGACCACGGACATCGCGAAGGCACGCTCACCGGCCTGCTGAGCGACCTGCTAGCGCCCTATGGTTCGGCCGAGGAGACGCGCTTCACCATCACCGGCCCCGGCATTGCCATCAGCCCCCGGGCAGCGACGCCGCTGGCGCTGATCTTCCACGAGCTGGCGACCAATTCGGCAAAATACGGCGCGCTTTCGTGTCCCGAGGGCCAGGTGACCGTCCTCGTCGAGGAAACGGGCGCGGATGGAGGCGATATCAGCGTCGTCTGGGAAGAGAGTGCACGCAGCTGCGACATTCCCGCGCCAGGCGCGCACGAGGGCTTCGGTTCGCGGTTGCTGCGCATGGCCGTCGAAGGGCAGCTCGGCGGGACTTTCGAGCGCAGCTATTCGGACGACGGGCTGCACGTCAGGATCGGCTTCCCGCGCAAGTCGATCGATAGCTGATCGTCCGCGCGGCTTGCACCGCATGGCCGCCTGTGCTTTGCCTCCTTCCATGCGACGGGGTGTAGCAATTACGGGACGCTGGCTGGCCGCGGCGATCGGGCCGCTCGCGCTCGCCGCCTGCACCGGCCAGAAGGCGGACCAGCCGTTGTCGACAGACACGGGCGAGACCGGTGCGAGCGCCACGGCCACGCCATCCGGCGAACCGGCTCCCGAAGCTTTCGCCGCCACCGGCTGGCGTGCGCTTGCCGAGGACGGGGCACGCTATACCACCTATCTCGACCCGGACGGCACCTATCGCGACTTGCGCAACGGCGATCCGTGGCAGACCGGCAGCTGGCGCTATCTCGATAGCGAGGGCGACAAGCGGCTCTGCTTCAAGCCCGATGACGAAAACGGCCTCGAGCGATGCTGGCAACCGGGCCGCATGTCGGGCGATAGGCTGCGCGCCAAGGGCGACGGCGGGGTTACGATCGAACTCGAGCGGGTAGAATACCAGCCTCCTGCGGAAGCCGACGACGCAGCGGCGTGAACCACGCGCAGCAGGCCCCGCTCGAATTCCGCGACCTGCGCAAACGTTACGGCGCCACACCCGCGGTTGCCGGTATCTCGCTCGCCATCGCGCCCGGCGCCTTCGTGGCGCTGGTCGGCGCTTCGGGTTCGGGCAAGTCGACCCTCCTCAAGACAGTCAACCGGCTGGTCGAGCCGAGCGGCGGCACGGTGCTGTTCGAAGGTGCGGATGTTGCCGGCCTCCCGCTGGCCGCCCTGCGCCGCCGGATCGGCTACGTCTTCCAGTCCGTCGGGCTATTCCCGCATATGAGCGTCGCCGAGAACATCGCCATCGGCCCACGACTGGTCGGCGAACGGCTGCCCGTTTCGCGCATCGCCGAGCTGCTCGAGCTGGTCGATCTCGACCCCGCCATGGCGCCGCGCATGCCCGACGAGTTGTCGGGCGGCCAGCGCCAGCGCGTCGGTGTCGCGCGGGCGCTGGCGAGCGAGCCGCAACTGCTGCTGATGGACGAGCCCTTCGGCGCACTCGACCCGGTCACCCGCGACGCACTCGGCCAGCGCGTGCGCAAACTTCACGCCGAACTCGGCCTGACCACGGTGATGGTCACGCATGACATGGCCGAGGCGCTGCTGCTCGCCGACCGCATACTGGTGATGGACGGTGGCAGGATCGTCGCCGACGAGACTCCGCATGCGCTTCTCGACGGGGCCGGCGGTGAGATCGCCCAGGCGCTGGTATCGGTCCCGCGCGGTCAGGCCGACCGACTGGCGGAACTCGCCCGGTGAACGGCATCTGGGCTACCTTGCTCGGTCTCGGCGACAAGCTCGCCGCGCATGTCCTGCTGTCGTCCGCGGCGATCGCGTTGGGCATCGCGCTTGCGCTGCCGCTGGCAATCTGGGCGAGTCGTTCGGAAACGGTCGCGCGCGCCACGCTGGGCTTCGCCAGCCTCGTCCAGACGATCCCGGCACTCGCGCTGCTGGCGCTGTTCTTCCCGATCCTGCTGAGCCTGCGCGCGGTCTTCGGCGAGGGGTTGCCGACGCTCGGTTTCCTCCCCGCACTGCTCGCGCTTGCGCTCTACGCGCTGCTGCCGATACTGCGCAATGCGGTGACCGCCCAGGCCAATCTCGATCCCGGCGTGATCGAGGCGGCCGACGGAGTCGGGATGAGCTTCTGGCAGCGCCTGCGGCTGGTCGAGGCCCCGCTCGTCGCACCCTACATCATGGCCGGCATCCGCACCGCGGCAGTGTGGACGATCGGGGCGGCGACCCTGTCGACAACCATCGGCCAGCCGAGCCTGGGCGATCCGATCTTTGCCGGTTTGCAGACCCAGAACTGGGTGCTGGTACTCGCGGGCTGTATCGCCAGCGCCGGACTGGCACTGGTGGCGGACGCGCTGCTCGGCACGATCGAACGCGGCCTGAAGACGCGCCGACGGCTGCTCACTGCCGGAGGGCTCGGCGCGGTGGCGCTCGGCATTCTTGCCGCGCTCGCGGTCCAGTTCGCCGGGCGCAGCGAGGATCGCATCGTCATCGGCGCCAAGGGCTTTTCCGAGCAATACATCCTCGCCCGGCTGATCGGCCAGCGACTCGAGACAGCGGGCTATGCGGTCGGCTATCGCGACGGACTGGGATCGGCAGTGGCGCATCGCGCGGTGTCGACCGGGGCGATCGACATCCTCGTCGACTACACCGGCACGATCTGGACCAACCAGATGGAGCGCAGCGACAACCCCCCGCGCGATGCGATGCTGGCCGAAATCATCGACTGGGAAAGCCGCACCAGCGGCACGCATGTGCTCGGCCGGCTGGGCTTCGAGAACGCCTATGGCCTGGCCATGCCGCGCGCTGCGGCGGCAAGCGCGGGCATTTCCGGGATCGGCGATCTGGCGACAAAGGGGCAGGGGATGACGATCGGTGGCGATCCCGAGTTCTTCGAAAGGCCCGAATGGATTGCGGTGCGCGATACCTATGGCCTGCGCTTCGCCGCGCGGCGCAATTTTGCCCCCACCTTCATGTACAATGCGCTGCAATCGGGCGAGGCCGATGTGATCGGTGCCTACACCTCCGACGGGCGTATCGCAGCCGACGACCTCGTCATCCTCGACGATCCGCAGGGCGCCTTCCCCAATTACGACGCCATCGTCCTCCTCGCACCCGAGACGGGCAAGGACGAACGCCTGCGCGAGGCCCTCCGCCCGCTGGTCGGCGCGATCGATGTTGCGGCAATGCGCGAGGCCAACCTCTCGGTCGACCGCGAAGAGGAGAAAGTCTCGTTCGAAGAGGCAGCGCGCCGGCTGGCACAGCGTGCGGGGATCGAGACCCCCTAACCCTTGCCGGACTTGCGGCGTTCGCCTTCGGGGAAGCCGGCCCCGCGCGGCCAGTCGCGCGCACCCAGCGCCATGCATTTGAACAACTCGCCCATGTCACCGGGCTGGACGAGACGGTCGTGCGCCGCCGCCAGCTCGCCGGCGCGATCCGGTGTCGCCCTGGCCAGCGCCTGGGCGCGCAGGCCGATCCCCATCGCGGTGAGCCAGGCGCCCTGCGTGGTCAGCGAGCTGGCGACGCCCTCACGCCGGGCGATCGCATCGAGCGTGGCGAAATCGACATGCGCGGTGAGGTCCATTTCGCCCGGCGCGGCGAAAACATCGACCTTCTCGTGCGCGCGGACCGCCTGCAGGGTCGAGCCGCTGCGCGGCGCGAGGTGGCCGTAGTCGATAAACAGCGCCGCCCCGCCCTGGAGGTCGAGCCGCCGGGCCAGCGCCTCGACCAAGGTCGCCGCCGCCGGACAGGTCTCTATCACCGTGCCTGGTGGTGCGGCGCGCTGCGCTTCGGGCACCGCATCGTCAATCGGATTGGGCCCCGCGACGAAGGCGAAAGCCCCGCTATCGTCGAGTCCGACCATACGCTCGCGCCAGCCCTGCTCGGTCATGACCAGCTGGCGCACCGGCAACGCGTCGAGGAATTCATTCGCCAGCAGCAGGATCGGTCGGTCGTCGGGCAGGGTATCGAGCGTGTCGTGGAACCGCGCATCCGCCAGCGCCCCGCCCTGGATGCGGCGCAGCGCCTCGGACCCCTCGACGAGATGCACTTGCGGCCGCAGGCCCTGGCTCGCCATTGCCCGCAGCGCATCCTTCGCCAGCGTCCCGCGACCGGGGCCGAGCTCGATATAGATCGCCTCTGCCGGTCGCCCCGCACGCGCCCAGATATCGGCCAGCCACAGCCCTGCCATCTCGCCGAACATCTGGCTGATTTCGGGCGCGGTGGTGAAATCGCCCGCCGCCCCAAGCGGGTCGCGCGTGGTGTAGTAGCGCGCATTGCTCTCGCCCATGTAGCGCGACACGGGCATCGGCCCGTGCTGCGCGATCAGCCGGCGAAAGCTTGTCGCGAGCCCGGTCTCGCCGCCCTCGTTCATGCCGAAGGCGACGCGACCTTGGGCGCTCCGCCGACCGGCGGCTTCATCAGCGCATAGACCAGCACCACGATCCCGATGCCGATCATCGGCAAGCTCAGCCATTGCCCGCGCGACAGTCCGGTTTCGGTGACGACATAGGCGAGATAGGCATCGGGTGCGCGGAAGAATTCCATCAGGAAACGGCCCACCCCCATGCCGATGGTGAAGATCGCCACCAGCAGGCCGGGGCGATAGCGGGCGCGCGTCTTCCAGAACAACGCCAGCAGCAGCAGGCCCAACAGCAGACCTTCGAAGCCTGCCTGGTAGAGCTGGCTGGGATGGCGCGGCAGCTGGTCGGGATCGGTCGGGAAGACCATTGCCAGCGGGAAATCGCTCTCGACGGGACGCCCGTAGAGCTCGCCATTGACGAAGTTCGCCAGCCGCCCGAGCATGTAGCCGATGGGGACGTTGACAGCGATGTAATCGCTCACCCGCAGCCAGTTCAGCCCGCCCCGCCAGGCGACCCAGCTGATCGCCACGATCACCCCGATCACCCCGCCATGGAAGCTCATCCCGCCTTCCCACAGCTTGAACATATCGAGCGTGCCGAACAGTTCGGGGCGGTAGAAAGCGACATAGCCGAGCCGCCCGCCGAGGATCACGCCGAGCGTACAATAGAAGAACAGGTCGTCGGCGTGGCGCTGCGCCATCGGTGCGCCGGGCGCCTTGATCATCTTCGACAGGTGCCAGTAGGCGAGGAGGATGCCGAGCAGGTAGGCGAGCGAGTAGAAGCGGAGCTGGAAGCCGCCGATCTCGAAAAGATAGGGCCTGAGGCCGAGATTTTCCCAATAGATCGGTTCCGCCGCGCCCGATGCAGCCAGTAGTGACAGCAAGTGCTTATCCCCTTAGAGGTGGTGCCAAGGCCGCGACCGGCGACCCATCGGGGCGGCTTTTGGCATAGCAGGGGTTTTGGGGAAAGCCTGCGTCGAGCCGCAGTTCATGCGCGAGCCTCGGGCCCGAGGCCGCGCGCCGATTGGAGAGGACACGAAACAACCCATGCCGACACAACTCGACAAGGACATCCACCGCATCACCGAGGCCGTCACCGCACCCGGCCAGATGTTCGAGCTGACCGAAGTCACCCGTCGCGGGGTCGCCATGCCCGCGTTCAAGAACGCCCCGCCGAGCCTCGCCCACTACTTCGCGCATTTCTGCAACGAGAAGAAGGACGAGCTGTTCATCGTCGATGGCGAGATGCGGCTGACATTCGGCGAGGTCTGGCAAGCCGCCAGCCATGTCGCGCACGGGCTCGCCACAACCCACGCGATCGAGAAGGGCGACCGCGTCGGCATCGCCGCACGCAATTCGGCCAACTGGATCATCGCCTATATGGGCGTGTTGATGGCCGGCGGCTGCGCCACGCTCTTGAACGGCTGGTGGACCGGCGAGGAGCTCGCCTACGGCATCGATCTGTGCGATTGCAAGCTGGTGCTCGCCGATCCGCAGCGCGCCGCCCGGCTCGAGGGAATCGCGCATTCGGCCAAGCTGGTCACCTTCGACCACGGCCAGCCGGCCGAAGGGCTCGCGCCGGTCTGGGCCGAGGGCGATACGGCAATGCGGATGCTCGGCCAGATCGGGCCCGACGACCTCGCCACCATCCTCTACACCTCGGGCTCCACCGGCCATCCCAAGGGCGCCTATTCGGACCATCTCGGGGTGGTCTCGGGGACGATGAACTACGTCTGCCAGACGGCGATGATCCTCCAGCTGCTGACCGAGCGTAACGAGGCGCCCACCGTCCAGCCGAGCGCACTGGTCGCGGTGCCGCTGTTCCACGTGACGGGCGAGGTCCCGCTGCTGCTGCAGAGCTTCGCCATGGGGCGCAAGCTGGTGCTGATGCCCAAATGGGACGCGACCGAAGCGTTGCGCCTGCTCGAGAAGGAACAGATCACCTATTTCGTCGGCGTGCCGTTGATGAGCTACGAGATCGCGGTCCATCCCGAGCGCGAGCAATACGATTTGTCGCAATGCAAGACCTTCGCCGGCGGCGGTGCCGCGCGGCCGATCGAACACGTCAAGAAGATCAAGGACGCCTTCCAGGACGGCTATCCGGTGCTCGGCTACGGCCTTACCGAAACCAATGGCGTGGGCGCGGGCAATTTGAACGAGAATTACCTCGCCAAGCCGAGCAGCACGGGCATGCCCTCGCTGCCGCTGGTCGACATGGCGATCCTCGACGACGACGGCCAGCCGATGGCGCAGGGCAAGGTGGGCGAAGTCTCGATCCGCTCGGTGTGCAACTTCCTCGGCTATTGGAAGAACGAGGAAGCGACCAGCGCCGCATATTCGGACCAGGCCTATTTCCGCACCGGCGACCTCGGCTATCTCGACGAGGACAATTACCTGTTCATCGTCGACCGCAAGAAAGACATCATCATCCGCGGCGGCGAGAACATCTCCTGCCTCGAGGTCGAGGAGGCGATCTACGCGCATCCGGCAGTGGCCGAATGCTCGGTCTTCGGCCTGCCCGACGAACGCTTCGGCGAGATCCCCGCGGCGGTCTACTACACGCATGAAGGCAAGGATGTGACGGTCGAGGACCTGCAGGAATTCCTGCGTGAACACATCGCCGCCTTCAAGGTGCCGACCGTGGTGTGGAAGAGCGAGGAGCAGCTGCCGCGCCTCGGCACGCAGAAGGTCGACAAGCGCAGCGTCAAGGCGGCCTTTGCCAAGGAGCATCTCGCCGCTTGAGCACCGCCCGCATTCCCCGCCAGCGCGCGATCGTCGACCGGCGGCGGCTGGCTGCCGAGATCGACTCGCTGGCGGGTGAGCGGGGCGACAAGGCCCGTCCGGAGATCGTCGCGCTGCTCAAGGGTGCGCTCGACAGCGGGCGCGCCGAGCTCGCGCGCCGGCTCGAGGAAAAGCCCTCGGCCGGCCACGAGAATGCCGGGGGCTTCGCCTTCCTGATCGACCAGCTGGTCCGCGTGATCCACGACCATGCGGTCACGCACCTCTATCCCAGCGCCAACCGGTCGCGGGCCGAACGGCTCGCGATCATGGCGGTAGGGGGCTACGGCCGCGCGGAGATGGCGCCGCATTCGGACGTCGACATCGCCTTCATCGTCGGCGGGCGGAAGACCGCCTGGTGCGAACAGGTGGTCGAGGCGATGCTCTACCTGCTGTGGGACCTGGGGCTGAAGGTCGGGCATTCGACGCGCACGCTCGACGAGGTGATCCGCCTGTCGAAGAGCGACCTCACCATTCGTACGGCCCTCCTCGAAGGGCGCTATGTCTGGGGCGACCAGGAACTCTACGATGAAGGATCGCGCCGGTACACCGCCGAGGTGGTGCGCGGGAACGAACGCCAGTTCGTCAGCGAGAAGCTGGCCGAACGCAATGCCCGCCACAAGCGGATGGGCGACAGCCGCTATGTCGTCGAACCCAATGTGAAGGACGGCAAGGGCGGCCTGCGCGATCTCCACACGCTCTACTGGATCGGCAAGTTCATCCACCGCGTGCGGACCGCCTCCGAACTCGTCGACGTCGGCCTGTTCACGCCCGAGGAATACCGCAGTTTCCGCAAGGCGGAAAACTTCCTCCTCGCGGTGCGCAGCCACATGCATTTGGTGACCGGCCGGGCCGAGGACAGGCTGACCTTCGACCTGCAACGCCGGATCGCCGAACGGATGAATTTCGCCGAGCGGCCGGGCAAGAGCGCAGTCGAGCGCTTCATGCAGTTCTATTTCCTCCAGGCGAAACGCGTCGGCTCGCTCACCGGGGTGTTCCTCGCGCATATCGACGACGAATTCGAGGCCAAGACCGCCCGCCGCGGGTTCTTCGCCGGCTGGAAGGCCAAGGCACGGCAAATTAAGGGGTACCGCGTCCATGGGGGCAAGATCGGCGCCCCGTCCGACGACTGGTTCAGGCGCAATCCGGTGCGGTTGATCGAGATCTTCCAGCTGGCCGAGGCCGAGGGGCTCGAGATCCACCCCGAGACGATGCGCCAGGCCAATCGCGACAGCGGGCTGATCGACGCCGCGATCCGCGAGGATGCCCGCGCCAACGCGCTGTTCCTCGATCTGCTGTGCGGGCGCAACGATCCCGAGACCGTGCTGCGCTGGATGAACGAGACGGGCGTGTTCGGGAAATTCGTGCCCGATTTCGGCAAGGTCAACGCACAGATGCAGTTCGACATGTACCACCATTATACGGTGGACGAGCACACCATCCGCGCGATCGGCCTGCTCAACCGGATCGAGAAGGGCGAACTGGCCGACGACCACCCGCGCGCCACGCGGCTGATCCACAAGGTCAATTCCCGCCGGGTCGCCTATGTCGCGGCGCTGCTGCACGATATCGCCAAGGGGCGCGGCGGCGACCATTCGGTGCTCGGCGCCGAAGTGGCAGAGGAATTGTGCCCGCGCTTCGGCCTGACCGCGAGCGAGACCGAGATCGTCGCGTGGCTGGTGCGCAACCATTTGCTGATGAGCCACACCGCGCAGAAGCGCGACCTGACCGACCCCAAGACGATCGAGGATTTCGTCGGCCAGGTGCAGAGCGCCGAGCGGCTGCGGCATCTCGCCATCCTTACCGCGGTCGATATCCGCGCAGTCGGGCCGGGCACGTGGAACAGCTGGAAGGGCCAGCTGCTCGGCGAGCTCTACGATATATCGAGCGAGCGATTGCGGCTCGGCCACATGCGCCATGGCCGCAAGCAGAAGATCGCCCACAAGCAGGCCGAAGTGGCCGAGCTGCTCGGCGCGAAAGCGGGGCTGGTCGAGGACCTCGCCAAGACCATGGGCGATGCCTACTGGATCGCCGAACCGGTCGATATCATCGCGCTCAATCTGGTCCATTATGCTGCGGCGCGCGAACTCGAGCACGAGTTGTCGATCCACTGCGAGTTCTACGAAGCGCGCGGGGCGACGCTGGTGACAGTCATCGCCGCCGACCACCCGGGCCTGTTCTACCGCATCGCCGGCGGCATCCATCTCGCCGGGGGCAACATCATCGACGCCCGCATTCACACCACGCGGGCTGGCTGGGCGCTCGACAATTTCCTCGTCCAGGACCCGCATGGCGAACCCTTTGCCGAAGACAGCCAGCTCGCGCGGCTCGAACAGAGCATCGCCGATGCGCTCGCCAACAAGGTCGACCTGGCACCGCGCCTGGCCCAGCGCCCGCTGGCGCACAGCCGCGCACGCGCCTTCGACGTCGCCCCGCGAGTGCTGTTCGACAACAAGGCATCGAACCGCTTCACCGTGATCGAGGTCAATGCGCGTGATCGTCCGGCGCTGCTCAACCGCCTCGCGCGCGTGCTGTTCGAAAGCCGGCTGGTGGTCCAGTCGGCCCATGTCACCAATTACGGCGAACGCGCGGCGGACACCTTCTACGTCACTGATCTCACCGGCGGGAAGCTCGAGCCCGGCGAGCGGATGAACCGGATCGAGGCGCGGCTGATGGAAGCCGCCAGCGATGCGCTGCAGGATCGGCTCGAGAACGCGTAGGGATTCTTGCAGCCCTACCGCTTCGCTACGTGAGGGCGTTCTTGCAGCCCTACCGCTTCGCTACGTCAGGGCGGGGCGCTCGCCGAACAGCGCGGTGCCGACGCGGACATGCGTCGCCCCGAGCTTGATCGCGGTTTCGTAGTCGCCGCTCATGCCCATGCTGCGGCCGTCCAACCCGTGATCTCGCGCGAGCTTGTCGAGAAAGGCGAAGAAGGGCGCGGGCTCGATGTCGAAAGGCGGGATGCACATCAGCCCGGCAAGCGGAATATCGGCCGCGCGCGCCTGTTCGAGCAGCGCGGGGAGCTCGGCCACCGGACAGCCGCCCTTTTGCTTTTCCTCGCCGACATCGACCTGGACGAAGCAGGGAACGCGCCGGTCGAGCTTGTCCATCGCCTTGGCCAGAGCCTTGACCAGGCTCGGCCGGTCGAGCGAGTGGATGACGTCGAACAGGGCCACGGCATCCTCCGCCTTGTTCGACTGGAGCTGACCGATCAGGTGGAGCTGGACCGCGGGAAAGGCCTTGCGCAGCGCGGGCCATTTGCCCTGCGCTTCCTGCACGCGGTTTTCGCCGAAATGGCGCTGGCCTTGGCGCAGCAGCGGCTCGATCGCCTCGGCGGGATGCGTCTTGCTGACCGCAACGAGGGTCACCTCCTCGGCTTCCCTACGGGCAATTTTGCAGGCCTTGGCGATATTCGCCTGTACCTGCTGAAGCGGGGTATCTGCCTTTTCCATCGCGGCGCGCTATAGCGTGTGCGTGACACGAGAACAGCCCTCCCTTCCCATGCTCTGGCTGCTCAGCGATGCGCGCAACGATACGACGATTGAGGAGGCGCTGCGCGCATTGCCGCGTGGATCGGGCTTCGTGTTCCGTCACTACCACCTCGATCCCGCAGCGCGGTCCGCTCGCTTCGCCGCGCTGGCCGATCTCGCGCGGCAATGCGGCCATGTGGTGATACTGTCGGGTGCGCAGGACTGGGGAGCGGACGGGCATTACGGCCCTCCCCGCAGCCTCGGCGCGGGGCTCCGCCTCGCCACTGCGCATGATGGTGGGGAACTGCAGGCGGCCATCGCGGCGGGAGCAGACGGGATATTTCTGTCGCCGGTCTTCGCCACCGCCTCGCACCCCGGCGCCGCGACACTCGGGGTGCACGGCTTTCACGTGCTTGCCCAGCAATCGCCCGTCCCTGTCATCGCGCTCGGCGGGATGACGCAGGAACGCGCACGCGACCTCGACTGGCCGCGCTGGGGGGCGATCGACGGACTCGCTTCGACGAAGGTCGCTTGACGCGCGAGTCCCCGAGGATTCATACTGCGCGCATCCGACGGATCAGGGGAATTTTCATGGCTACGCGCGCAGGCGCAGCACCCGATTGGCGCGCGGCCTTCCGCCGCAGCTTCCGCCGCGCCACGCATATAGCGGGCGCAGGGCTGCTGTTCGCCATGCTCGTATTCCTCACGCTGGCGCTGGCGAGCTATACGCAGACCGACCCCAGCCCCTCGACCGCCGCGAGCGGCACGGACATCCGCAACTGGATGGGGGCGAGCGGCGCCTGGATCAGCGAGCGCGCGCTCAACTTCTTCGGCATCACCGCCGTGCTGCTGCTGCCGCTGCTGTATATTTCGGCGCGCCGGCTGTGGAGCGGGGTCGAGCACGAGGAAGAGGAAGAGACGCCCGGTCGCTGGTGGGGCCCCTTCGCGCTGCTGCTGGCGGCGATGGGCCTGCTCGGCACGGTTCTGGCGCTGGTCTTCGAGGAAACCGGCGGGAGCCTTCCGGCCGGTTATGGCGGTCTCTTCGGCCAGCTCGGCGGGCTAGGTATCGAGGCGGTGGCCGATCGCTTCGGCGGCGATTTCGCCGGCTGGATCGTGCTTGCGCTGGCGCTGGTCGCGCTCGGCGGCGGGATCGCGCTGGTAACCCGCGTGTTCGCGATCGACTGGGCGCAGTTCCTGACGCTGCCCGAGTTCGTGAAGCGCAAGGCAGCGTTGCCGGAACTCGACCTGCCGCTCGCGCCCAAGAAACAGAAGCGCGCTAGGCTGCTCGACGACGAGGACGAGGACACCGACACCGAAACGGCTCAGCCACGCGAATCGCGCCGTGCGCCCGAGATCGCCGATCCCGCGCCGCTGCCCGCGCAGTCGAAGCCGGCCAAGCCCAAGCAGCGCGACATGTTCGCAAGCTTCCAGCTTCCGAGCCACGATTTGCTCGACGACGCGCCCGAGAATTCGGCGCCCAAGCTCGACAAGATGGCGCTCGAGCGCAACGCCCGCCTGCTCGAAAACGTGCTCGACGATTTCAACGTGAAGGGCGAGATCACCGCGGTGCGCGCCGGCCCGGTGGTCACCATGTACGAACTCGAGCCTGCACCCGGCATCAAGGCCAGCCGCGTGGTCGGGCTGGCCGAGGATATCGCGCGCAACATGTCGGCCATATCCGCGCGCGTCTCGCCCATTCCGGGAAAGACGGTGATCGGCATCGAACTGCCCAATGCCGACCGCCAGATGGTCAGCTACAAGCAGCTGGCGAACTCCGCCGCCTTCGTCGAGCACAAGGGCAGCCTGCCGATGATCCTCGGCAAGGACATCGCGGGCGAACCGATCGTCGCCGACCTCGCCGCCATGCCGCACCTGCTGGTCGCGGGAACCACCGGCTCGGGCAAGTCGGTCGGCCTCAACGCGATCCTGCTGTCGCTGCTCTACCGCTTCACCCCCGACGAGTGCCGCCTGATCCTGATCGACCCCAAGGTGCTCGAGCTCAAGACCTACGACGACATCCCGCATCTGCTCAGCCCGGTGGTGACCGAACCGCACAAGTCGGTACGCGCGCTCAAATGGGCGGTCGAGGAAATGGAGAAGCGCTACCGCATGATGAGTAGCGTGAACTCGCGCAACATCGCCGGCTTCAACGAGAAAGTGAAGAAGGCGATCGAGAAGGGCAAGCCGCTCGGCCGCAGGGTGCAGACCGGCTTCGACCCCGAAACCGGCGAGGAGCTCTACGAGGAAGAGCAGCTCGATTACGAACCGCTGCCGCTGATCGTCCTGATCGTCGACGAGCTGGCCGACCTCATGGTCACCGTGGGCAAGGAAATCGAGGTGCTGATCCAGCGGCTGTCGCAGAAGAGCCGCGCGGCGGGCATCCACCTCATCATGGCGACGCAGCGCCCCTCGGTCGACGTCATTACCGGGGTCATCAAGGCGAATCTGCCCACCCGCATCAGCTTCAAGGTCACCAGCCGCATCGACAGCCGCACGATCCTGGGCGAACAGGGTGCCGAACAGCTGCTGGGCAAGGGCGACATGCTCTACAAGCCCAACACCGGCGCGATGATCCGCGTCCACGGTCCCTTCGTCAGCGACGAGGAGGTCGAGCGGGTCGCCGATCACTGGCGCGCGCAGGGCAAGCCCGATTATGTCGATGCGGTTACCGAGGAGCCCGAGGACGGCGGATTCAACTTCGAGGACGAGTTCACCGCCTCCGACAATCCCGAGGAACGCAAGTACCGCCAGGCCTGCCAGATCGTGATCGAGAACCAGAAGGCTTCGGGATCGTGGCTGCAGCGCCAGATGGGCGTCGGCTACAACACCGCCGCAAAGTGGATCGAGCGGATGGAGAGCGAAGGGCTGGTCGGCCCGGCGAACCATGTCGGCCGCCGCGAAATCTTCCGCGACCAGGACGGCAACCCGATCTGACGATTCCGCACAAGGAGCGGGACTTTCACGGGTCATGTCGCTAAATCGCCGGGCGATGGCTAATCTTTCCCAAACTCCCTCGGCCGCCTCGCCCGACGACACGAGCGAAAGCCGCGCTGTCGACCAACCCAGGCGCCGCCCGATCAGCCGGTGGACGATCCTGCGCGCGCTTGTTGAAATCCGCATGTGGTGGCGCGACGGGGTAATCGCCGATCTCGACCATGTCGCGACGATCGAGCGGGTGCGCGGCGAATCGCTGCTGACCAGCCGCTATATCTTCATGACCGCGATGAGCGCGGGCATCGCCATCCTCGGCCTGCTGCTGTCCTCGCCTGCGGTGGTCATCGGCGCCATGCTGCTCTCGCCTTTGATGAACCCGATCATCGGCACCGGCTTTTCGCTCGCCACGGGCGATGTCGCCTGGTTGCGCCGCTGCGGCAAGGCGCTGGTTGCGGGCTCGCTTTTCGCGATCCTCTTCTGCGCCCTGATCGTCTATCTCTCGCCGCTGCAGACGGTGACCGAGGAGATCGCCGCGCGCACGAGACCCAACCTGTTCGACCTGCTCGTCGCGCTCTTCTCGGCGCTCGCCGGGTCCTATGCGGTCATTCGCGGACGCGAGGGTACCATTGTCGGGGTGGCGATCGCCACCGCCCTCATGCCGCCGCTGGCGGTGGTCGGTTTCGGCCTCGCCACCTTCAACTGGACGGTGTTCGGCGGCGCGCTGGGCCTGTTCATCACCAACCTTATGACCATCGGCCTGACGGCCGCGGTGATGGCGCGACTCTACGGTTTCCAGACCGACCTGACCGAGCGCCAGACCAGGGTGCAATCGCTCGGTATCCTCGCCATCTTCGTCGCGCTGGCAGTGCCGCTGGGATTTTCGCTGCGGACCATCGCCTGGGAAGCCAATGGCCAGCGCATCGTCAACCAGGAGGTCTCCGAGGCCTTCACCAATCGCGCCCGCGTCGACCAGCCGATCGTCAATTGGGCCGCCGAACCGATAACGGTATCGGCGAGCGTGTTCACGCCCGAGTTCAATCCCAATGCCGATGCCGAGATCGCGCGGCGGCTCGAATCGCGGCTCGGCCGGCCGGTGCGGGTGGCGATCGACCAGTTCCAGGTCGGCACCGATCCGGGCGCCGCCGAAAAGGCAGCACTGGCGCAGGCCCGCGCGCGCGAGGCGGCCGAGGCGAGCGAGCGGCAGATCGCCGCGCTGGGCCGCAGCCTGGCGTTGATTGCCGGCGTCGAACGCGCCGATGTGATGCTCGACCGCGAGCGCAACCGGGCGCAGGCCACTGCCCGCCCGCTCGATGGCCTGTCGCTGGCGGGCTACCGCGAGCTCGAACGCCGGCTCGAACGGTCGACGCCCGGCTGGACGGTCGAGCTGCGTCCTCCCCTCGTCGCCCTGCCCTCGATCAGCGTGGGCGAAGCGGGGCTCGACGGCGAGAACCTGCGCCGCGTGGCGCTGATCGGCTGGGCCGCGCGGCGGACCGGATTGCGGATCGGCCTGAGCGGCAGCGCGGATGCGCTGGCCGCCGTGCAGCAGGCGCTGGGCGACAGCGCGGGACTGGTCGACATGCGAACCGTCGACAATGGCGCAGTGGTCACCGCCAACTGGTCGATCGCCGAAACGCCGCAGCCCTAGGAGAGGGCGCGGGCTTGCCCCGACTTGGTTGCAGTTGTAACGGGCTGCCGCAGACAAGGAGTCCCCCCAATGCTCATCGGCAGCCCCAAGGAAATCAAGAATCACGAATATCGCGTCGGCCTGACGCCCGAGAGCGCGAAAGAGCTCGTCATGCAGGGCCACGAGGTGTGGATCGAGACGCAGGCGGGCTGCGGCATCGATGCGACCGACGAGCAGTATATCGCCGCCGGCGCCAGGATCGTCGATGGCCCCGACCCGATCTTCGCCGAGTGCGAAATGGTGGTGAAGGTCAAGGAACCGCAGGCGATCGAGCGCAAGAAGCTGCGCGAGGGGCAGATCCTCTACACCTACCTTCACCTCGCCCCCGATCCCGAGCAGACGAAGGACCTGGTTGATAGCGGCGTGACCGCGATCGCCTATGAAACCGTCACCGGTCCGCGCGGCCAGCTGCCGCTCTTGAAGCCGATGAGCCAGGTCGCCGGGCGCATGAGCGTTCAGGCGGGTGCCACCGCGCTCGAAAAGGCGCATGGCGGACGCGGCGTGCTGCTCGGCGGCGTGCCGGGCGTGATGCCGGGCAAGGTCGTGGTGATCGGCGGCGGCGTGGTCGGCTTCAACGCCGCGCAGATGGCGGTCGGCCTTGGCGCCGACGTCACCATCCTCGACCGCGACCCCGAGGTCCTCGAGAAGGTCGGCACGCATTTCGAGGCGCGCGCGGCAACGCGCTTCTCGAACGCGGCCAATCTCTACGACGCCGTGACCACCGCCGATCTCGTCATCGGTGCGGTTCTCATCCCCGGCGCGGCGGCCCCCAAGCTGGTCACGCGCGACATGCTCAAGGACATGCAGAAGGGCGCCGTGCTCGTCGATGTCGCGATCGACCAGGGCGGCTGTTTCGAAACCTCGAAGCCGACCACCCACGCCGATCCGACCTATGTGGTCGAAGACGTCGTCCACTACTGCGTCGCGAACATGCCCGGCGCGGTGGCGCGCACCAGCACCTATGCGCTCAACAACGTCACCCTGCCGCATGCCCTGCGGATCGCGCGGCTGGGCTGGAAGGCGGCGCTCGCCACCGACCCGCATCTCGCCGAAGGTCTCAACGTCCACAAGGGCCAGGTGACCTACGAAGCCGTCGCCAGCGAACTCGGCTACGACTACCGCCCGGTCGCGGACCTGCTCGGTTAGGCGAAGGGTTCGAGCACCTCGGGCCGGACGCGGACGAGCCGGCCCGAGGCCCGATCGAGCATGGCCCAGGTCGTCGCCGCGCTGACGATGACCTTGCCCGCCGCGTTGCGGAAATCGACGCGGCGGAGCGAGGTCGCGCCGCGCGCCGGCCCCTCGATCCAGGTTTCGCCCGTCACGCTTTCGCCCGCATCGATATTGCCGCGATAATCGATCTCGTGGCGGGTCACGACCCAGAAGAAGGCTGCGCGGTCTTCCGCCCGCGCCACCGCATCCCAATGCGCGGTGGCCATGTCCTGGATCCACCGCACCCAGACCGCATTGTTGACGTGGCCGAGTTCGTCGATGTGCTCTGCCTGGGCGGTGAAGACACGCGTGAAGATGTTCGTCATGCGGCCACCCCGAGCTGCCACAGCACGAAGGCGACCTCCTCGGCGGTCTCGCGGATCGATTCGAAGCGGCCCGACTTGCCGCCGTGGCCCGCGCCCATATTGGTCTTCAAGAGCAGTTCGTTGTCGTCGGTCTTCAGCTCGCGCAGCTTGGCGACCCATTTGGCGGGTTCCCAATAGGTCACGCGCGGATCGTTGAGGCCGGCGGTCACCAGCATCGGCGGGTAGTCCTGCGCCACCACCTGGTCGTAGGGGCTGTAGCTGAGGATGTAGGCGAAGGCCTGTTTCGACAGGATCGGATTGCCCCATTCGGGCCATTCGCCCGGGGTCAGCGGCAATTCGGCATCGAGCATGGTCGCAAGCACGTCGACGAAGGGAACATGCGCCACCACCGCGCCCCACAGGGAGGGATCGGTATTGGCGACGACACCCATCAGCCCGCCGCCCGCAGAGCCGCCCGAAATGCTGATCCTGCCCTCTTCAGTATAGCCCCTGGCCGCGAGCCCCTTCGCCACGTCGACGAAATCGGTGAAGGTGTTGAGCCGATCGTTGAGCTTGCCCTGGAGATACCATTTGCGCCCCAGATCGTCGCCGCCGCGGATATGCGCGATGGCATAGGCGAAGCCGCGGTCGACGAGGCTGAGCCGCGTGGTCGAGAAGCCCGGCGGCACGGCATAGCCATAGGCGCCATAGGCATAGAGATGCAGCGGGCCGCCCCCGTCGGGGTATCGCTCGGCACGGTCCTTGCGCATCACCACGCTCACCGGGATCATGGTCCCGTCGCGAGCCTCGATCTCGAGCCGCTCGGTGACGTAGAGCGAGGGATCGTAGCCACTGGGAATTTCCTGCTGCTTGAGCAGTTCCAATTCGCCGCTTTCGACATGGTAGTCATAGACCGAATCGGGCGTGACCATGCTCTGGTACGACAGCCGCAGCTTGTCCTGGTGGTATTCGGGATTGTTGGTCAGGCCGGTGGTATAGCTCGCCTCGGCAAAGGCGATCGGCTTCACCAGGTTGGGATCGGCGTAGGAACGCAGCTGGATCTGGTCGAGCCCGTTCAGCCGCCCTTCGGTGACGTAGAAGTCGCGATAGAGTTCGAACCTGTCGAGGTAGAACTCGTCCGACCCCTCGATCAGCGTTTCCCACGTGCCGGGATCGTCGAGCGAGGCGGTCGCCAGCCGGAAATTGATATGCCCGTCATTGGTGTGGACCCACAGTGTGGTCTTGCCTCCGTCGGTCCGCAGGTCGACATCGTATTCGACGCCCTTCGCGCGCGGGCGGACGAGGATCGGCTCGGCTGTCGGATCGTTCGCCGGGACCAGCCTGACCTCGCTGGTCTCGTTGTCGCCGGTGGCGATCACGAGCCAGTCTTCCTGCGCGCTGAGCCCCGCGCCGACGCGGAAGCCCTCGTCCTCGTTCTCGCGATAGAGTTCTACGTCCTGGTCGAGCGGAGTGCCGAGCACATGCAGCGTGGCATCGTGGACGCGCCAATGTTCGTCGGCGCGGCCGTAGACCAGCGCGGTGTCGTCCATCACCCAGACGAGGTCGGACAGAGTGCCGGGTATCTCGTCGGGCAGGTGCTCGCCGGTTTCGAGGTCCTTGATCCGCGCGGTGAAGCGTTCGGACCCGTTGGTATCTACCGAATAGGCGAGCAGTTTCCCGTCCCTGGAGACCGAAAAGCTCCCGAGGCGGAAATAGTCGTGACCCTCGGCGAGCGCATTCTCGTCGAGGATCAGCACGCCCTCGCCCCCGTCCACCGGCCCCTCGGCGCCGCCGGGGACAGGCTTGCGGTAATATTTGCGATACTCCGCGCCCTGTTCGAATTCGGACCAGTAAAGCCACTCGCCACGGCGTTGCGGTACGGTCGAGTCGTCTTCCTTGATGCGCGCCTTCATCTCCTTGAACAGCGTTTCGACCAGATCCTTGTGCGGCGCCATCCGCGCCTCGAACCAGGCATTCTCCGCCTCGAGATGCGCGAGCACCTCCTTGTCGGTCACCTCCGGATAGGCAGGATCGCGCAGCCAGGCATAGGGATCGGCGATGGTGATGCCGTGATGCGCATAGGAAAAGTCGCGTTTCTCGGCCCGGGGCGGGGTGGTCGGCAGGGCGGCGGGGCGGCTCGTCGAAATGGGGAGACTCCTGAGCTTGGGAACGGGTGGAAAAGGGCGACCAAGGGGCCTAAGTGGGGCGCATGACTATGCGCGCCCCGATCTAAGATGGCAGGGGGTGCGCCGCAAGCGCCGGGATGCAGCCGACGCCACCACTGGATACAAAGGATACCCCGCCCATGCTGATGCAGACCTATGAAGCCCGCCTCGACGGATTGCGCAAGGAACTGGGCAAGCGCGGGCTCGACGGCTTCGTCATCCCCATTTCCGACGAGCATATGAGCGAATATGTCGGCTCCTATGCCCAGCGGCTCAAGTGGCTGACGGGCTTCGGCGGCAGCGCGGGCAGCGCCGCTGTGCTCAAGGACCAGGCGGCAATGTTCACCGACGGCCGCTACACCGTGCAGGTGCGTGAGCAGGTCGACGGCAAGCTCTACGATTACGAGAACGTTCCCGCCACTTCGCCCGCGAAGTGGATCGCAGAGCACGCACCCGAGGGGGCCAGGATCGGCTACGACGCCTGGCTCCACGGCATCGGCTGGGCCGAGGATGCGGAGAAGCTTTTCGCCAAGAAGGGCATCGAACTGGTCCCGGTCGACGGCAATCCGATCGACGCGATCTGGGAGGGCCGCCCGCAGGCCTCGCTCGCCCCGGCCGTCCCCCATGCCGACGAGCACGCCGGTCGCTCGAGCGCCGACAAGCGCGCAGAGGTGGCCGACTGGCTCAAGCGCGAAGGCTATGACGCGACCGTCATCAGCGCGCTCGATTCGGTCGCCTGGCTGCTCAACATCCGCGGCGAGGACGTCGAGAACACGCCCGTCGCATTGTCCTATGTCCTCGCGCATGCCGACGGTACCGCCGAGCTGTTCATCGCGCCCGAAAAGGTCACGCCCGCACTGATCCAGCATCTCGGCAATGCGGTGACCGTGCGCGATCGCCACGAATTCGTCCCCGCGCTCGAGAAGCTTGCCGGGAAGAGCGTGGCGGTCGATCCGAACCATGCGGTGGCGGGCATCTTCCACGCGCTCGCGGCAGGCGGCGCCAAGGTCGTGCGGACCGACGATCCGACAGTCCTGCCCAAGGCGATCAAGAACGCAGCCGAACAGCAGGGCCATCGCGACGCACAGGCGCGCGACGGGGCGGCGGTGGCGCGCTTCCTGCGCTGGCTTTCGATCGAGGCGCCCAAGGGCGGGATCGACGAACTGACCGCTGCGGCCAAGCTGCGCGAATTCCGCGAAGCCTCGGGCGTGCTCAAGGATGCCAGCTTCGACACGATCAGCGCCGCCGGCCCGCATGCCGCGCTGCCGCATTACAAGGTCGATGAGGACAGCAATATTCCGATTCCACCGTCCTCGATCTACCTCGTCGATTCGGGCGGCCAGTATCTCGACGGCACCACCGACATCACCCGCACCGTGTGGGTCGGCCCGGGCGAGCCCACGGCGGAAATGGTCGAGCGCAACACGCGCGTCCTCAAGGGCCATATCCAGCTCGACATGCAGAAATTCCCCGACCGCACCACCGGTGGCGCGCTCGACGCACTGGCCCGCATGCATCTGTGGAACGGCGGAGTCGACTACGGCCACGGCACCGGCCACGGTGTCGGCAGCTTCCTTTCGGTCCACGAGGGGCCGCAGCGCATTTCGAAGCCCGGCGGCGCCTTCCCCGGCACCGAGACCCCGCTGCGCGAAGGCATGATCCTCTCGAACGAACCCGGCTATTACAAGGCCGGCGCCTATGGCATCCGCATCGAGAATCTCGTGCTCGTCGTCCCTGCCGGGATCGAGAGCGAGGGCGACTATCTCGGCTTCGAGACGCTGACCTTCGTCCCGCTCGACCGCCGGCTGGTCGACAAGGACCTGCTTTCGCCCGCCGAGATCGGCTGGTGGAACGATTATCACGCCAAGGTGTGGGATATTCTCTCGCCGCAGCTCGAGGGCGAGGACCTCGCCTGGCTGAAGGCCGAATGCGCGCCCTTGTAGGAGTCGTCATGTTCCCGTAATGTTCCGCCAGGGTCGCGAGCGATCGCGAGTCGCCAACAAGGAGCATTGCCATGATCGGATACGTCACCCTTGGGTCCAACGACCTCGAGCGTTCCGCCAAATTCTACGACCCGCTGGCCGCCGAGATGGGCGTCGGGCGGATGATGGAGTTCGAGACCTTCATCGCCTGGGGCGAAATGGACGGCGGTGCCGGGATCGCCGCGACCAAGCCGTTCGACGGCAAGGA
>Ga0066644_10000362_pt1 | contig 29123 bp, 27 predicted proteins | sample CryGeyCG2114_020_FD_62735 | JGI IMG/M metagenome (GOLD analysis project Ga0066644, IMG submission 62735) | Groundwater microbial communities from aquifer - Crystal Geyser CG15_big_fil_post_rev_8/21/14_0.20 | ecosystem: Environmental > Aquatic > Deep subsurface > Groundwater | place: USA: Utah...
ATGATCCAGGGCTTCGTCGTCGGCAAGACGCTGGAGACGACCGAGGCGGAACTGATGAACACCGTCTTCCCGCATCCGACGATCAGCGAGAGCATGCATGAGAGCGTGCTTGCGAGCTACGGGCGCGCGCTGCATATCTGATCGACGCCAGGAATAGGGGAGGGGCGAGAGACCAGTGACCGGCTTCCTGATCCTCGCCTTCCTCATCCTCGTCGCGGGGGTAGTGGCGGTGCCGCTGGCGAGCCGCTTCGGGCTCGGCTCGGTGCTCGGCTACCTGCTTGCCGGGATGGCGATCTCGCCACTGCTGGCCTCGCTCAACGTCAATGTCGAGGCGCTGCAGGTCTTCGCCGAATTCGGCGTGGTAATGATGCTGTTCATCATCGGGCTCGAGATCGAACCGAGGCGGCTGTGGGCGATGCGCGGCAAGCTCGCGGGCCTCGGCGGCGGGCAGGTTCTGCTGACCACGCTGGTGATCGCAGGCATCGCGCTGCTCGACCGCCAGCCCTGGCAGACGGCGCTGGCGATCGGCATGGTTCTCGCACTCAGCTCGACCGCGATCATCGTCCAGACGCTGACCGAGAAGGGCCTGCTCAAGGCCGAGGGCGGCGAGGCCAGCTTCTCGGTGCTGCTGGTGCAGGACGTCGCGGTCATCCCGATCCTCGCGCTGATCCCGCTCCTCGCCCTGCCCGAGCTCGGGGGCGCTGCGGCGGCTGCCGGGGGCGAGGGCGCCCATGGCGGCATCGACCTGACCGCCCATATGAGCGGCTGGCTCGCCGGGGTGACGCGCGTCGGCGCGGTCGCGGTGGTGGTCGCGCTCGGCATCTTCGCCATCCGTCCGCTGTTCCGCTACATCGCCAAGGCCAATCTCCGCGAACTCTTCACAGCGGCCGCGCTGGTGGTGGTCATCGGCATCGCGCTGCTGATGTCGCTGGTCGGCCTCTCGCCCGCGCTGGGCGCCTTCATCGCCGGCGTGGTGCTGGCGACCAGCGAGTACCGTCACGAGCTCGAAAGCGACATCAACCCGTTCAAGGGGCTGCTGCTCGGCCTGTTCTTCATCACCGTCGGCGCGGGGATCGACTTCGAACTGGCGAGCACGATCTGGGGCTCGGTGGTGTTCTGGGCCGCGGTCACGATAGCCGCGAAGATGGCCGTGCTGCTGGTAGTCGGCTGGCTTTATGGCCTTCGCAGGCAGGCCTTGTGGCTGTTCTGCCTCAGCCTCCCGCAGGCGGGCGAGTTCGCCTTCGTCCTGATCGCCTTCGCGGTCGGCAATGCCGTGTTCGACCAAGGTTTCGCCGACCAGCTGCTGCTGATCGTGGCGCTCTCGATGCTCGTCACGCCATTGCTGTTCATCCTCTACGACAAGCTGATCGCGCATGCCTATTACGCGGGGCAGGCCCCCGACGAGGCGGACACGATCGACGAGGAGAACCCGATCATCATCGCCGGGCGGGGCCGCGTGGGCGGGATCGTCGACCGCATGCTCGATGCCGCCGGGCACCGCGCGACGGTGATCGACTACAACAGCCAGCATCTCGAGAACCTCAAGAAGTTCGGCATCACCACCTATTACGGCGATGCCACAAGGCCCGACCTGCTGGCGAGCGCGGGCATCGAACGCGCGCGCATCCTCGTGGTCGCGCTCGACGAGCGCGAGCAGATCGACAAGCTCGTGCGCTATGCCTGCACCAACTTCCCCAAGCTCCATGTGGTCGCGCGCGCCAAGGACCGCGACCATGTCTACCACCTGTGGGCGATGGGGTGCCGCGACATCGTCCGCGAGACCTACGACAGCGCGCTGCGCATGGGCCGCTCGGTCTACGAGGCACTCGGAAACGACCGCCAGGCGGCCACCGCGATGGTCGATGCATGGGAGGAAATGGACCGAACCTCGATGCGCGAGATCGCCGATGTCTACCGGCTCGACATCCCTCCCTACGAGAACGAGGACCTCCTCGCCAAGATCAGGGAGTTGAAGGCCGAATGGGATCCGAAGCTGCGCGACGCGATGGACGAGATCGCGGCGAGGGGGCGCTGAGGTGACTCAGGGCACGCATCTCTACCTCCCCGACGACCGCAACGCCTCGGTGCTGATCGACATCAATGGCGAGCATTGCGTGCGGCCCGAGGCGAAGATCAGCGTCTTCGACAGCGGTTTCATGCTCGGCGACGGCGTGTGGGAAGGCATCCGCCTGCATTGTGGACGGCTCGCCTTCCTCGACCGTCATCTCGACCGATTGTGGCGCGGTGCCAAGGCGATCCACATGGAGGTCGGGATCACCCGCGAGGAAATGGAGCGGCGGCTTTACGCCGTGCTCGACGCCAACGGTATGCATGGCGACGGCGTCCATATCCGGCTGATGGTGACGCGCGGCATCCGTTCGACTCCCTACCAGGACCCGCGCGTTGTGGTGACGCCCGCGACCGTGGTGATCATCCCCGAGTGGAAGGAGCCCGCGCCCGAAACCGCAACGCGCATGCTCAAGCTCGCGACCGTCCACGTCCGCCGCGGCTATCCCGACGTACAGGACCCGATGCTCAATTCGCACAGCAAATTGAACTGCATCACAGCCTGCATCCAGGCGGCACAGGCGGGCGCCGACGAGGGGCTGATGCTCGATCCGCACGGTTTCGTCGCGACCTGCAACTCGACCCACTTCTTCATCGTCAGGAACGGCGAGATCTGGACCTCGAGCGGCGATTACTGCCTCGACGGGATCACGCGCGGCGTGGTGATCGAAGTAGCGCGCGAAGCCGGTATCACCGTGCGCGAACGCAACTTCTCGCTCACCCACGCCTATGGCGCGGACGAGGCGTTCACCACCGGTACGTTTGCGGGAGTCGCGCCGGTCGGATCGTTAGACGGGCGGGTGCTTGGCAGCGAACGGGGGCCGATGGTGGAGCGCCTGCAACAGCTCTATCTCCAACGGTTGGCAAGGGACGTCGAGGGGAGAAACCGGCCGTGACCATCCGTATCGCCATGTGGTCGGGGCCGCGCAACATCTCGACCGCTATGATGCGCAGCTTCGGGGCGCGGGCCGATTGCGCCGTATCGGACGAGCCCTTCTATGGCTGCTTCCTCAAGACGACGGGCGAACGGCATCCGCTGGCGACCGAAACGGTCGCCGACATGGACTGCGATTGGCATTCGGTACTCCGTACGCAGTCGAGCGATCCGCCCCGGAGCGAGCCGATCTGGTACCAGAAGCATATGCCGCATCACATGGTCGGGCCCGTCTCGATCGCCGATATGCCCGACCATCGCCACGCCTTCCTCATTCGTGCTCCGGAGAGGGTGGTGGCCAGCTATCGCGAAAAGAACGAGCTGCGCGAACCGGCTATGCTCGGCTTTGCGCAAATGCGCGCCTATTTCGACGCCGAGGTGGGGCGGACCGGGGTGATCCCGCCGGTTGTCGATTCGGACGATATTCTCGCCGACCCGACCGGTGTTTTGGCCCGGCTGTGCGATGGCCTCGCGATCGATTGGGATCCTGCCATGCTCTGCTGGGCGATGGGGCCGCATGCCGAGGACGGGATGTGGGGGCAACACTGGTACGATCGCGTCAATGCCTCGACCGGTTTCGCGCCTGCGCCGGGCGAGCTCCCGCACCTCGAGGGCGACCATGCACGCGTGGCCGAGGCCTGCCGTGCCGATTACGAAGCGCTCAGGCGCTATGCCCTCACCTAGGCGCTCAACCATGCGTGCTGGCGGAGAGGGTGGGATTCGAACCCACGAAGGGCTTGCACCCTTGCCGGTTTTCAAGACCGGTGCATTCAACCGCTCTGCCACCTCTCCGCGAGCGCGGACTAGCTAGTCCTTCCGTCCGATCTTGTCACGCATTTCCGGGAACGCCGACGGGTGGTGCATGGTAGAAGACGAATGACACTTGCCGTTCAGCTTCGCTCTGCGACAATTACGCAATGATTTTTCGACGCTTCTTCGCCGCCCTTGGGGTGCTGGCCCTTTCGCTTCCTGCCGTTCCCGCGCAGGCGCAATCCAATCTCGGATTCGATGCCTATCTCCAGCTGCTCATCGCCCGCGCGCGCGCCGAAGGTGTCAGCGAGGCAACGCTTGCGCGCATGACCTCCCGGCTCGAACCCAATCAGCGCGTCATATCGCTCGATCGAAACCAGCCCGGATCGTCGAGCGGCAGCAGGTATCCGCCCCTGGCGCCCTATATCGCCTCGCATGTCGATGCTGCACGGATATCCGGTGGCCGCTCTGCCCGCGCCAATTGGTCGGGTTCGATCCGGGGGATCGAACGCGAATATGGCGTACCCGGCGAGATTCTTGTGGCGATCTGGGGTCACGAGACGGCCTATGGCGCGGTCAAGGGCGGGTTCGACCTGTCGCAAGCACTCGCCACGCTCGCCTGGGAAGGGCGTCGCCGCGAGCTGTTCGCGAGCGAGTGGGTGGCGCTCATGAAGGTTGCCGACAAGGGCTATGCGCGCAGCGAATTGAAAGGGAGCTGGGCAGGGGCTTTCGGCAATCCGCAATTTCTCCCCTCGGTCTATCTCCGGCTCGCCGCCGATGGAGATGGCGATGGGCGCGCCGACATCATGAACAATGGCGCCGACGCGCTGGCCTCGATCGCCAATTATTTCCGCGATGCCGGTTGGCGCGAAGGCCAGCCTTGGGGCGTACGCGCCAGCGTGCCATCCGGATTCGACGTCTCCGCCTATCGCACGCGGATCGTCGCGCCGACCTGCCCGCGGGTTCACGAACGACACAGTGCCTACAAGACCGTGCGCGAATGGCGTTCGCTCGGCGTCCAACCCCAACGGGCCCTGGGCGACGATGTGCTGGCAACGCTGTTCCAGCCTGACGGAGCGGGCACCCCCGCCTGGTTGTTAACTTCGAATTATCGGGTCATTCTGGAATACAACTGCTCGAACTATTATGCGATGAGTGTGGGGCTGCTGGCCGATGAAATTGCCAATTAGGGTTCTCGCTATTGCCTTTTCGGGATGTGGGCTCCTCACCCTTGGGGCCTGCGCGAGCACGGCCCAGCCTGCATCGCCTGCCGTGTCCCCCCCACAGGCGAACGGGCCTGCTGCGGACTATCCCGTGGTCATCGGCGATCCGTATACAATCGACGGGGTTGTCTACACGCCGGTCGATACCTTGAACTACGATCGCGTCGGCTATGTGACTGTAGACGAGAACGCCGTGGGAGTGACCGGTTCGCACCCAACATTGCCACTTCCTAGCTATGTCGAGGTTACCGCGCTCGATACCGGACGCACCATCCTCGTCCGGCTGGAGCGGCGGGGACCGATGACGAACGACCGTCTGCTCGGTCTTTCCAGTGCCGCGCTCGCGCAGTTGGGAGTCGGCGAAGGCGCTCCGATCCGCATGCGGCGGGTCAACCCGCCCGAAGAACAACGCGCCGAACTGCGCGCCGGGCGGGAAGCTCCGCCGCGGATGGACACACCGCAGGGGCTGCTCGAAGTGCTGAAAAGACGTCTTCCTGAGCGGGGCTCCGCTCCGCTCGGCGATCCGCGCCAGGCCGAAGTGAGCGGTACTGTTCCCATCCCGGGACCGATCGCCAGGCTCGATCCGAACGAGGAGGCTGCCGTGAGCCAAGAGCCAGTAGATCCAGCGGAGCAGGTCTCGCCACCGCCGGCAGAGCGCCCGGGCGGCCCTGAATTGCCGCACGCCTACGAAGGGGGGCCAACCCCGGCACCGGTGATGGTACAGCCCGCATCCGACGGAAGATTCGCGGTCCAGCTCGGTGCATTTGCGGTTCGCGCCAATGCCGATCGGCTGGCGCGCGAAATCCAGGGCTACGTCGAGGACAGCGGCTCGCTTGCGATTGTCCGGGTCGGGCCCTTCGCAACCCGTGGACAGGCGGAGGAGGCGCTCGCCAAGCTGCGTGAGCGCGGTTATAGCGACGCCTTGATAAAAACACTCGACTGACACGCCGCGGCTCCCGCCCGGCACGGGAGCACAATTGCGTAACTGTCTGATTTCGCTGGTTGGCCTGGCTGCCATATCCGTTGCCTCTCCGCTCGGCGCGAAAGCATCGATCGCTCCTTCGATCCCCAGCGAAGAGGATGCACCGATTGCCTACATGCTCGATGCGTCGAGCGGGCAGGTCCTCTTCCAGCGCGATGTGGATCGCCGGTTCATGCCGGCCTCGATCACGAAAGTGATGACGACCTTCCTCGCCTTCGAATGGATGGAAGAGGGACGGCTTTTCCCGCAACAGGTCTATGGCGTCCGCCCCGAGACCTTCCGGCGCTGGCACCGCAAGGGATCGACCATGTTCCTGCCCGCCGATGCGCGGGTCACGGTCGACGATCTCCTCCACGGTGTCACCACCGTTTCCGCCAACGATGGCGCCGTCGTGCTCGCCGAGGGCGCGGCAGGCACGGTCGAGGACTGGGTTGCCGCGATGAATGCCAAGGCGCGCGAGATCGGGATGGCCAATTCGCATTACGGGACGGCCAACGGCTGGATGGACGAGGGCAGGACCTTCGTAACGGCGCGCGATCTCGGTACGCTGGCGCGCGCCATGATTACCCGCCATCCGTCGAAATACCGCCACTTCGTCGGGGCCACGGGCCTCAAATACAACGGCATCGAGCAGCGCAATCACGATCCCATTTCAGGGGTCGTGCCGGGAGCAGACGGGATAAAGACCGGGTTCACCAACCAGGCTGGTTATGGTTTTCTGGGGTCGGCCAAGCGAAATGGCAGGCGGCTGATCATGGTCGTGGCCGCGAGCCCGACCGGCCGTGCCCGCAACCGTGCAGCGCGCAGCTTCATCGAATGGGGGTTCGACAATTTCGACACGCGGACGCTGTTCGCGGATGGCGCTCGCATTGCCAGCGCGAGGGTCCAGCAGGGCGGCGTTTCGAAGGTCGGTCTGGCCGCGCGCGGACCGGTACGGATATCGGTGCCCAAGGGGCTAGATCCACGGGTTACGCTCACCTTGCGCTATGAGGGCCCCTTGCAGGCGCCTATCGCCAAGGGTGAGCAAGTGGCCGAGCTGATCGTTGAGATAGATGGCATGCCCGAGCATCGCGTGCCGCTGGTCGCGCGCGAGGAAGTGCTCGAGGCGACCGCGGTGCAGCGTGTGTTCAATGCCCTGCGGAGCTGGGTAACGTGAGCAAGGGACGTTTCATCGCCTTCGAGGGCGGGGAGGGCATGGGGAAATCGACCCAGGCGCGGCTGCTCGCCGATATGCTTCGCGAACAGGGTAGGGAAGTCGTCCTGACCCGCGAGCCGGGCGGAACACCGGGCGCCGAGGCGATCCGCGCCTTGTTGCTGGCGCCACCCGGCGATGGATGGACCCTCGAAGCCGAAGCCCTGCTCTTCGCCGCCGCACGCGCCGACCATGTGGCGCGCCGGATCCGACCCGCGCTGGACCGAGGGGCATGGGTCCTCTGCGATCGGTTTCTCGATTCGAGCCGTGCCTATCAGGGCATTGCCGGTGGACTGGGTGACGAAGGTGTGCGGGCGCTGCACGCTATCGGCAGTGCGGGTCTTCTGCCCGATCTCACCATCGTGATCGACGCGCCGGCCGCAGCCGCCGCCGAGCGCCTCGTCCAACGCGATGGCGACTGCAGCGACGCCATTGGAGGCCGGGCGGCCGAGTATCACGCGCGGGTCAACGCCTCTTTCCTCGAATTCGCACGCTCGGAACCAGAGCGGTTCGCGGTGGTCGACGGCGCCGGCTCGATCGATGAGGTGCACCGCCGCGTCGTTGCTGCAGCGGCGCGCTTGTTGGCCGTGCCGAGATGAGCCTGCTTGGTCATGAGGCGGCCTGGCGCGAGTGGCGCAAGGCGATGGCGGGGGAGCGGATGCACCACGCCTGGCTGCTCGCTGGACGGCGTGGGGTGGGCAAGGCAAGCTTCGCCCAGGCGGCGGCGCGCGAACTGGTCGGCGCCGCCCCTGGCGACAACGGGCTCCATCCCGATATCGTGACGCTGACCTACGGCCCCAAGGACGACAAGGAAGAGCGCAAACGCACCGACGGCAAGCCGTTCGAACTCGCCCGCAGTATCCGCATTGCACAGATCCGCGCAATGCAGGCCCGTCTAGGTACAAGGCCGACGCTGGGTGACAAGCGGGCGATCATCATCGACCCGGCCGACGATCTCGAACGCAATGCGGCCAACGCCCTGCTCAAGAGCCTCGAAGAACCACCACGGGGCACGTATTTCCTGCTCGTGGCGCATAGTCCTGCACGGCTCCTGCCGACGATCCGCTCGCGCTGTCGGGTGCTGCGTTTTCCAACCGTTTCCGACGGCGAGATGGACCGCCTGCTGGGCAAGATGGCGCCCGGTGCGGACGATGCGACACGCGCGGCGGCGATCGTTGCCGCTGCCGGCTCGCCCGGTGCAGCGCTGGAGTTCGTCGAGTTGGAACTGGGCAAGGTCGCCCAGGCCATGGGCCTTATCCTTGATCGCGGCGATCCCGATTTTCACCTCCGGGGCACACTCGCCGGGCTGATCGGCGCGCGGCCCGATCGCAACAGGATACGGGCGATCCTCGAACTCGCTCGATCCGTGGTGGCGCAGCGCCTCGATCTCGTGCCCGGCGATCCACGCCCGATCATCGACACGCATAGCGAATTGGTGCGGCTCACGGCCGAGCAGCCGACCTACAATTTCGACGCCGGATTGCTTGCGATGGAAATCGGCACCTTGCTCGCCAAGGCGGCTACCGCTAGCGAGCGGGCCGATGGCTGAACCCTATTACCTTACCACCGCGATCCACTATCCCAACGGCCGGCCGCACATCGGCCATGCCTACGAGACGATCGCTGCCGACGTACTCGCCCGTTTCCAGCGCCTGCGCGGACGCGACGTGCGTTTCCAGACCGGGACCGATGAGCACGGCTTGAAAATGGCGCAAAAGGCGCGCGAGTTGGGTAAGACCCCGCGCGAACTCGCCGATGAGATGTCCGGATATTTCAGGGAATTGTTCGATGTACTGAACATCTCCTATGACCGATTCATTCGAACCACGGATGCCGACCACCACCGCGCAAGCCGAGCCATCTGGAAGGCGATGGAGGCAAAGGGCGATCTCTATCTCGATCGGTACGAAGGTTGGTACTCGGTCCGCGACGAAGCCTATTACGACGAAAAGGAGCTGGTCGAGGGCGAGGGCGGGGAAAAGCTCTCCCCGCAGGGCACGCCGGTCGAATGGACCGAGGAAGAAACCTGGTTCTTCCGCCTTTCAAACTATGCCGAACCGCTGCTCGAACTGCTGAACACACCGGGCTTCCTCGAGCCGGCAAGCCGGCGCAACGAAATGGTCGCCTTCGTCGAACGCGGATTGCAGGACCTTTCGGTCAGCCGCACCAGCTTCGACTGGGGCGTCAAGGTGCCGGGAAGCGACGACCATGTGATGTATGTCTGGGTCGATGCGCTGACCAACTACATCACCGGTGTCGGCTATCCCGATGGCGGCGAACTGTGGGACAAGTACTGGCCTGCCGACCTGCACCTGATCGGCAAGGACATCGTTCGCTTCCACACGATCTACTGGCCGGCATTCCTGATGAGCGCGGACCTGCCGCTGCCGAAGAAGGTTTTTGGTCACGGTTTCCTGCTCAATCGCGGAGTCAAGGAATCCAAATCGCTCGGCAATGTGACCGATCCGATGGATTTGGCAGACCGTTTCGGGGTCGATGCGCTGCGCTATTTCCTGCTCGCCGAAGTCACCTTCGGGCAGGATGGCAGCTATTCGGCAGAAGCGCTTGTAAACAAGGTCAATGCCGAACTGGCGAACAGCTTCGGCAACCTTGCGCAGAGGACGCTTTCGATGATCTCCAAGAACATGGATGGCAAGCTCGAGGCTTTCGAACCTTCGGGTGACGACAAGCAGCTGCTCGCGACGGTGACCGGGGCTTGCGCCGAAACATTGCCGCGCGAATTCGAGCAGCTGGCCTTCTCGGTCGGGATCGAAGCCTGGCTCAAAGCCGTTTATGCCTGCAATGCCTATGTCGACGAACAGGCCCCCTGGGCACTCAAGAAATCCGATCCGGAGCGGATGAAGGCCGTGCTCCAGACGCTGTTCATCGCCATTCGCGATCTCGCCATCGCCATCCAGCCCGTGGTGCCTGAAAAGGCCGCTGCCGTACTCGACCAGCTTGGAGTGAGCGCAGAGGGCCGGACCTATGCCGACCTCGCCGATGCCGGCTGGTTCGCCGCGCTGGTCGCCGCAGGCCACGCGATCGACAAGCCGACGCCGGTTTTCCCGCGGCTCGAACTCCCGAGGGAGGAGCCGGCCTGATGCTGGTCGACAGCCATTGTCACCTTGAATACGATGGCCTGGTCGACGATCAGGCGGCGGCCCTCGATCGAGCGCGCGAGGCAGGAATCGAGGCCTTCCTCAATATCTCAACGAAGCGCGCCGAATGGACGCAGGTCGTCGGAACTGCGCGCTCCGAAGACGACGTCTTTGCCAGCGTCGGCATCCACCCGCACAATGCGGATGACCACCTCGACCTCACGCGGGAGGAATTGCTCGAGGCGACGCGCGATCCCAAGGTGATCGGCATCGGCGAAACAGGGCTCGACTACTATTACGACCATTCGGATCGCGCGGCACAGCAGCGCCTGTTCCGGCTCCACATCGATGTGGCGCGCGAAGTGCAGCTGCCTGTCATCATCCACACGCGCGATGCCGAAGAGGATACGCTGGCGATTCTCGAGGACGAGCTGGGGAAGGGGGCTTTTCCCGCACTGATCCACTGTTTTACTGCCTCGGCCGAGTTCGGCAGGCAGGTGCTCGATCTGGGTCTGTCGGTGTCGATCTCGGGCATCGTCACCTTCAAGAGCGCGCGTGAATTGCAGGATTTCGCCAGGGAGATCCCGCAGGACCGGCTGCTCATCGAAACCGACAGTCCGTTTCTCGCCCCCGTTCCACATCGCGGCAAACCGTGCGAGCCCGGCTTCGTGCGCGATACCGCGCAATTCATCGCCGATCTGAGGTCGGAGCCGCTCGGCGAGCTCGCACGCTATACCACGCAAAATTTCTATACGCTCTTCGGCAAGGCGGCAGCGTGAAGTTGCTGATGCTCGGCTCGGGTACCTCGACCGGGGTCCCGCGGATCGGAGATGACTGGGGCGAATGCGATCCGCATGAACCGCGCAACCGCCGCAGCCGCGTGTCGATCATCGTTGAAAACGATGCGGGGCAAAAGATCCTCGTCGATACCTCTACCGACTTGCGTGCGCAGCTGCTCGCGAACGGCATCGACAAGGTCGACGCGGTGTTCTGGACGCATGACCATGCCGACCATTGCCATGGCATCGATGATTTGCGCGTGATGCGCTATGACCGCTCGAACCCGCTCCCGGGCTTCGCCAGCAAGATTACCTGCGAAAGGCTGCGGAGGCGCTTCGACTATGTGTTCGAGGGCCAGTTCGGCTATCCTACTATCGTAGGACTGAAAGATATTACCGAAGCCCAACTGGTTGCGGGGTTCTCCTTCGATCATGTCGAAATGCCGCACGGACCGGTTACAAGCACGGGCTTCCGGTTCGAGGCCGACGGCAAGTCGATCGTCTATGCGACCGATTTCAGTGAAATCACGCCGGCGATGGTCCGTTGTTTCGAACGAGCCGACATTCTCGTCGTCGATTGCCTTCGCCGCCGGCCGCATCCGACGCATGCGCATCTCGACATGGCGCTCGACCTGGCGCGCAAGGCCAAGGTACGCCGGGCGGTCCTGACGCATCTGGACAAGAGCATGGACTATCGCAGTCTCCGTGCCGAAGTGCCCGATCATATCGAGGTCGGTTATGACGGATTGGAAATGACGGCATGAGCGAACACCAAATCGTTTCGTTCATCTCGCTGGTGGGTTTCCTGATTTTGGTCGGAGCCGGTTTCCGGGCGCGCGACGTTGGCTGGAAAAGGGGATTCTTCCTGGCTGGAGCATGGGCCGGGATTTTCGCGGTGGTGATCCTTTTCATCGATATGGTCCGCTGAGGCGAAGAACCGAGCCACTCCTAATTTAACATAATATATATTATCGCACTCGAAGTTGAAACGTGGGGATCGCCGCTAACACCGCCTTTCGGGGCCCATCGCCCCGCGCTAGGCTCTGCCGATGTCAGACCAGACCGACCGCCTTCTCACGATCATGGCGCGACTGCGCGATCCGCAAACGGGTTGCGAGTGGGACACGGCGCAGAACTTTTCCACCATCGCCCCTTACACCATCGAAGAGGCTTACGAAGTCGCCGATGCAATCGACCGTGGCGACATGGACGATCTGCGCGGCGAGCTCGGCGACCTTTTGTTCCAGGTCGTTTTCCACGCCCGGATGGCGGAAGAAGCCGGCCACTTCGCCTTCGAGGATGTCGCCCGTCATATCGCCGACAAGATGGAAGCTCGCCACCCGCATATCTTCGGCGATGAAGGCGGCGTCATGGAAGATGGCCGCTGGGAAGATCTGAAGGCGGCCGAGCGCGAAGCAACGGGAGCCACCGGCGCGATGGATGGCATTGCGCAGGCGTTGCCGGCACTGCTCCGCTCGCACAAGCTCCAGAAACGGGCCGCTCGGGTCGGATTCGAATGGCATGACGTCACGGGGCCGCTCGCCAAGCTCGAGGAGGAACTCGCCGAGCTGGAAGCGGCCGAAAGCGATGAAGAACGGTTGATGGAAGCGGGCGACGTGCTCTTCGTCGTCGTCAACATCATCCGCCGTTATGGCGTCGACCCGGAACAGGCCCTCCGCGCATCAAATTCGAAATTCGAAAGACGATTCAGGATGATGGAGCGTCTCGCTAAGACCGACGGTCAAGAATTTTCCGCGCTTGAGCTCGACGCGCAGGAGCGGTACTGGCAACGGGCCAAAGGCGAAATCGGCTAGGACAGGGCCTCGAACTGCCCCAGTTCCTTGGGATTGAGCCGTACGGTGATGAGCCGCTTGGCCCCTCCCTCCCCGGCTTCGATGTCTTCGATCACTTCGCCATGTGCGTGGAGCCAGGCAATTCGGCGCCCATCGGTGGCCGCCACTTCGAAGGTCCGCAGAGCGGCATTGCGCGTCAGCATTTCCCCGAGCCGCTCGAGCAGACTGTCGATCCCTTCTCCGCTCAGGGCCGACAGGGCGACGATGTCGTCATCGGCTGCAACCTGTTTGGCCAGCTCGTCTGCATCCTCGGGCGCAAGCTGGTCCCACTTGTTCCAGATTTCGAGGATCGGGATCGACGATGCGCCGTCCTCTCCCTCGATCACGTCCAGGTCGCGCAGCACTTCGAGCACTTGGGCCTTCTGGGCGCCGGTCGAGGGATTGGAAATATCGCGCACGTGGCAGATTACGTCGGCGGAAGTGACTTCCTCGAGCGTGGCGCGAAAGGCGGCGACAAGCTGTGTTGGAAGGTCGGAAATAAAGCCGACCGTATCCGACAGAATCGCCTTCTCGACCCCCGGCAGCGCGATCGCGCGCATCGTCGGATCGAGCGTGGCGAAGAGCAGGTCCTCGGCCATTACGCCGGCACCGGTCAAGCGGTTGAACAGCGTCGACTTTCCGGCATTGGTATATCCGACCAGCGCGACCACCGGCCATGGTGCGCGTTCGCGGCGCTCGCGGTGGAGGCCGCGGGTCTTGCGGACCTGTTCCAGCTCCTTGCGCAAGCGCCCCATGCGCTGGCGGATCATCCGCCGGTCGGCTTCGATCTGCGTTTCGCCGGGGCCGCCGAGGAAGCCGAAACCGCCGCGCTGTCGCTCGAGGTGGGTCCAGCTGCGCACCAGGCGGCTCTGCTGGTAATCGAGATGGGCCAGTTCGACCTGGAGGCGCCCCTCGGCAGTGGCCGCACGTTCACCGAATATCTCGAGGATCAGACCGGTGCGGTCGATCACCTTGCGCGCAAGCTTGTCCTCGAGATTGCGCTGCTGGATCGGGGTCAGCGCACCGTCGACGACGACGAGTTCGGCCTCGTTCTGCTCGCAGGCGATACGGATGTTCTCCACCTGGCCCGCGCCGAACAGCAGATTGGGGCGCACGTCGCGCACCGGCAGCACGAAACTCTCGGCGATGACCATACCGATCGCCAGCGCCAAGCCTTCGGCTTCTGCCAGGCGCGACTGTGCATCGAGATCGTAGGCGACCCCGCGGATGTCCGGGCACACGACCAGCGCCCGCGCCCCGCGCGACACCTCGCCCATCAAATCATCGTCGAAGCTCAGTTGTCGGACTCTTCTTCCCAGTCCTCGGTCAGATCGACTGGGGTGGCCGGCTGGATCGTCGACACAGCGTGCTTGTAGGCAAGCTGGACGTAGCCGTCACGCTCGAGCAGCATGCAGAACAGATCGTAAGCCGCGATCCGTCCCTGGAGCATGACCCCATTGACGAGGAACATGGTCACCTGCGCTTCCGCCTGGCGCACCCGGCTCAGGAAAACATCCTGCAGCAAACGCTGTTTGGCGCCCGATCCCTGGCTCGCGAACTGGCCGGTATCGATTGGCTGCGCGGGCATGATGGTGCTGATCGCATGTTTGTAGACCAGTTGCGACTGGCCGTCGCGACGCAACAGGATCGAGAAATTGTCGAACCAGGTCACGATCCCCTGCAACTTCACGCCCTTGACGAGAAACATCGTCACCGGAGACTTGTTCTTGCGTAGCAGGTTGAGGAAAGCGTCCTGCAGGTTGGCAGGGCGGTTGGCCGAACCGCTTTCGGGCGGTCTCGCACGCGGCCGTGCCGAGAGAGTACGTTCGCCGGACATGTCTTTTTCCCGTTCTTGGCGGCTCCAGCGGAGCCGCAATCTGGACGCCCACCACGTCCGATGGCGTTCGCAACTGCTCGCGAACCTCTATATTGTGGAAGAAAATCGCAAATAGCGCAACGCTATCCTGATTTGCGGCTCCAATATGTAACTTTAGGCCTCCGGTATCAGTTCTTTCGCTCCGGAGTCTTGCGTTCGACCATTCCGAGCAGCTTGAGCTTCCGGTGAAGCGCTGAACGCTCCATGCCGATAAAGGTCGCAGTCTTTGAAATGTTCCCGGAAAAACGGCGGATCTGGACGGTCAGATATTCGCGCTCGAAGTTCTCGCGTGCCTCGCGCAAGGGCGCTCCCATCATGGCACCAACGGCGCTGTTCCCGCCCAGCTTCCCGCCGAGAACCTCTTCGGGGAGCATGTCGACCTCGATCTGCTCGAGGTCTTCGCGCGGTGTCAGGATGATCGTCCGCTCGACGACATTGCGCAATTGGCGAACATTGCCCGGCCAGTCATAGGCCTGCAGCGCGGCCATCGCCTCGTCGCTGATGGTCGGCGGCCTTATGCCCTGTTCGGTGGCGTAGCGGGCAAAAAAACTGTTGGCCAGGGCGGGGATGTCATCGCGCCGTTCGGCCAGCGAGGGAACTTCCACCGGCACCACGTTGAGGCGATAGAACAGGTCTTCGCGGAAGCGTTTCTCTTCCATCTCCTTGGCGAGATCTCGCGAGGTAGAGGATACCACCCGTACGTCGACCCCGATTTGCCGGGTCCCCCCGACCCTGACGAAGCTTTGCTCGGTCAGGACACGCAAGATGCGGGCTTGGGTAGAGAGCGGCATGTCGGCCACTTCGTCGAGATAGAGCGTTCCGCCATCCGCTGTTTCGAGCAGGCCTGGCCGAACCAGCTTGCCGTCTGCCTCTTCGCCGAACAGTTCCTCCTCGAAACGCTCGGGAGTGATGCGTGCGGAATTGACGATGACGAACGCCTTGTCGCCCCGTTGACTCCAGCTGTGCAAGAGCCGCGCCGCGACTTCCTTCCCGGCCCCGGCAGGCCCTGTAATAAGAACCCGACTGCCCGTGGCCGCGACCCGTTTGAGCGTGGCGCGGACATTGTTGATGACGGCCGAATTGCCCGTAAACTCGTCGCCCTGCGCCAGGTTCTCGCGCAGGCGCGTATTCTCGCGGCGCAGGCGCTCGGTTTCGGTGGCGCGCTCGACCAGATGCAACAGGCGCTCGGCCTCGAACGGCTTCTCGATGAAGTCGACCGCACCGCGACTGACCGCGCTCACCGCGGTATCGATATTGCCGTGACCCGAAAAGATGATCACCGGCAAATCGGGCTCGCGCAGCTTTATCGCGTCGAGTACCTCGAGCCCGTCCATCGGGCTGCCATGCAACCACACGTCGAGCAGCACGAGGCTCGGACGTTTCTCGTCGACGGCCTCGAGTGCCGAGGTGCTGTCCCCGGCTGTGCGGCAATCATACCCTTCGTCGCTCAGCACGCCCGCGACGAGTTCGCGAATGTCGCGTTCGTCGTCGACGATGAGAATATCCAGCGCCATGCGTCCCTACCCTTCTGTCTTCAAACTGCCCTGCTCGCCGCTCGCCGCGGCAAGAGGATCGCGCGCAAACCGCATCGTCACGCGCGTGCCCCCGGTCTCGACCGAGGTGAATGTCATTTCCCCGCCGTGTTCCTCGACGATCTTGTTGACGATCGCGAGCCCGAGCCCGGTGCCCTTTTCCCGTGTCGTCACATACGGCTCGAGTATGTTCACGCGGTCCTGCGGCAGTCCGATCCCGTTGTCCTCAACCGATACGGTCACGAATTCCTCGTCGGGAACAACCTCGACGCGGATCTTGCCGCGGTAATCGAGTTCGGCCGACTGCGCCTGCGCCTCGATCGCCTCATAGGCGTTCTTGAGCGTATTGGTCAGCGCCTGGCCGAGCTGATGCCTGTCACATTGGATCCGCAGGGGACCGTTCTCGGGCGCCTGCAAGCGATAATCCACGTCGGGATGTGCCACCTCCTGAAGGAACAGCGACTGGCGGACGAGATCGAGTGCATCCTCGGGCCGAAAGCTAGGCTTCGGCAGACGCGCAAAGCTGGAAAATTCGTCGACCATTTTACGCAAGTCGCCAACCTGCCTGACGATCGTGCTGGTCAATTCGTCGAACAGCTCGCCGTCCTGTTCGATCTGCTTGCGATAGCGGCGCCTGAGTCGCTCGGTGGCCAGCTGGATCGGGGTCAGCGGGTTCTTGATCTCGTGCGCTATGCGTCGAGCCACGTCGGACCAGGCGGCCTGCCGCTGGTCGAGTAGCTGGCGGGTAATGTCTTCGAAGGTGATCACGTGGCCGTCGCTTTCGCGACCGATCTTGACTGCAAAGGTCAGTAGTTCGCCGTTGCGGCTGTGCGAGATAACGCCCTGAGCCAGCCCCGCGCGGACCATCGCCCCGATTTGCGGGGCGACATCGTCGAGCGCGTCGGCTTCGTGTCCCGCTTCGGCTTCGATGCCGAGCATGGTGTAGGCGCGCGCATTCATCAGCAGCACGTTGAGATCGCGGTCCACCGAAATGACCCCCGCACTCACCGATTCGAGCACCGCCTCCATGAAGCTGCGCCGCTCTTCGAGCTCGGTATTGGCGGACAGCAGCGCATCGGTCTGTTTCTCGAGCTGCGCGGTCATGCGGTTGAAGGCCCGGTTGAGCAGGCCGATTTCGTCGGCTCCTGTCCGCCCCTCGACGCGCAAGGCAAAATTGCCCGCACCGACCTTGCGCGCGGCGGCCACGAGATCGGTCAGAGGTTCGACCTGACGATCCGCGAAGCGCAGCGCGAACCAGACGGCAAGCCCGACCAGGGCCAACGAAACGAAGAACAGCGCGAGGTTGAAGCGCAGTTGGAGCGCGCGGGCGCGCTTGGTCAACTCGTCATAGGCGGTCGAAATCGATCGCGCCGTCTGCCAGCTCCTGAAGCTTCCGGCTTCGGCATTGCGCGCAGTGTAGAGGTAGATCCCTGCGTCGCGATCGATCGGAGCCACCGCCTCGATCCGTTCGGGGCTTCCGCGCACCGCAACCTGCTCGCCGCGTGCAAGCTGGGCGAGCGAGTCTTGCGCGAAAGTGCGTGGGTCGCTGTCTTCACTGAGACCATAAACGACAGCGGTGCGCATCGTCTTGTCCGGCATGGCCTGCAGGATCGCACTTTCGATCACGTCGCGCGGCTCGGCCTGATACTGATAAACGAGGGCGAAATTGGGATCGGTCACCTGCACGCGTCCGAGGATCGCGCGCATGTCCATAGCCATCGAGATCGTCTCATTGGCGAGATCGAGCTGGTTTTCCTCGTAATAGCCCTCGGCGAGTCGGTTGGCGTTTTCCATCAGTCCGCGCGAATCGTCGGAAAACCAGAAATCGACCCCCGACTGGAAGAGGAAGGCGGCGAAGCCGGCTACGAGCAGTGTCGGAACCGCAGCGATCATCGAGAAAAAGAACACCAGCCTGACGTGCAGGCGCGCCGTGCTGCCTGCCGCGCGGCGCAAGGCGATCCGGCGACCCGCCAACACCAGCAGGGCCATCGCCGGGATAAGCGTACCGATAAGCAGTCCTGCAACCTGCCGCGAAGGGAGCAATGCACCATTGGGCGGGGCGTTGGTAAAGGTCGCCCAAGTGCTGGCAACCATAACCAGGAATGCGACGGCCGCGAGAGCTTCGATGTAGCCGAAGACATTCTGTCTTCGCGAAGTTACGACGAACCTGCGCCACCAGCGCGGCGTATGCCGCCTTGCTCCTGCTATGCTCGTCGCCATCGTGGCGCGCATACAACGGCACTGTTGCAGATATGCAAGTACAAATTCGACAAACGGAGTATGTTACCGGACAGCGCACCTTCCGGTCATCGTCGACGGACAAAACTCTCCGGGGCGATGTCCAGTTCGGAAAGACGCTTGCGCAGGGTGTTGCGATTGATCCCCAGCAAGTGCGCCGCACGTAACTGGTTGCCTCCGGTCCGGTCGAGGGCGAGTTCGAGCAGGGGCTTCTCGAAGGCTGCCAGTGCCGCGTGATAGAGTGTGCCATCCGCTGGACGGGCTTCATCGATCCATGTCTCCACCGCGGATGCAAAACCCGATCGCCCGCCGGCCTCGCCGGTCTCCATTGGCGGCGGTAGAATATCGTCAACCGAGGTGCGATCGATCACCTCTTCGCGCGCAAGCAGGGCAAGGCGAAACACCGCGTTGCGCAGTTCGCGCACATTGCCCGGCCAGCTACGCGCCGCTAGCGCGCCGATTGCCTCGGCACTCGCTTGTCGGCTCGGCAATCCCTCGCTGGCGGCCTGTCCAAGGAAATGACGGACAAGCGCACCTATGTCCTGCTGCCGTTCGCGCAACGGCGGCAGGTGGATCGGCACCACATTGAGGCGATAGTATAGATCTTCGCGGAACCGGCCATCGGCAATCATCGGCGTAAGGTCGCGATTGGTCGCCGCGACGATGCGGACATCGACGCCGATTTCCTGACGCCCACCGACCCGCCGGATGCGGCCCGATTGCAGCGCGCGCAGCAGCCGCGTCTGCGCCTCGGCGGGCATGTCGCCAATTTCGTCGAGGAACAGCGTCCCCCCATTGGCCTGCTCGAACTTGCCGATCTGTTGGGTCACTGCGCCGGTGAACGCTCCACGCTCATGGCCGAACAGCTCGCTTTCGAGGAGGTCATGAGGGATGGCGGCCATGTTGACCGCGACGAAGGGCCCGGTCTTGCGCGCGCCCAGTTCGTGGATCGCCTCGGCCACCAGTTCCTTGCCCGTCCCGCTCTCGCCGGTGATCAGCACGGTGAGATCGTTGCGCAATACGCGCGTTATCATCCGGAAGACGCCCTGCATCGCGGGGCTGCGGCCGAGCAGCGGGAGCGCGCTGTCCTCTCCCTCATCTGCACTCTCTGCTGCGGGCCGGCTGGCAACCGCCTGCCCCACGGCCTGCGTCAACTCGTCCAGATCGAAGGGCTTGGGGAAATATTCGAACGCTTCGCTGTCGCTCGCCCTCACCGCCGTATCGAGCGTATTCTGCGCCGAAAGGACGATGACCGGCATGTCCGGTGCGCGCTGGCGGACCGCATCGATGGAGGCCAGGCCATCGCCATCGACCAGCATGACATCGGTCAGCATGACGTCGAAATCATGGTCCGCCAGAAGCGAATCGCGCCGGGCGATACTGTCGCAGGCGGTTACCTCGAAGCCGTCGTCGTGCAGCGCCTCGGTGATCACCGTGACGATGCTCTTGTCGTCCTCGACCAACAGTACCCTGTGAGCCATTGCCCTCCCCTAGCCTGCCACTGGCAGGTTGATCCGAAAATGCGTTTCGCCAGCGCGATCGTCGCGTTCGTGCGATATTCGCCCCCCCATGTCGCGCAGGAGCTTGCGTACGAGCGCGAGGCCGAGCCCCTGCCCCTGCGGCTTGCTGGAAACGAAGGGTTCGAACACGTGATCGCGCAGGGCAGGATCAACTCCCGGCCCGCAATCGGTGACGGTGATCTCGATCGGCAGGCGCGTCGCCTTGCCGAAGCGGATCGTGTTGAAGACCAGTCCGCTGACGAAACGCGTTCTCACGGACACCCTTGGCCGTTCGGTCGTCGCGCTGGCATCGCAGGCATTTGCGATAAGGTTGATCAGCACCTGCTCGAGCGCTCCCTGGTCGGCGGCCACCGGCGGCAGCGAAGGGTCGAATTCCTCGATCAGTTCGCAGCCATCGCTGCGCCCGGCGCGTACGGTCCCCATGGCATTGCGGATCGCTTCGTGAAGATTGCAAGGCCCGGTGACTTCGACCGGTTTGGCGCCCAGTTGCTGCATGCGGTCGATCAACTCGGCGATGCGATCGACCTCTGCGGAAATCATCTTCGCGAGGGGTTTGTCTTTCCCCGCGACTCGCCGCGCGAGCAACTGGCTCGCTCCGCGGATTGCCGAAAGCGGGTTCTTGATCTCATGCGCGAGAACGGCCGGGGCGCGCAATTCCACGCGCTCGTCTTCATTCTCGTCGTTTTCCGGTTGCCCCGCATCGGACAGGGTCACCACCCGCCAGCCCGTTTCAGCATGCATCGGCGAACTGCTGATGTTGACGCGCCGGTCACCGACGGCCGTGGCGATGGTGACGCCGCGCGCGATGACCTGTGCGTCCGAGGACGCGAGCCTGTCGCACAGTCGCGGGTCGGCGATTCCGACCACATCCCAGAAGCGCTTTTCCGACAGCTTTCTTGCGCTGCGGCCGAGCATTTCCTCGGCCGCGTGATTGGCTTCTACGATGGTGTCGTCCTCGTCGAGCAGCAGAACCGCGAAGATCAGGGCGGCCAATTGGGCCCTTGCGCCGGGGGCGGCGGTCACGCGGCCCTGCGCTCCAGGAACGGCTCGTAGAAGCGCTCGAGCTCGTCGAGGACCTTGCGCGGATCATCGATGAAATTGACGAAATTGCGGAAGTCGGCCGATCCGTGCAGTCCTTTGGTGTACCACCCGAGGTGCTTGCGCGCGATCTTGGTCCCGACCCCCTCGCCATAGTGGTCGAGCATCATGGTATAGTGCTCGACCAGCGTCGCGTATTGCTCGTCGAAACTTGGGGAATCGAGCACCTCGCCCGTGCGCCACCAATGCATCACCTGCCCCAGCAGCCAGGGTTTGCCGTAGGCCCCGCGCCCGATCATGATTCCGTCCGCGCCCGACTGGTCGAGCGCCTTCGCGGCATCGTCGATCGTGCAGATGTCGCCGTTGGCAATAACAGGGATCGACACCGCATCCTTGACCTTGCGGATGAAGGCCCAGTCCGCGCTTCCCTTGTACATCTGGTTGCGCGTGCGCCCGTGAACGGTGACCATCTTGATCCCCAGATCCTCAGCGATGCGCGCGAGTTCGGGAGCGTTGAGATCGGCATGGTCCCAGCCCATGCGCATCTTGACCGTGACGGGCACGTCGACCGCCTTGACAGTCGCTTCCATCAGCTTCGTCGCCAGCGGCACTTCGCGCATAAGCGCCGAGCCGGCGAGCTGGCCCACGACCTTGCGGACCGGACAGCCGAAATTGATATCGATGATCGCAGCGCCATTGTCCTGCTGCAGCTTGGCTGCCTCGGCCATGCTAGTAGGATCGCAGCCGACCAGTTGCATCGACACCGGTTCCTCGGTCGCGTCCCATGCCGCCTTCTGGATGCTCTGGCGCGTCTCGCGGATCGCCGCCTCGCTGGCGATCATCTCGGTGACATTGAGCCCAGAGCCGTAACGGCGCACGAGCTTGCGGAACGGCAAGTCGGTCACCCCCGTCATCGGGGCGAGCACGACCGGCGTGTCGATCGTCACGTCGCCGACGAGGATCGGCTTCGGCGGCGCCGGAGGAAGGGGGGAAATGGTCATGCCGGAATTCATTGCCTAAATATTGGGCAGGCACATAGTGCGTTGCAGCGTTAACGGCAAGCCGCTAGCGGGCAGCTTTCGTATGCAGGACGACCCGCCCCTTCCGAGCTTCGCCGCGATCGTCGTCGCGGCCGGGCAAGGCCTGCGCGCGGGACAACCGCTGCCCAAGCAATTCGCCACCTGGCGCGGCAAGCCGGTGCTTCGCCATTCCGTCGATGCGCTCCTCGCATCGGGCGCCGAGCCGGTCGTTATCGCGATCCCGACCGGGGCCGAAGAACTTGCGCGCGCCGCGCTCAAGGGGCTGGACGGCTTCATGCTCGTCGAAGGCGGCGATACGCGCCAGCAATCGGTCGCCCGGGCGCTGGCGGCGATCGATTCGGCCGAGCGCGTCCTCATCCACGATGCCGCGCGCCCGGACTTGCCCCGTCAGGTCATCGAGCGCCTTCTCACTGCTCTAGATGGGCACGCCGGTGCCATCCCGGTGCTGCCGGTCGTCGACAGCCTCTCGATCGATACCGACGGCATGATGTCGGGCAGCGCCCCGAGAGAACAGCTGCGTCGCGTCCAGACCCCCCAAGCCTTTCGCTTTTCGGCTATCCGGGACGCTCATCAGGCGTGGCAGGGCGAGCCCACCGCCGGTGACGATGCCCAGGTCCTACGCGCCGCAGGAGAACGGGTAGCGCATGTACCGGGTGACGAGCGCCTCGCCAAACTGACTTTCGCGGAGGATTTCATGGCCGTCTTGCCCCCCGTTCGCACCGGAATGGGCTTCGACGTCCATCGTCTCGTGGCAGGCGAGGAACTATGGCTCGGCGGCATTCGGATCGAATACGAGAAGGGGCTGGCCGGGCACAGCGACGCCGACGTCGCGCTCCACGCCGTCGTCGACGCACTCCTCGGCGCCATCGGAGCCGGAGATATCGGCAGCCACTTTCCTCCCAGCGATCCGCAATGGAAAGGCGCCAGCAGCGACCGCTTCCTGATCCAAGCCGGGCGATTGGTCGACACCGCCGGATATTTCACGGGCAACATCGATCTGACCATAGTTTGCGAGGCCCCCAAGATCGGCCCTCATCGCGACGCCATGCGCGCGCGCATTGCCGAATTGCTCGGCGTTGACATCGGAGCGATATCGGTAAAGGCCACAACCACCGAACGCCTCGGATTCACCGGTCGCGGCGAAGGCATCGCGGCACAGGCCGTAGCGACTGTATTGAGGAAGTGAGAGACGTCATGACCCTCGAAGCCCTTCTCCCGGACGACATTGCCACGCTGGCAAAGCGCGTGGTCGAGGAAAATATCGCCATCGGGCGCAAGGTCGCGCTGGCCGAGAGCTGCACCGGGGGGCTTGTCGCGGCGGCGCTCACCGAAGTACCCGGTTCCTCGGCGGTCTTCGACCGCGGCTTCGTGACCTATTCCAACGAAGCGAAGATGGAATCGCTCGGCGTACCGCTCGAGATTATCGAGACCTTCGGCGCGGTGTCGATCGCTTGCGCCTGGGCCATGGCCAAGGGAGCACTTGAAAAGAGCCACGCCGACCTCGCCATTGCCATCAGCGGTGTCGCCGGGCCTACAGGCGGCAGTGATCTCAAGCCGGTCGGGACGGTCGTGTTCTCACGCGTCTGTCGAGGAAACAAGGGAGAGCCTGAAGGCGAGTTGAAACGCTTCGAGCCGACGTCGCGCGCGGATATCCGCCGGCAAGCGACGATCTGCGCGCTCGAACTCTTGCTACCCTAAAGGTTCGCCGCCGCGTTCTCGCGGCCGTAAAGTGCGTCCGCACGATCCTCGAAGGCCTGTACCATCTTGCGAAAGGCGCGGTCGAAATACTGGCCTGCGAGCGCCTCGAACACCGCGTTGCGAAACGTGAACTCAACGCAGAAGTCGACTTCGCAGCCGCCATCTTCTGTGGGGGTGAAGGTCCAGTTGTTGTCGAGATCCTTCAGCGGCCCGTCGACATAGATCACTTCGATATGACCCGGGCGCTGCTTGAGCACCTTCGAGGTGAATTTTTCGCGGATCGCCTTGAAGCCGACCAGCATGTCGGCGACCATCTCGGTCTCGCTGTCGCTGCGGATCCGTGTCGCCACGACCCAAGGCAGGAACTTCGGATAGCTGCCGACATCGGCCACCAGGTCGAACATCTGCTCCTGGCTGTAGGGAAGGCGGCGCTTCTCGCGGATGCCGGGCATCAGGCGCCCTGCTTGGCGAGCTTCGCTTCGCGCGCCGCGCGCATCTCGGCGAAATCGTCGCCGGCATGATAGCTCGATCGGGTCAGCGGGCTCGATGCGACCTGGAGGAAGCCCTTGGCCCGCGCGATCGCGCCATAGGCGGCGAACTGCTTGGGCGTGACGAAGTCTTCCACCTTCGCGTGCTTGGGCGTGGGCTGGAGATACTGGCCCATGGTGATGAAATCGATATCGGCGCTGCGCATGTCGTCCATCACCTGATGCACTTCGAGCCGCGCTTCGCCGAGGCCAAGCATGATGCCCGACTTGGTGAAGATCAGCGGGTTGTGTGCCTTGACCTCCTCGAGCAGGCGCAGCGAGGCATAGTAGCGCGCGCCCGGACGTATGGTCGGATAGAGCCGCGGCACCGTCTCGAGATTGTGGTTGAAAACGTCGGGACCAGCCTCGCAGATCTCGGCGATCGACTGCTTCATCCGGCCCTTGAAGTCGGGAGTGAGAATTTCGATTGTCGTGTCCGGCGTCTCGCGGCGCAGCGCGTTGATGACCTTGACGAACTGGCCGGCACCGCGGTCCGGCAAATCGTCGCGGTCGACGCTGGTGATGACGATATGCTCGAGGCCCATCGCAGCCGCCGCGGCGGCGGTGTGCTCGGGTTCGAGCGGGTCGACCGGCATCGGCATGCCCGTCTTGATATTGCAGAAGCGGCAGGCGCGCGTGCAGGTATCGCCGAGGATCATCACCGTGGCGTGCTTCTTGGTCCAGCATTCGCCGATATTGGGGCAGGCGGCTTCTTCGCACACCGTGTGCAGATTGAGTTCGCGCATCAGCTTGCGCGTTTCCTGATAGCCTTTGCTGACGGGAGCCTTGACGCGGATCCAGTCGGGCTTGCGCTGCATCTTGGGGCGTTCGCCCTCGGGCTGGGGTGCGGAGGAGAGGTCGTTCATGTCGCGGCCCATCTAGGCCCCCTCCCCCGCCACGGCAACCCGCATAGCAATGCGCGTGCGGACTTGCATCGCCGCCCGTTTCGGGGCAGCGGGTCGGCCATGAAGACATTCGAAGAGATGATCGAAGGCTATCGCGGTTTTCGCGAGGGCGATTGGCTCACCCAGCGCGAGCGCTGGAAGGAACTGGCAGAGGGCCAGTCCCCCCAGGTCATGGTCATCTCCTGCTCGGACAGTCGGGTCGATCCCGCGCAGATCCTCGGCGCGGCGCCCGGGGAGATTTTCGCGGTCCGCAATGTCGCGGCGATGGTCCCGCCGTATGAGACCACACCAGGCCAGCACGGCGTTTCGGCTGCGGTCGAATTCGCGGTACAATTCCTGAAGGTGCGTGAAATCCTCGTGATGGGTCACGGTGCATGCGGCGGCTGTAAGGCAGCCCTGACACGTGCGCTGCATGGTAACGAGCCGGGAGAAGGTGGGTTCGTCGCCCACTGGGTATCGATGCTGGACGAAACGCGCGATGCGGTTTGCGCGGAACATGGTAGCGAAGGCGCCGAGGCCGAACTCGCCATGGAATTGGCCGCTGTTCGCAAGAGCCTCGAGAACCTGCGCAGCTTCCCTTTCGTCGCCGAAAAGGAACAGGCAGGGGAGCTGACGCTGCACGGCGCGCATTTTGCCATTGCGGACGGTATTCTGCGCACGCTCGACGAGAACAGCGGCGAGTTCTCCGCCGCGGACTGACTTGCACTGCGCATAATTGATCGTCATGGGTCGACCCATGTCCGATAGTGATCTCAAGAACATCGCGCTGCTGATCGACGCAGACAACACCACGCCCAAGGGCATCGACCCGGTGCTGACGGTCATGGCCGAGCTGGGCCAGGTCAACATCAAACGGGCCTATGGGAATTTCGCGAAAAACAACCTCTCCAAATGGGGAGAGATCACGCACAAATACGGCATCCAGCCCCAGCAGCAATTCGACCTGACCGCGGGCAAGAACGCCACCGACATGGCGATGACGATCGACGCGATCGACCTGCTCTATCAGGGCAAGGTCGATGGCTTCGGTATCATGAGCTCGGACAGCGACTTCACCCCGCTCGTCACGCGCCTTCGCCAGGATGGTCTTGTGGTCTACGGCTTCGGCAGCACCAAGAAGACCCCTGCAGCCTTCAAGAGCGCCTGCACCCGGTTCATCGACATAGACGCGTTGATCAAGGGTGCTTCCGACGAAACCGAAGTTCCCAAGACTCCGGCTGCGGCCGAAAAAGCCGCGATCGACGAGGAACTCGTCGAACTGCTCGGCACGGCGTGGAAGGCTGCCAAGCGCGACGACCAGGGTTTCGCCTCGCTCAGCGAGGTGGGCAATATTGCCGGTAACCGCTCCAGCTTCGACGTCCGCAACTACGGCTTCAAGCGCCTGTCCGACCTGTTCGAATCGCTCGACCAGTTCCAGGTTGAACGCCACGACAACAATCACCTCTACGTGAAACGACTTCGCTGACGAAAAAGGGCGCGAACCGAAGTCCGCGCCCTTCCCGATCTTCAGAATTGAAGCGTCTTACATCGTCGCAGCGGTCGCCTTCTGGTTCGCATAAATGGCCCAGAGATTGGCAATCGGTTTGCGCGCGCCTTCGACCTTGTTGAAGGTGGCTTCGGCCTCGGCATACTTACCCTGGTCGAACTGCGCGATTCCCAACCGGGTCGTCACCATCGGCGCATTGACGCTCGGCATGTTCAACGCCTTGGCGTAGAAGGATTCGGCGTCCGCCGGACGACCGAGAGCGAGCAGGGTATCCCCGGCTGCCAAAACGGTAGCCAGTGTGGCCCCCGCCTTGTTCGCATCGGCCATCAGCTTTTCGATATCGGCACGGTCGGTCGCCGCGCGTTCGGCAGCCTGACGGCGCGTATCGGTGATATACGGATCGGTCTTGTCGAGTTTGCCCTTGGCATAGCCTTCGTCAATCACCGTCACGACTTCGGCGGGAAGGCGGCGATAGTCCGCAGCGTCGACATATTCCAGATAAAGCTTGCTGTCGCGCAGGACCCCAACACGCTTTCCGAGACGCAGGAGGTCGAGGATTTCAGGATTCTGGTATCCGCCCGTGTTGAGCAAGATGGCAACCGCGTCACCCCAGCTGTCCTCGCCCGGATACTGCTTGACGTACCAACTCGAATACTTGTTCGCTTCGGAATTCAGATTGTTGTTGTACGCCTGCGCCAGACCCCGCTTCAGCCATGCCTCATCCACGGTTTCACCGGCGGCCACCTTGGCGTTGATAAGGTCGGTGAGATAGGTCAGGCCCTGCTGGGCCTTGTCCTCGGCGAAATAGCTTTCAGCAACAAAGATAAGTGGGTCAGTGTCGGTGTAGCCGGCATCGGCAGCCGCCTGAAAATAGGGGCGAGCCTTGGCGTAGTCGTTGGCCGCATAGGCCAGCTGGCCGGCGACGAAATTGAACTGGCCGACATTTTCTGCCGGGACCTTGCCGCTCTTCAGCATCAGTTCCATGCCCTGAAGTGCCATGGCCTGGTCCTGCTGCTTGGCAGCGTTCGAGTAGATAAAGCTACCGGCTGCATAACGATCATCGTCGGTCACGAGTGCGGCGAGCAGCGTCGGGAAACCTGCCTTGAGCGCGGCATAGTCCAACGGCTCGGCTTTCGCGAGCTCCTCAAGCGGCTTGTACGCTGCAACGAATGCCGGCGAGTAAGTCGGCTTGGCCTTCTTTTCCTTCTTTGCTGCGTGCGCCGGGGCGTCGAGCATCGCCGTACCGGCCACGCCGCCGGCCGCCAGGGCCAGGGCGAGAGCGAAGGTCGAAGCTGCGCCATTCTTGCGGGCAAGACGGGTGAAAATCATGTGATAGGCTCCCAAGAGTGGAAAGGGGTCTGAGCGCACCGAGCGCCGTTAGGAAATTGGCTGGGCGGCACATGCCGCGTGTCGGCTCTCATTGCAAATTCTTCTATGGAATTGCGGCTTAACGCGCTTTGAATGTACATCCTGCCGACCGTTCATGCTTTCCAACGCAAGGCGGAGCACCCATATGTGGAAAAAGCGCGTGAAACGGGGCTTTGGATCCCCGTTCGAGTGGCTCTTTTTCCCTCCATCGCCTAGGCTCGCGCCGATCAGAACATAAGCAGTTCGTAGCACGGAATTATACGTTTTGCCCGACGATACCGACATTCTGGATACCCCCGCCCCGGGCGGACACGATTACGCACGCATCGACATCGTCGATGAGATGAAGACCAGCTATCTCGATTACGCGATGAGCGTGATCGTCAGCCGCGCGCTGCCCGATGTGCGCGACGGCCTGAAGCCGGTCCACCGCCGCATCCTTTTCGCCAGCCAGGAAGGCGGCTTCGTCGCCGGACGTCCCTATCGCAAGAGCGCGAAGATCGTCGGCGACGTGATGGGTAACTATCACCCGCATGGCGACGCTGCGATCTACGACGCGCTTGCGCGTATGACGCAGGACTGGTCGCTGCGCGTGCCGCTGGTCGACGGCCAAGGCAATTTCGGCTCGATGGACCCCGATCCGCCAGCATCGATGCGCTACACCGAAGCGCGCCTCGCCCGGGTGGCCAATGCCCTGCTCGACGATCTCGACAAGGATACGGTCGACTTCACCGACAACTACGACGGCTCGCGGCAGGAGCCGACCGTTCTCCCTGCCCGCTTTCCCAATCTGCTGGTCAATGGCGCGGGCGGGATCGCGGTGGGCATGGCGACCAATATCCCGCCGCACAATCTCGGCGAAGTGATCGACGGCTGCCTCGCCTTTATCGAGAACCCGGCAATCACATCGGAAGAGCTGTTCGAGATCATTCCCGGCCCGGACTTTCCGACCGCCCCGCTGATCCTCGGCAAATCGGGTGCACGCGCCGCCTACACGACCGGCCGCGGCTCGGTGCTGATGCGCGCGCGCCACGAGGT
>Ga0066644_10000364_pt1 | contig 28968 bp, 30 predicted proteins | sample CryGeyCG2114_020_FD_62735 | JGI IMG/M metagenome (GOLD analysis project Ga0066644, IMG submission 62735) | Groundwater microbial communities from aquifer - Crystal Geyser CG15_big_fil_post_rev_8/21/14_0.20 | ecosystem: Environmental > Aquatic > Deep subsurface > Groundwater | place: USA: Utah...
TTTTAGATGCAGTCTTTTTTGCTGGTTTTCTTTTAGATGCAGTCTTTTTTGCTGGTTTTCTTTTAGATGCAGTCTTTTTTGCTGGTTTTCTTTTAGATGCAGTCTTTTTTGCTGAAAGAATTTTTAATTTTGAAATTGCATTGTCTAATGATTTTGTGATGGATTCTACAGATTTAGATTGTCTGGATAATTGTGCGGTTAATTTTTGAATGATCTTATGATTTGTAATTTTATTTTCTCGTAAAGTAGGTTTTGATTTTGTTTGTTTTTGAATTGTCGAGTTAATCTTAGATTGAACATTAGAATAATTTTCAATGTCATTTGAGATCTTGTTTGCGGTTTTTTGTCTATTCTTAATTTCAGAGACAAGTTCTTCAACATGACCATGTAATGAGCGTAATCTAGCCTCAGCGTTTTGCTTTTCCTCAGGATTATCAGCAAACTCAATTTCTTGCTCAGTTTTCTCAATTATCTCTCTTTCCTGGGCCAATCGTTCTTCTGCCATTGTAACCAATCTTCCAATACTTTCCAGTTGAGAAGTTTTTTGTGTCAATACAGTTGAAACATCTGAAGATGCCTCACGTTCAGACTCTATTTTTTTGTCAACAGTTTGTAAACCAGATAATGAACGTTTTTCAGAAGCACGTGCAGATTTTAACTGATCCTCAGTTTTTTGTCTAAGCTTGACGGCTTCTTGTTTCTTTTGTCGTAATTGAACTATTAGTTTTTCTAATGATGCCAATATTCAAACAGAACCAAAGAGTCGGTTAAGTATTAAACATAACCATGATTTGACTTACCAGTAAAGAAAATTAACTTACTTTGATCGCTAAAATCGTTTTTTAAAAAATATTAGTCAAGAAAGATTAGAACGATTGTGGAATTTCATCCGAAAGATCTACCAATATCAAAGACGTATGATCTAAAAAATGAAAACGATGCGCTAAAAGCAGTAGAAGACATGGTGGAATTAGGGTTTAAAGCAAAAAAAGAAGGATTCAAAGTGTTGATGCCAAAAGAATCAAAGATTGCAAAAAGGATAGGATACTCAATAACTACAGGTATAACACATGGACTCAGACAAACAAATCAAAATAGAGACATCAAGTATTGGACGTATCATCATGACGATGAACATTATGCGATTGTTTTGATAGACAGTGTTGTTTTAGAAGAATTAGGATTTTGATCTGTCAATAATTTTGTAGAGTTTGGTTCTCTTGGCCATTACTCCCGCAAGCATAATTCCTATGATGCTTCCTCCAATTACATCCATAGGAAAATGTTGTAAGACATAAAGTCGGCTTAGTGAAATCAATACAGGATATAAGAACATAAGATATGCGCCACGTGGAAATCTATTAGATAACGCATATCCAAGAATTATTGCAAATATCATAGATCGTGCAGCATGACCTGAAGGATATGATGCATTATATCCACCCTCACAAAACAATGCAAAGGTGTCTTTGCTTATCGATACTGGAAATGGTATTCCCATGTATTCAAAATCAGGTCTATCACGATCAACACCGCACTTGATGTAACCTGTTAGTAATGTAGAAAGCACAATTAAAATCATCAAAGTGATTCCTACTCTACGAGTTTTTGGAATAATTAACATTAAAATTCCAAACATCAGCATATTGAAGGCATCTCCAGATTCGGTAAGGTACTGCATTATGATGTCTAGTGTTGGATTTCCGACATGTTCAGAGAAAAACAAAACAACATTTTGATCAAAATTTTCAGTGATTCTAAAATAAACAGTAGCAGTAACAATCAAGAATAAAACTGTCAGCAATACAAAAGAACGAGACCTAATATCAAAAATCCAATTTTTCAATTAATTGAACCTCAAACACATGGCTTTTAATTTTTGTCAATAGATAAGTTTTGTAAATACAACATATTTTAGAAGCGAAATCAAAATTGTTCTGATCGACTCAAAGATTTTAACCAAGTGGGGAATAGACAAGTCGTGAAGGTACTCACATTAGATGACTTTGACCTAAAAGGCAAAACCGTTTTTTTGAGAGTTGATATGAATTGCCCAATAGATCCAGAAACATTGGAGATTTTAGGTACCAAAAGAATTGAAGAAGCCATTGAAACACTTCAATCACTAAAAGAAGCCAAAGTGGTGGTAGCATCACATCAAGGAAGAGTTGGAAATAATGACTACACTGGAATGGACAAACATGCAAAAGTTTTAGAGAAATTGATGGGTAGAAAAATAAAATACGTAGAAGATGTCATTGGAGAAGCTGCACAAAACGCAATTAAAAATTTGAAGGAAGGTGAGATTCTCCTATTAGACAATCTCAGATTGTGTGCAGAAGAGAATTATGAGTTTAAACCAGAAAACGCAGCAAAAACAATCATGGTTTCTCGATTATCTAAATTATTTGATCTTTGTGTATTAGATTCATTTCCTAGTGCCCACAGATCACACCCATCAATAGTTGGATTTCCACAAGTGTTGCCTGCATGTGCAGGAAGAATAGTGGAAAGAGAAGTTAGAAATCTTGATGAGATAATGACAGTTGCCAAAGCACCTCATGTGATTGTTCTAGGAGGTTCAAAAGTGCCAGACAGACTGGAGGCAATAAAATTATTGATTCAGAATGGTCGTGCCGATCATGTACTGTTAACAGGATTAATTGGCAATGTGTTTATGCGTGCACAAGCTAGAATCAAATCTCCATTAGGGATTAAAAGAGAAGAAGAGGTTGTAGCAAAAGCTCATTCATTGATAGGAGAATATCCAGATGTTTTTGCAACACCCGTAGACATTGCAATTGATAAAGATGGTGAAAGAGTGGAGATGGATGTCAGAGAAATGGGCAAAGGTGATAAAATTTTTGATTTAGGTCCAAAAACTGTTGAATATTATTCAAAATTGATTGCAGGAGCAGGAACTGTATTTATCAGTGGACCTGCAGGATTTTTTGAAAAAGAAAATTTCAGTTATGGAACAAAAGCACTGCTAGAAGCAGTTGCAAATTCAATGGCAACAACAATTGTCAGTGGGGGTCACCTAACAACAGCATTAAAAAAACAAGGGTTGGCAGAAAAAATTGATCATATAAGTACAGCAGGTGGTGCATTAGTATTGTATCTTACAGGAGAAAAACTTCCAATGATTAAAGCACTTGAAGATGCTGCAATAAAATATAGATCTAAATAGAAGAACTACAAGAAGAATTTGGACAAACTCGTTCTTCGGATGTTCCTAAATAGACATCAAAATTACATGCGTTGCAGTGAAATTTTTCAAGAGGATCAAAGAGTTTCATCCAAATAGTAGTGAAGTTTTGGGCAATGTTTCTAGCAAGACCAGAATTACAAATAGCCATAAAATATGATTCAGCGTCATCTATGATCCAAGAAGAGTCAACATCGCCATTTGTTTTAATTATTTCAAAAATCTCATCATTTGTAAATTTAGTGTCAATATCATTGAATTTCTCAAAAATTATTTTTCTTATTTGTAGTGCAATTGGAATTGTAGGAGTAAAATCACTCATACTAGTACAGATTTGCTGCCTCTTCTTTTAATTTATCCACATCTTGAGTATCTTTGAGATTTGCTCCGATGTAGGTATAAAGGGCAGATTTGAGTACTTTGAGGGAAAGCAGTGCACATTTTATTCGGACTGCTTGAAGATGTTCAAGACCCAACTCACTCAAAACGTCATGTTTTTCAATAGCTCTTGCTTCATCAAGACTCTTACCTTTCGTGATTTCTGTCAAGACTGAAGAACAAGCCATGCAAATAGCACATCCTTTTCCATGAAATTTGATATCAGTGATTTTATCATCATCAATTTTCATGTCAATATCAATACTATCCCCACAGAGGGGATTTGAATCATGAAAAGTTACATCGTGATTTTCAATTTGACCATAGTTTATTGGGTTTCTTGAATAGTCAACAATCATTTCATGATAAATGTCTGCATTACTACTCATAATTTGAACACCTTAGCCACAACATTTAATGAATTTACCAGAATATCAATGTCTTGTTTAGTATTGTAAATGTAAAAGCTAGCTCTAGATGTGGCAGCAACATTAAGTCGTTCCATCAATACTTGTGCGCAGTGATGACCAGAACGAACAGCAATTCCTTCTTCATCAATAATTTGAGCTACATCATGAGGATGAACATCTGCAAAATTAAATGATATGACACCGCCACGTTTTGAGATATCCTTTGTACCATAGACATGAAGCCCCTTAACTGCAGATAATTTTTCTAATGCATATTTTGTTAGTTCAATTTCATGTTCTCGTACATTATCCATTCCTATCTTTGTAAGATAATCTATGGCGGCACCAAGCCCTATAACATCTGCAATGTTTGGAGTACCTGCTTCAAATTTGTATGGTAAATCATTCCAAGTAGTTTCATACTTGTGCACTTCTCGAATCATATCACCACCTCCATGAAAAGGAACCATGGTTTCAAGTACAGATTTTCGAATCCATAAAACACCAATTCCAGTAGGCCCTAGCATCTTATGCCCAGAAAAGGCAAAGAAATCACATCCTAGTTTGTCTATATCCACTTTCATGTGAGGAACCGCTTGAGCACCATCAATTAGTGTAGGCACTCCTGCAGCCTTACATTTTGCAATGATTGTTTCAGCATCAGTTATAGTTCCAAGAACATTAGACATCAAACTAAAAGTTACAAGCTTAACCTTGCCAGTTGCAAGTAATTTGTCAAGATCATCTAGAATTAGTTCACCATTATCATCCATTCCAATGTATTCTAGTTTAGCATGTTTTTCTTGAGTAAGAAGTTGCCAAGGCACAATATTGCTATGATGTTCATATTCAGTGGTAACAATAATGTCACCTTCATTGATGTGGGGTCTGCCCCATGCATATGCAACTAAATTAATTGCTTCGGTAGTCCCTCTAACAAAGATAATTTCTTGACGATTTTTTACATTGATAAAACTTGCAATTTTATCTCGTGCTGCCTCATATGCTTCTGTAGATTCCTCGGCTAAAGCATAAACTGCTCTGTGGATATTTGCATTATGATTTTGATAGTAATCAGTAATAGCATCAATTACTTGATTTGGTTTCTGTGTAGTTGATGCGTTATCAAGATAAACTAATTGTTTGTTATCTCGAACTGTTCTTGTAAGTATTGGAAAATCTTTTCTTAAATTTTCAAATAATGTTTCAGTACTTTGCATATCTTAAATCTCCACATAAATTTCGTTGGCGTCTATTTTAACATTGTATATTTTAAGGGGAATTTCTGCAGGAAGATTTTGTGGCACACCATTTACTAAATTAAAAACAGATAGATGTAATGGACATCGAACACCTTCATCACTGAGAAATCCAGTAGAAAGATCTGCATCAGCATGAGTACAAATCAAATCAGTTGCGTGGATTTTGCCTTTAAGATTGGCAATCAATATTTTCTTATCATCGTGTACAAATCCAAAAAGTTGTCCTTCTTTGACCTGCTCTTTATTGCAAGCTTTAATCCAATCAGACAAAATATCACCTATACTTGTAATGTTGTTCTATTTCAGAGTCTTCATTATAGCGAGTCTCTTCAATTTCAACAAATTTAGCTAGTTCCTCATCAGTGTTAATTGTCAATTCTTTATTATCCCATTTAGACTCAATAAGATAAGCAATCCAAGCCCTTACTTGAAAAGACATTTTTCTTGAAAGAGGCTCCAAAAATCCCTCAACAATAGTTCTTTCTGCTTCTTCATGGCTAAGGCACCTAGTTTGCAAATAAAATATTTGTTCTTCATCAATTTGAGCAACAGATGCAGAGTGGGTGGCTTTCACATCGTTAGTGAAAATTTCCAATCCAGGAATTGCGTCAGATTTTGCATCTTTATCCAAAAGAATTGAACGGCCAGACAAAAATGAATTTGATTTTACGGCATTTTCTTTGATTCTGATCATTCCTTTGAAAAGAGATTTGGATTTATTTCTAAGAATAGATTTTTCAACCACTCTACCTTCAGTAGATGGGCTTTCATGATTAACATTAGTTTGAATATCAAATGATTGTTCATTGTTTCCAAAAATTACTTCAGAGTCATTAGATGATGCGCCAGTACCATTAAGAAAATATTCAATCTTGTATCTGGACAGCATTGAACCAAACAATCCTGAATACCAGTTTACTTTAGCATCCTGAGCTAAATCGGTTCGCCTTGTTGAAAAAGTTACAGCATGTTGATCCATCATCTGTAAAGTAGTTATATCCAATTGAGCATTTGCTGCAAGTGTGGTATTCATTAGTTCAAGATATGCTTGTTGGGTTTCAATTTTTGGAGAATACAATTCCTGAACAATTGTAGCCTTGCTACTTTCATCTGCAAATACGATATTTCTAGAAATTGTAGAGTGACCATCTTCAGAAAGGCAGAGTAAAATATGAATTGGTTTATCTACAATTAGATTTCGTGGAATGTGAATAAATACGCCTGAATTAAAGGCAGCGTTGTTTAATGCAGTGAATTTATCATCTTTTGAGTTTGATGCTTCTAGTGATTTTTTAACTAATTCAAAATTATTTTTAATTGCATCAGATATTGATGAAATGATCAATCCTTTTGATTTTAAATTATCAGGAAGATTGATTTTATGAGTATTGGTTCCAATTTGAATAATACATATTTCATTTTCTAGTTCACTTAATCTCTTTGAAAGAAATCCAGGAATTGTTTCAGTTGTGGTTATAGAGAGAGATACTTTTTCTGGATCCATTTTTTTTGCATCAGTGTATTTGTTGTATAATGGAGAAGTCTCTATTGGCAAACTCTCATAGATAGACAAAGAATTCTTTCTATAATTCTTTAACCAATCAGGTTCATTTCCAGATGATGAAATTTCATCAAGATGACTGGTGTTTATTTTTGAAAGAATTTCTTGGGACATGGTTAATCAAAAGTAAGATTGGGGTTTATCCCACTGAGTCATCCATCTCTAGTTTGATGAGTCTGTTTAGTTCAACAGCATATTCCATTGGTAATTCTTTTGTAAATGGTTCCATGAAACCATTAACAATTAGTGATAATGCCTCTTCTTCAGTAAACCCTCTAGTCATAAGATAGAAAATTTGTTCATCTCCAATTTTTCCAACAGTTGCTTCGTGTGTAATTGTTGCATCTTCTTGGTTGATTTCCATGTATGGGTAAGTATCAGTTTTTGAGGTATCGTCTAAGAGTAATGCATCACATCTTACAGTAGATTTTACGCCAGTTGCACCTTTTGCAACATTTAACATTCCTCTGTAAGTTGAACGTCCATCCAATCTGCTTACTGACTTTGATGTAACTTTAGAAGTGGTATTTGGTGCAAGATGAACCATTTTTGCACCAGTATCTTGATGTTGTCCTTTACCAGCAAAAGCAATTGATAGTGTTTCACCATACGCTCTCTCGCCCATAAGATAAACTCCGGGATACTTCATTGTTAGTTTACTGCCAATGTTTCCATCAATCCATTCAACAGTTGCACCTTCATATGCATAAGCACGTTTGGTTACAAGATTGTAAACATCATTACTCCAGTTTTGGATTGTTGTGTATCTTAGTTTTGCATCTTTTAATGCAACTAATTCAACAACCGCAGAGTGAAGTGACTCTGAAGAATAAACTGGTGCTGTGCATCCTTCAATGTAGTGTACTTCTGCACCTTCATCTACAATAATCAATGTTCTTTCAAACTGACCAATATTTTCTGCATTAATTCTAAAGTATGCTTGAAGAGGCATGTCAACTTTGACACCAGGTGGAACATAGATGAACGAACCACCACTCCAAACTGCACTATTCAATGCTGCAAACTTGTTGTCCTCTGGAGGGATAATTTTACCAAAGTATTTTTTGAATAATTCTGGATGTTCTTTTAGTGCTGCATCAGTATCTAAAAAGAGAACACCTTGTTTTGCCAAATCTTCTCTGAGACTATGATACACAACTTCAGATTCATATTGTGCACCAACTCCTGCTAAGAATTTCTTTTCGGCTTCTGGAATACCAAGTTTGTCAAAAGTGTTTTTGACATTTTCTGGAACATCATCCCAGTTCTTTTCTACTTTATCAGATGCTTTTGCATAATAGTAGATGTTTTGGAAATCAATTACACTAAGATCTCCACCCCAATTTGGCATTGGTTTTTGCATAAAAATTTCATAAGAACGTAATCTAAAATCAAGCATCCATTGTGGCTCATCTTTCATTTTACTGATACTAGTAACAGTTTCCTTAGATAGACCTTTTTTGCTAAGGTGTACATACATTTCAGTAGAATCCTTAAAGTCATATTTTGAATAATCCATGTTTAGATTTTCAGCAGTCATGTTCATCATAACCCCGTTATATTATAAATACATGAGGAAAAATAGGCAGAGCTAAATAGCTTGAGCTAAATTTCAAAGTTTAGATAAACAGATTAGAAGAAGAAACATCACTTATACTAACTGAATTTTGAAATTATTGTTTTGCTGAAGCTGATGCTGTTGGTGGAGAGTTTACTGGATCTACGGTAATAGTTACAGTATCAATATTTTCTCTTTCATTGTCATCATAAACTCGTAGTTCAAAGGACAAAACTTTGATTTCGTTGTTGGCAACAATTGGACTTGTGAATGACGTTGTGACACTAGTTGAAGAAGACAACATTACTTTTTCTCCAGAAATTTGTGTCCATTCATAGTAAAGTTTTTGATTTTCATTATCAAAACTCTTGCTTCCATCAAGAGATACTTCGATATTTTCATTTACTACTATATCAGGTCCAGCATCAGACACAATATCTAAACTCAATGTATTCTTAATTAGAATATTCATACTATCTGAAGAAAAGTTAGTCCCATCAGTGACTGTGCAAGTCATGGTAACTGTAGAATCACGAACTACACTGGGAATTGTTACGGAAGTTTGTGGATTGCTACTTTGTTCAATTTCCACATTAGATGAAGTACTCCATGAATAGTTCAATGAGTCACCATCAGAATCACTTGCAATACATTTCAAGTTAGACATTGTGTTTTCATCAACAGTCATATCAGCACCGGCACTAACACGTGGAGCGGAATTATCAGGAGTGACAAATACTATAATTTGATCAGAATTTCTTAATCCATAAGGATCAGTTGCGGTAAGTTCAAAAGCTAAACGTTTAGAACTTGATGCACCTACTTCAGGAGCAGTAAAAGATAATTTTAGACTTGATTTGTCAAAATTAATAGCATTTCCAAAAATTTGTTTCCATTCAGTTACGAGAGAATCACCATCTACATCAATCGCAGACCCGATAACTGTAACTGTGTCCCCTCCTTTCACTCTCTTATCAGGACCAGCAAATACACTTGGTGGAGAATTAATAGATGTAATTGTCACTGCAGCTTGATCAGTGTCAGAATTACCATGATTGTCGGTTACTGTAAATTCAAACATTAGTGGTTCAGCAGCACGGACAGATGGGGAGAAAAAGTAGACAGATGAAGGTGAGCGTTCATAAAGTTCTATAGGTAATCCAGACTTTTGATTCCAAGCATATCTTAAGTTATCTCCATCAGGATCAGTTCCAGTACCCTCTAATTTTACAAGAGCATTCACAGGAACGTGTTGATCTTTACCTGCATCAGCAACAGGAGAATTGTTAGATGGTAATACTTTAACTAATGCAATATCATTTGCCCAACCACTTCCAGAAGCATAACCTGTCACTTGAAATGACATTAATTCTTCAGAGTCGCCTACTTCAGGAGCGATAAATGTTATATTATCTCCATTAAATGAACTAAGTTTAACAGGAGTTCCAATAAATTGGACCCAAGTATAGCTAATTGGATTATTGTTTAATGCTTTACCAGTAACGCTCAAAACGACAGAGTCACCTTCGTGTACTGTTTGTATAGGACCAGCTTCGATTGAGAATAAATTATTTCTAAGTTGGTTTGTGTATTTGTAAACATTTACAGTGTCACTTGCAACTCCACCAAATCCATCATCAACAGTAAGTTGGAATGTTATTGGTTCTAGTTGTGAATAATCAAGTGCAACTGGTTGAAATGTTAAGTGTTTTTGTGTAGTTGATCTTAATTCAATATGTTCTCCAGATAATTGTTCCCATTTGTAAGTCAATTTATCATCATCAGCATCTGAAACTGTAGGAATTATACTCAGGACATGGATGGATTGAATGGCAGGTAAATCACGCCCTGCATCAACATTTGGAATATGATTCACAGAATTTACAATAACTTCAACAATATCAGAACTGGTTGAACCTTGAGGATCAGTTACAAGTAACTCAAATGTTAGAACTTTAATTTCACCATTTTTAACGTCAGGGGCCATAAATGTAGGCTCTTCAACTATATTTGATGATAAAACTACAGATTCACCTTGAATTTGAGTCCATAGATACGTAAGATTTTCAGTATCATCATCGTAGCCTTCTCCAATCAAAGTTACTAGTTTGTTTTCAACTACATTGACAGATTCAGTTTGAGCAAAAGAATCAGAAACATTTCCAATTAGAAAGACACTCAAAAGAAGCGGAAGTAATAAGTAATAATTCACACGGCTAGTTCAGGATTACAGCATATTAAACATTTGGACTAAATGTGATTATCAGGCATGATGAATAGCAAGATACAGACATGAATCACATGTTAAAGTAAAATCATACAGATATTACTTCTTTTAGAGTGTCAAAAGACCCCAATACTGTATGAACCTGAGATACAGTATTTTTTACATTAAATTTTTTGAGCTCATCAGCAGTGAAGGGACCGATGGCAACAACAGGTATTTTTTCCAAGTTTTCTATTAATTGCTTTTCTTCATAGTCTTTTGACATTATCTCAAAAAAACCTCTAACTGAAGATGCACTGGTAAACACTATTCCATCAACATTATTTTGTGAGAATAATAATCTAAATTCATTCCATTGTGTTGTATCTCTAAATGCACAAACATCATACAAGTGGATCTCAAATACATCAATTCCAATTTTGTTTAAAAGTTCTTTAAGAAATGAAGTGGATGCACCACTACGAGGAACAATCACTTTTTTTCCAACAGCGTTAATGGATGTAAATTTTTCACCTACTCCTACCGATGAAAAAGTTGTAGGTTGATAATTGACTTTAATTCCTTCTTCTTCAAGTGCAATAGTAGTCTTTGGACCAACGGACATAACCATAGTATTTGCTACAGCTAGTTGTAACTTTTCAAATTTTCCAACCTGTTTTGCAGTATCAAATAACAGTTTAACTGCTTTAGAACTCATGAACACCGAATAATCAGGATCATAGTTTTTTACAGATTCTAAAAATTCATCAACAATTTTTTCTCCTTTGCTTACAAGTTCTATTGTAGGCAACGTGAGTGGAATAGCATTGTTTTTTTGTGCCAATTCAACAAATTCTGTTGCATCATCTTTGGATCTAGTGATAGCAATAGTTTTTCCATCAAGCATTATTTCCACCCAATATTATCTGATAAATCAACTACTTTACCAATAATGATGTTAGTAGGAGGAATAATTTTGTTATCTTTAATTTTTTTTGCAATATTTGTAACTGTTCCTTTGATCATTTTTTGTTTTGGAGTGGTTCCGTTTTGGATTACAGCTACTGGGGTTTTTTTGTCCATTCCACCAGAGATAAGCTGTTTGCAAATAATATCAATTCTTGATAATCCCATCATAATTACAATTGTGTCAACAGATTTTGCAAGGTTTTTCCATTTGACAATTTCTTTTTTCTTTTCTGGATCCTCATGGCCAGTGACAAAAACAACTGATGATGCATATTTTCTATGCGTTAAAGGAATTCCAGCATATGTTGCAGAACCAATTCCAGAAGTTATTCCAGGGATAATTTCATATTTTACTTTGTTTTCTTTGAGAAATTCTGCCTCTTCACCACCACGGCCAAAAATAATAGGATCTCCACCCTTTAATCGTACCACATTTTTTTTGGATTTTGCATATTTTATCATCAAACCATTTGTCGTGTTTTGATGTGTTGTATCATCGCCAACAGCACGGCCAACATAGATTTTTTCTGTAGAATTTGGAATCATGGAGAGAATTTTCTTGCTTACCAGCCTGTCATATAGAACAACATCTGCTTTTTCTAGCAATTCAACTGCACGTAATGTAATTAATTTATGATCTCCTGGCCCTGCACCAACAAGATACACTTTTCCTGTCATGTCTTATTCCACTCCTCTACTTTTTCTCTCCAATTTAATGCAAGATCATTTACTCCTTTTGATTGTAATTCTTCTCCAACACTTTTTCCAAGTAATTGAGGATCATTTTTCTTACCAGTTTTACTTACATGCAGAGATTGTTTACCATCAACAGAAAATGCAAATACGGTTAAGGTCATTTCAGGGCCGTTTGATTTTGCGTATGCCCCAAGAGGGAACCTACACCCAGAGTCTACATAGTCAGATAACGCACGCTCTGCTTCAATCTCCAATCTAGAATCTGCATCTTCAATTTTTTTCAACATTGAAATTGTTTGAGAGTCATCTGCTCTGGCAACAATTGCGATTGCACCTTGTCCAGGAGAGGGAGAAAATTCATCTACAGGTAATGAAGAATAATTCACATCCACACTCAGTCTTGTAATTCCTGCTTGTGCAAGAACTATTGCATCAAAATCTTCACCAGAGATTTTTTTTATTCGAGTTTCGATGTTGCCTCTAATTGGTTTTACTTTAACATCCGGCCTTTTTCTTGAAATTTGAACAGCACGACGAAGGGAACTGGTTCCAATTACAGCACCAGATTTGATATTTTCCAATGAAGAGCCATCTGAAGAGATAAAAACATCATTTACAACTTCACGTTTAGGGATAGATGCAATTATCAGATTGTCATCTAGTTCTGAAGGGACATCTTTTAGACTGTGTACTGCAAAATCTATTTCTTTTTGTGTTACGGCCCTATCAATTTCTTTTTCGAATATTCCTTTTTGGTTAATTGTGAATAACGGTCTAGCATCAACATCGCCCTTTGTAGTGATTGTTTTGATTTCATATTCATAATCAGGATTCACTTTTTTTAGTTCTGATATCACCCAGTTTGTCTGAGCAATAGATAATTGACTTCCGCGAGCACCAACTATGTATTTCAATTTTTCACCGATTTGAGTGCAGTATCATATGCATCAAGTGTTTTGTTCAGATCATCTTCAGTGTGTGCATCAGATAGAAAAACCACTTCAAATTGTGATGGGGCAATGAATATGCCTTTTTTTAACAAAGTTCTAAACATTTTTTGGAATTTTCTAGAATCAGCTTTCTTTGATGTTTTATAATTAAGTACAGGTTTGTTTGTAAAGAAAATCTGAAACATTGAAGAGGTAAAATTGATTTGGTGTGATATGTTCATATCAGTTGCCATATCATCTAGTGCAGTGGTAAATAGAAGATTAAATCTTTCAAGTTTAGAGTAAATCTTATTTTTTAATTTATTAATTGTCTTAATTGAACTAATTGCAGCACTTACCGAGATGGGATTTCCTGCAAAAGTGCTTGCCTGATATACCTTACCTTCAGGGGATAGTAAATCCATTATCTCTTTTCTTCCACCTACTGCAGAAATTGTAAATCCGTTGCTTAGTGCTTTTGCTATTGTTGTGATATCAGGCTTTATTCCAAAATATTCTTGGGCTCCACCAGGTGCTACTCTAAAACCAGTAACAACTTCATCAAAAATCAACGGAATGTTATTCTCTTTAGTAATTTTTCGTAAATCAGATAAAAAGTTCTTTTCTGGTAAAATTAAACCCATATTAGCTAAAATTGGTTCTACAATCACTCCGGCAATATCTTTGTTTTTTCTAATTATATTTTGTAAATCTTCAATGTTGTTATATTCTGCAACCAGAGTATTGTTTGAGACTTCATCTAATCCACCATCAGAAACAGAGATACCATTATGTGCAGATCCGGATCCTGCTTTCACTAAAACAGAATCATGTGCACCATGATAGCATCCTTCAAATTTTATGATTTTTTTCTTTTTTGTAAATCCACGTGCTAATCTAATTGCAGTCATTGTAGATTCACCACCAGTATTCATCAATCTTACTTTGTCAACAGATGGAAAATTGTTAATGATTAATTTTGAAAGTTCTACTTCTAATTCAGTTGGAGTACAATACAACGTGCCTTTTGAAAGTTGGTTCACTACAGATTGAATAATTTCTTTTCGTCTATGTCCTAAGAGTAAAGCACCATATCCATTACAAAAGTCAATGTAACGATTGTTATCTACATCCCAAATGTATGCCCCATCTGCTTTTTTTGTAAAGAAAGGATATGGATCAAAATACCTAACAGGGCTGTTAACGCCTGACGGGATTATTTTTTTAGCAATATCAAATAATTTCTTAGATTCAGACATCAGTAAATGGTAATTCTGGCCATTATTATTCGTAAAAGAGAGGTTTTGAAGAATATCCAGGCATAAAAATAGAAATTTTGGATTTCATTGAAAATGCTTTCTTAGTAGCACTAATGTTCAGTCATACAAGAATTCAATTTTTCAGACATAGAAGTAACAATCTTCTCTTCATCACATTTTAGATGAACCGTACGAGTAGATTCTCGCACAACTTGTTTAATGATCTCTGCTACTTCTTTTGATAATAGAATTTTTGAAAATGAGGGATTATCTTGCTCGGAGAAGTAAGTAGCAGCCATCAAACATAATAAAACAAAATCAAATAAAACAAACTAGTAATAATTTTCAATAAGCACAGATTATTTTGTAGACTATATAGAAAATATCAATCAAACGCATTACAAATATCATCGCATGAAGGACAAAAAATTATATCAGATGCAAATTTCCCGCGTCGAAGGACTTCGGTACTATTATTACCACATTTTTTACATTTGATTTTCTCCATGAAAATACAATATCAGAAAGATCTAAAAATACAATCTAAATGAATTATTAAGATTATGTAGAAATACAAATAATCAGATTTTAGAAAAAATTTATTGAGTAAATTCTATAATCGTGTTCATACAAATTGATGAACAAGATACTGTGCACAGTTAGGTTTTAACATCATTATCAAATTTGCTCATAAATCAGATTTTTAGATCGCCATTCAAAATCACGTATAATAAACAGTATTTTTTTAGAGAGATACCTAGGAATTACATCTAAATCACATATAACAAAAATGACTCCTTCAGAATAAGGGAATAAGAGTTCAAACATAGTTTCACGTTCAATAGTTATACAATTTAGTGGACCAATTAATTCATTAAATTCCATACCAAGAGAAGTTTGTAATGTTCTTTGCATGCATATCATTTCAATTTCAGACTTATTCATTTGTGAGAGAATTCTATCATGAGTAAATTGAGATTCAATAACTCGACCGTTTTTGTTTAACGATAATACAGAGTAAACATTTGCTTGTGTCAACAGAATTTTCTTACATAGGCGTGATATTGCTATATTTTGATCAAAATTGGAAGACAATATGTCATTTAGAACAATGGAAAACTAAAGATCAACGATATTAGATTAGATAGAATCCAGAGAACTATATTGTGCCAATTTTACGATTCCATTTTTCTTTGTACCTTGAATTTCTTTTTAAACATAAACGCTGCAATCGTAGTACCAACATATGGGGCAGTCCAATACAGCCATAGATTTTCAAAAGTACCAGAAAGTAATGCGGGAGCCAATGCTCGGGCAGGATTCATCGAGGCCCCGGAAATAAAGGCTAAAAACAAAATATCCAACCCAACAATTCCACCAATAGCAACACCACTGAAACCTCTCAAACCTTTTGTGTATACAACATAGAAAATTACTCCCATCAACATTGCAGAAGCTAAAACCTCAACAGGAAAAATCAGAAATATTGAAAAGTCATAATTAGGTGCATTAGATCCAAGATTTTCTTTGTCACCAATGAATGTCAAAACAAACAACGACCCCAACAGAGCTCCGATGATTTCTGCTACAAAATAGTATATGATTTGGATTTTTGATATATGTCCTGTAATGTAATAGCCTAGAGTTACTGCAGGGTTAAAATGAGCTAATGATATTTTTCCAAAAGAGTAAACTCCAATCAACAATGCAACAAACGGTGCAAGAGCAGCAAATGGAATTCCCAACTTTCCATCAAAAAATTCGGCATCATAAACAATTGAACCAGTTGCAAAAATCACTAGAATAAAAGTTCCAACTAACTCTACAGTAAAAATCTGTAAATTAGAATAGGCCATTTAGTTTATACCTCAAGTGATTTAACAAGATTCAAAACTTCATATTTTATTTTATCGCGAATTACTCTTACTTCTTCAATGGATTTTTCTTTTGGATCAGATATATTCCAATCAAGAACATCTTTTACAAATAAAGAAGGACATGATTCTTTATCCATACAACCCATGTTAATTGTCTTAGAGGAATTTTCGATCATTGATGCAGATAATAGTTTTGGCAGTTGATCAGTCATGTCAATTCCAATTTCTCTCATAACTTGAATTACGATTGGATTAAGCTCGGATGATGGTGTAGTACCTGCACTTGAAACAGTAAAGTGTTTTGAGGCAAATTTTCTAAAAAATGCCTCTGCCATTTGACTCCTTCCGGCATTTTCCACGCACACAAATAGGATATTTTTAGACATATCTACACATACATAAATAGTAGTTTATATAAATTTAGATTGATATGAATGGTGTTAGTTTGCTAAAATGCATTTGTGATGAAACTCGTTTTGAAATATTAGATCTTTTACAAAAGAATAAAGAATTATGCGTGAACGATTTTGTTGAAAAATTAGAAAAAGATCAACCATTGGTATCACATCATCTAAAAACATTGAAAAAATGTGGGATTGTAAAATCTAGAGACGAAGGTAAAAAAGCAATGTATGCAATATCGAATAACCAGTTATCAGAATTAATAGCAAACATAACAAAAACTAGTAAAAAAATTCCAATTTTGTGTTCAGATGATAAATGTTGCTAAAAATTTTCAGTTCTTACAACACCGATATCACTAACATAAAGAATTACCGCAAAATTTGCAAAGAGAGTTCTTGAGATTTCCTCAATTACGCCAGATAGTTTTTCTTCACGCATAATTACTTCAACTTTAACGTTTTTTTCATTCTTGAATCCCTGACCACGTAATCCACGAGTTCCATTTCCATCTACTTCATAAGCTGTATAACCTGTAATTTCATGATTTTTTAAAATTTCAAGTACGTTTTTTTGAGCAAGTATTTCACAAGTAACTGTCAGTAATTTTACGTTGTAGAGTTTCATATCAAATCCTTTAAAATATAATGGAATAAGTCTATCGATCCTTCCCCAGTATGAAGAATAGATGAAATTGTAAACATAATTGGTAACAAGACAATTATGTTATACGGAAATGTAATTCCCAATGCAGAGGTGATGTAAAGACTTGGATTTGCTTGAGGAATTGCATGTCGTAAAACTGCAGGGGCTGCAATGAAAGATGCACTTGCCAACAGTAATCCAAACATAACTGCACCACCCAAACTTAACCCCATGACAGTTGCAACTAAAACGCCAATAATTCCATTAAAAGTAGGCATGATCAATGCAAATGCAGTAAGAAAGATTCCAACTTTTTTAATATCATCTAGTCTTTGACCAGCAATTACGCCCATCTCAATCATAAAAATTACAATTGCACCAGTAAACATTTCATCAAATACAATTTTGATTGAACCAACCCCTTCCTCTCCAATGATATATCCAATGATTATGCTTCCCAACAAAATTACTATTGCCTTGCCAGTAACTGATTCATGTAAAACCTGAGAAAGTTTTGTTTTATTCTGTACTTCAATATCAACATCAGATGAATCATCGGTTGTAAAAGATTTTTTCTTGGCTTTGATTTGTTTTGATACTGCCATGTTTGTTAGAAATATAGCCATGATGAATGCAACTGGTTCCAATACTGCTAAAACAGCTGCAAGATACCCTTCTGATGAAACACCTTGATTTTTGAGAAATGACAAACCAACAGAAAAAGTTACAGCCCCTACTGCACCATATGTTGATGCTAATGCATAAGAATCAAAAATATTGAATTTTCCCAATCTTCTTAGAATTTGATAATGATTCAATGTAAACAAAAGAGAAAGACCAATCGCCACGAGCATAGGTATCAACATATTCTCAAATCCAGTATTTTTCATCTCAATTCCACCATGAAGCCCAATTGCAGCTAAAAGATAGATCGGCAAAAATTCTGAAATTGCCTCAGGAATTTTTAAATCTGATTTTATTCTTGCTGCTACAAGTCCAAACAAGAAGAAAAGAATTATCGGAGTAAGTAAATTTGATTGAATTAATTGTAAAATGTCCATTAGAATACATCAGAAAATTTTTGCTGAAATAAAAATGAAGATATTGTTTGAAATCAAACAAATAGATAAATCAAATAAGTAAATGCGATTGCCATTCCAGCACTTCCAGGTATTGTTATTATCCATGCAAAGACAATTTGTTTTCCAACCTTCCAGCGTACAGCACGTTTTCTGCGGGCTGCACCTGCACCCATGATAGTACCAGTAATAGCGTGCGTTGTACTTGCAGGAATACCAAATACTGAGAAAACAGCCAACATGATACCGCCTCCAGTTTCTGCTGCAAATCCCTGATATGGCTTCAATTTTGTAATTTTCATGCCCAATGTTTTGATAACTTTGTATCCTCCAAGGAATGTTCCAAGAGCCATAGCAGATGCAGCTGCAAAAATCACCCATAATGGCATTTCAAGTTCAGGAATCATACCTGTTGAAAATAAAATCAACACAATAATACCCATGGTTTTTTGTCCATCGTTTGCCCCATGAGTTAAAGCAAACCAACCTGAAGAAATAATTTGTAATCTACCAAAAGTTTTATTTATAATTGCAGGTCTATGATGTGCAAATAGAGTAATAATCAATCCAGTTAACAAGAAACCAAAAACTATGCCACCTGTGGGTGCAACTACAATTCCTGTCAATACTTTTTGAAGACCACCATAAAGTAATTGTTCAAAACCTAAAACAGCAATACCTGCGCCCATTATTCCGCCAACTAAAGAATGACTGTTTGATATTGGCAATCCAAAATAAGTACAAATGCTACTCCAACCAATTGCACCGGCTAAAGCACCAACAACCATGTAAACTGTAACATCATCAGGATTTAGAATACCCTTAGAAATGGTTGTTGCGACTGCCACACCAAAAATAAATGGGCCAGCAAAATTTGCTCCAGCAGATAAAGCTACTGCATGGATGGGTTTGAGAACGCGTGTTCCAATAACTGTAGCAACAGAATTTGCGGAATCGTTAAACCCATTTACAAAATCAAAGATTAACGCAACAATTATTGCACCTATTGCTAGCTCTATCATCTAATCATCTCAGGTATATTTTAAAACGATATCTTCTATTACATCTGCAACATCAACACATCGGTCTGAAGCAGTTTCCATTGTCTCGTAGATATCTTTTAGTTTTATGATTTTGATTGCATCATCAGATTCAAACAATTCTTTGATAGCTTCTCGGTATAAATCGTCAACAAGGTGTTCAATATCACTTGTATTTCTACAATGTTCAATCATATCTTTTGGGTTTTTGATACGCTGTAATTTTGAAATCATGTATTCAACTTCTTTGGTTGCTTTGACTAATTCCTTAGCCATTTCCAATGTGTATGGTGGAGGAGTAGTGATTTTGTAACTGTAGATCCTGGCTGCAATTCCATCCATAAAGTCAATTACATCATCTATTTTTGATGCAATTCTCTGCATGTCCTCACGATCTAGAGGGGTAATGAACGTCTTGTTTAGTTCAGAAAATATATCACGTGTTAAAACATCTGCCTCAGTTTCAAGTTGATGAATTTTTTTTCCTTGCTCAACATTATTCAGATCTTCAAATAAAACCACTATGGCTTCAGAGGTTTCAACTGCTTTTTTTGCCAAATCATCTAGAATTGTTAAGAGTGCCTTCTCGTTTGATTTTATCCATGATAACCATTGTCCCATGATTTAGTGCGTGAATTTTTAGACTTAAGGCTAGTCAACATATAGTATATTGTACTATATAGAAAGACAGTACAATCACGGATTTTGATCTGATCGCACTATAAAATATGGTTTAAAAAAATAAAGAAAAGAAAAAATGGGTTTATTCTACTTTGAAGTTTGGGCCCCAAGAATCTGTAGGTTTTAGATCTTTGGTGTTTAATGTTGTACCATAAGATGTTGTTTTGAACATTGCATCATAAGCAGGGTTATTTGGTGTATAGCCTCTGCATTCAAATTGAAAAGTATTCTCCAAAGCAAATTGACCTTTGAGATAATTTTCTTCTTTATTCATGGCAGAACCAACATCATAGTCTACTACACGACAATCAGAGTAGTTAAATCCCCTAACACTTTTTTCACCGTACAATAGTTCTACATCTACATCAAATTTTTCAACATAACTTGAACCTGAAACTTTTTGAATGTTCAGATTTTCATCCACACGTTCATAGAGCATTGGAAAGTCACCAACTATTCCTTGCAAAGTAAATGTAGGAGATGATTTTCCCAGAACTTTACTTTGAATGAATATTGGAAAATCAATAATCTCTGAACCATCAAGATAAGTGAATGTTGCTTGAGCATGTGCACCGGTTCCAACATTGTATGAGTGGATTGGTGTAACACTATACATCATTGGACGTCTTGAAGAATCATTTCGTTCGTCATATACGGGATTATAAGATGTCATTCCAGCACATGTAAATCCAGTTTGTTGAACTAGTGCAAATCCACTTTTTCCAGTAAATCCTTCTTCTTTGTCAGATTGTGTAACAATATTCATAGAAGTTACATGACAGTTAGTGTACTCAAGATTACGTAGAGTTTTTTCAGAATTTACAAACTCAACATCCACATTAAAATCAGAATTGTATGATGTGTGAAGAGCAGAAATATTTCTGGAGTTGTTAATTTCTTGTTCTAATAGAGGAAAATAATCCAGAGTTCTTTCTACAGTAAAACTTGGACCGGCACTACTAGTTTCAGCATACCCAGTGTCTAGTTCAAATCCATGAAATTCAATTCTTTCAGAACCAGTATCAAAATCAAATGTTGCAATAGTTCTGACGTCTTCTGCAAATTTATGATCTAATGGTACTGTAGCATAATCAGTGAAAGTGTTTTGATATTGTGCTATATTTGGTGTTTTAGTAGATACAAACCCACCACATGTGAATTCAATCTCGTCAATCACAGCAAATCCAGATTTAGAAGACATGTAACTTTCGTAATCTCCTGCATTCAATGTTTTTGTTGCATAGTCATCAATTTGACAATTTTGATATTTCTTTGAGTTGATTAGAGTGTCATCTCTGAAAAAATCTACACTCACATCAAAATATCTAAAATTAAACTCAAAACTGTTATTTGTTTTGCTAAGCATAACTCTGTATTTGTAAGATTCATCTTGTGCTTGATGTAATAATGGAGCATTACCCACAATTCCTTCGACTTTGAAAGTTGTTCCACGATTTGAAACAAAATCAGTAGTCATAGAATAAACTGGGAATTCATGTACTTCCACACCATCTCTGAAAGTAAACGTCATTACAGACCTTACATTTTCAGCCATAGAGTATCCTGTCTTTTCTTCTTCTGCAAACGCCTCAAAGTTAGAAAGGATAGTTATGGAAAGTATTGCAATCAGACCAATTGTTGTTGTCAATAGAATGTTTTTTGTTGTCATTGAGCTGTGAAGTAATTTTAGATACTATAAACAGAAAGATCATTTTCTATAGTTAGAATATAGGAATATAGTATGATTAGATAAAACCTAGTTTTCACAGTTTAATAGCAGATCTTTGTCAGAGTCAAGGTAACATCGATCAGAGTTTGCTCCACCATCCATCACATCAGATCCAGAATTAGCATAGATTACATCTATTCCTGATTGTCCTTTTAGAATATCGTGTCCAGAATTACCCTTTATCATATCATCTCCATCTTCACCTAAAATGACATCGTCACCTGGACCACCAAAAATGCAATCATCACCCAATCCGCCAGAGATTAGATCATTTCCTGCAAATCCAAAGATCAAATCATCTCCATCGGTTCCCTGGATTACATCATCGTTTGGAGTTCCTTTGATCATATTATAATCAGAGTAAGGGTGTCCGCAAGTGTTGACAGTGACAGTTTGAGAGTCACTGGCAGAGTACCCAACAAGATCAAATGCAATCCAAATAATGGTAGTCACGCCAGGAGGAAATGCATCAGGTGCATTGTTAAGTACTGTTTTAATTCCACCATCATCTGTGGCAATAGCATTTCCAAAATCAATACTAGTTAGAAAGTCATCAGCCTCAACTATTAATGAAAGTGGTACGGTGATTACAGGCTTGGTTGTATCATAAGAGGTATTTTCAACTATTTCTACAGTTGGAATATAATCAACAATTACAGGTTTTGTGTAAAATGCAGTTTCAAATGATTTGATATTGTGCTTTGCAGAATCTACAACTAACAATTCTCCATTAATTCCAATCGTGATATCAGTGATGATTTCAAGTGAATCATCGTATGGACCGATTTGATCAAAAACATTCAGATTAAGATTTGAGTCTTGAGACAGATGTAAAATTCTATCATTTGCAGAGTTTACAACAAACATTTCACCAGAAGGATCAACAGCTATTGCCTCAGGACTGAAAACATAGTTTGAAGAATGAAATGGAAATGATTTTAAATGATTTCCAGTTGCATCAAATTTTTCTATCTTTCCATTTCCTTTGTCAGTGACATATACATTTCCGTCACCATCAATGTCAATTCCAGATACATTTAGAAATTGCCCTTCATTTAATCCACTAGAGCCAAAAGAGAAGATAAATTCACCGTCTGTTGAGAATGCTTGAATTCTTTGATTTCCAGTATCAACAACATATACAGTTCCGTTATTTACAGCAATTCCATTTGGAAAGTAGAATTGCCCTTCGTAGATACCTTTTACACCCCATTGTAGAATAAATTCACCGTCTGTTGAAAATTTTTGAATTCTGTTAAGATCACGATCTGCTACAAAGACTGAATCATCAGATACTGCGATTCCTGAAGGATAATGAAATTCTCCAGGCAATTTTCCACTTTTACCCCACTCAGTAATGTATTGGCCTACACTTGAGAATTTTTGAACGCGTTTGTTGCCAAGATCACTAACATAGATACTGCCATCATCACCTACAGCAATGAACTGGGGGTGAGAAAAATGACCTGCGCCGGTAATTCCAAATGAGCCCCATTCAGAGAGATAATCATAATCCCCAAAACCAAAAGAAGTCTGAGCAAAAGAATTAGATAACAACATTACAGAGAACATCAAAATTATGAACGAGATTTTCACAAATAATCATAACAAAATTTGAGAAACATGACTAGAGTTAGCTAATGTTATAATTATTGTCAATTTTATGTTAAAATGGTTTGTTTACTTCACGCGTAAACACATAACTTGCAAGTCCAATCATAGAAAGTACAAACACAAAGAGTATACCAAGGCTCAAAAGTATTGGGATTCCGCCTTCAGAAACGCCAGTCATCAATTCTCTAACTAATAGTACTGTGTATGTTACTGGATTTAGTTTTGCGATAATTGCAAGCCAATTAGGTAACAACTCTAATGGAAATAAAGCAGGACTTAGCATGAACAAAGGCATACCAAGAAAATTAATGATTCCCCAAAACGTTTCTTGTGACTTTGCAGTAGCTGCTACCATTACAGAAATTCCAGAGAATCCCAAGGAAAATAAAATGACAATTGCCATAATAGGTGCAATCATAATTGGATTTGGAAATGTTACACCAATGGCTAATGCAATTCCCAGAATCAAACTAGCTTGCAATGCTGCAATTAAAGAAATTGCAGACATTTTCCCAAGTGCGATTGCAGAGCGAGAGATAGGAGAAGATAACGCTTTATTCATAAAACCATATCGTCTATCCCACAAAGTATTGACACCTCCAAAGATACTTGTAAAAATTGCAGTTAGAATAATCACACCGGGGGTCATAAACTCAATGTATTCACCTTCAAATCCAACTGACTGAATCAATGGTTGTGTACCAGAAAAAGTATTTCCAATAACAATTATCCAAATTGCAGGTTGGATTAATCTAATTAGAACACCACTACGAGATTTTTTGTATCTTTTTAATTCTCGCCAGAAAATTGTGTATGTATCATACATCAAAGTATTCATGCACGTAACCTCTTCATCTTTGCATGTTCACGTTTTCTATCAAATCCAGAATCATCATCTCGGATTTCATGTCCAGTGTATGAAATGAAAACATCATCAAGTGTTGGTTGTGTCAAAGATATTGATTGTATTTTGATTCCAAATTCAGATGAGATTTGAAATATTTTTGGAATTACTTCAGTCCCATTGGATGCAAAAAGTGTCAATTTAGAACCGTCTTGATTAATCTTTTTCACAAATTCAATTTTTTTAATCTCAGATACGAAAGAATCATGATTTTTTTCACTGTCAAGTACTATTGAGATAACTTCATTTCCCATAGCATTTTTCATATTTTCAGGAGAGTCAATTATCTGGATTTTCCCATTATCAATAATTCCAACTCTATCACATAGCTGATCTGCCTCTTCCATGTAATGAGTAGAGACAAAAATAGTCATTTCAAATTCAGTGTGAATTTTTTTAATATATTCCCAAATTTTTCTTCTAGTTTGAATATCCAATCCAACTGTAGGCTCATCCAAAAACAACACTTTTGGATGGTGTAATAGACCACCAGCGATATCTAATCGTTTTCGCATACCACCAGAATATGTAACAACAGCTTGATCTTGTTTATCCACAAGTTCAATTAATTCTAAAACTTCATCAATTCTTTTGTTAATTTCATTTTTTGGTATATGATTAAGTTTTGCTTGCAACAAAAGATTCTCTCGTCCAGTTAGATACTCATCTACTGTTGATTCTTGTTGAACATAACCGATATTTTCTCGGACTTGTTTAGGATTTGAAGTAACATCAAATCCTGAAATCAAAGCATGTCCAGAGGTTGGTTTGAGTAAACTAGTCAGAATCATCATAGTGGTGCTTTTTCCAGCACCGTTTGGTCCTAAGAATCCAAATATTTCACCTTGTTTAACAGAAAATGAAATGTCATTTACAGCAAGTACATCTCCAAACGATTTGGTAAGAGATCTTGTTTCTATAGAATACAATACATTGATCGCAGAGGTCAATTATAAATTGCTTAGTCAAGTCTCATAAAAAATTTAAAGCATAAGAAAAACAAAGATAGTATGAAAGGATTATGTCAAAAATGCCACTCATCAAATGTAGAGATTACTGTCAAAAACGGAATCCCAGTGTGCGATATTTGTTCTAAAAAAACAGATTAATTAAAAAACATATTGGAAAAAGAAATTATTCAAGTTTCTTGAATTCTTCTTTAGTCATTCTTAGAATGATTTTTTCACCTATTCCCCAAATTTCAGATTTAGAGAGGATCTTAGAATGTACTAAACTATCACTGATTTCTATGGATTCCAGTTCATTAGTATCTGGGTTTTTGTGTAATCGTTTTACCTTACCTATTTTATGACGATCAATATCAGTGACCGGAATTCCAATTCTTACAGGAGGTCTACTTAGAAGTAATGTTTCTTCAGAAAATTTGTCAATATAGTCTTCAGCCAAGAAATAGTCTCTACGAAATCCCTGATGGATTGTTACACCGCTCACGGTTAGGGTGTCTTGATTAATGTGAATGTGCTTGACTTTTCCATACTCAATTCCTTCTCTATCTATGACTTTTTTTCCAACGAATGTATCTGCAGTAGCCATGTTAGTAGGCATTCCTTCAAGTTTTACGGACATGTTATCAGATTGACAGATTTGCTTATCATACCAAATATCAGAAAATTCTATCAATGAGGTTAAATTACTTGACAGGAAAAAACTCTGCATGAAGATAAAGGAAGAATTATTCAGGCCAATGCTAATCACAGTAGGTAGAAAGACAGGCAAAGAACACTCAGTTATGCTCAGAGCAGTAAACTATAATGAAAAAATCTATTTTTCAAGACACCGACCAGATGGAGATTGGTTCAAAAATGCATTAGTAAATGCAAGAGTGAAAATAGAATACAATAATGAGACATTGACAGGAATTGCCGAATTAGTCAAAGATGAAGAATTGGGTAAAAAAATTTCAATGTTGAAATATCCAGGTGAGGAAAGAGCAAATGAAAAAAGAGTCACCATACAAATTACTTTAGATTAAGTCATGATGATTTTTTAAAATATTTGTACAGATAGTAAAAAGTTAATCCACTGAGAACAATAGTAACAATTACAAGAGGAAAAAACAATTCAGATGATGAATTGACAATATCATTAGACAGAATTACATTACTTGAATCTATAGATTCTTGTGTTAAATCAAGAGGAAGATCAGGATCATCAAAAATTACTTGAGGGGCAGATTTAGCTAGAGGAGGAGAAACTGAACTTGCAGATTCATCGCCAGCAAAATACTGCGATGAATCAGAAACAGTGTCAGATTTTTCTAATGGTGAAAACTCTCTAAGAGGCATATCATTTGTAGGAATATGTTGATCTTGGTTTATTTGCAATAATGAAAACAATCCAGAAACTCCAGATGCAATTCCCAGCCCCATAATTTTGTAAATGTGTCTGAATGATCGAACAAGCATCTTGCTTTCTTTAGTTTTTTCGGATAATGTTGGAGGAACTATTACTATACTAAATTTTGTAGCGGTGTAAAGTTTCATGTCTTGAGATTTCGAATTTTTCTCAATTTTTGTGATTTTGACAATACCGAGATCCTGTAATTTGTTTAGATGGTATTTTACAAGTTGCAAAGAAACATGGGTTTTTTGAGCAATCTGCGTTGCAGTAAGTTCTTCATTGAAAAGTAATTGAAGGATTTCACGGCTAGAATCATTAGTCAATATCTCACCAAATGACTTTATTTTTTCATCATCAGTAGCAAGAATTTTAAAATTTTCAGTCAAATCACCATCATCAAAAGACATTAGAATTGGTAGTATAGATGCAACATATGTAAATTATTTGGTGAAATTTGAATTTCACTAAACCTTTTATCTCAAACTACAAAACAATAGCAATCACTAAATGGATGTTTCAGGAATATCTAAAAATAAAGAGAAAAAATGAATTCAAAAGTAACAATCCCAATAGCAATCATCGTTTCTGTAATAGTTACAGCTGGAATAATGGTTACATTAGATTTTGGACAGCAACCACTGACAACACAGGTTATCCCACCTGAAACAATCTACATAGACAAATCAACATCAAAGTATTTTGAAGGAACCAACAATATTAAAAAAATTTCATCACAAGAAGAGCTAAAAAGCATCCTTGAGACGTCATCAATGTTTAGTGGAAATTTCTACGATAACAGACTGATACGAAGTATAGCAGATGAAGGATTTATGGCAGCACCTCCACCAATGGCAATGGATGATAGTGCAGTAGTTCAAGAATCTGCCACAGTGTCAAAAGCACAATCTGGAGGTTCAGACTACTCCACAACAAATGTTCAAGTTGAAAACGTAGACGAACCAGATTATCTCAAAAACGATTCAAAATATGTATACATTGTATCACATAACACACTTTCAATAATTGATGCATATCCAGCAGAATCTGCAAAAATAATTTTAAAAATTGCACTAGATGTAGAATCACAGTACATTGAGAATATGTTCTTAAATGAAGACAGATTAGTAATTTTTTACAATGGACAAAGTAATGATGAAATCATCCCACAGTACGATTTTGTCCCAATACGATCATACGAATCAGTAACTCACGCATTGATTGTAGACGTGTCAGATAAAGAAAACCCAAAGATACTCAAAGATTATTCCATTGATGGGCACTTTACAGATGCACGAATGATTGAAGATTATGTGTATTTTGTTACAAATAGTAACGTGGACTATCAATATCCCAGACTGCCAATAATCATGGAAGACTCGGTTAGAATTATGACACCTGATGCATTTTACTTTGATAATGTAGAACAGTTTTCAAATTTCAATACATTAACTGCAATTGACATTTTTGGCGATAAAATAAATTCTGAGACGTTTTTGATGGGCTATTCTGGAGCAATCTATGTATCTGAAGATAATTTTTACTTGACATACCAACAAAGCATGCCATTTGGGTTTTATGAAAATTCCTCACGAGATAGATTTTTTGACGTCATAGTTCCACTATTACCAGATCATATTCAAGAACAAATCAAAGCAATCCAAGAAGATTCGTCTATTAATTCATCAACTCAATGGATGAAAATTTCAGAATTGATGCAAAAATCATACAATGAAATGGACAAAAAAGATAAAGAGAAACTATTTGAAAAAATCAAAGAAGCATTAAACGAATACGATGTAAAAGTACAAGAAGAGTCTGCAAAGACGATAATTCACAAAATTTCAATTGACAATGATAAAATAGAATACGTTGCAAAAGGTTCCGTTCCAGGGAGACTACTAAATCAGTTCTCCATGGACGAAAGTGAAGACAGATTCAGAGTTGCAACAACAACTGAATACTATACACAGTATCAAGGAACGATACGTACAAATTCAATCTACATCTTGGATGAACAACTAAACATAGTTGGAGGTCTGGACAAAATCGCACCAGATGAGAGTATTTTTTCAGCAAGATTCATGGATGATAGACTATACTTGGTGACATTCCAACAAGTTGATCCATTCTTTGTGATTGACTTATCTACAGATACTCCAAAAATTCTAGGAGAGTTAAAGATTCCAGGGTTTTCAAACTA
>Ga0066644_10000374_pt1 | contig 28694 bp, 27 predicted proteins | sample CryGeyCG2114_020_FD_62735 | JGI IMG/M metagenome (GOLD analysis project Ga0066644, IMG submission 62735) | Groundwater microbial communities from aquifer - Crystal Geyser CG15_big_fil_post_rev_8/21/14_0.20 | ecosystem: Environmental > Aquatic > Deep subsurface > Groundwater | place: USA: Utah...
AGCGGTGCATCGCCGCCCACTGCCACCCCGCCGCGCACGCGGATCGGGGCCCCCGCGAGATTGGCCAGCGTGGCATTGGTCACCGGCGCGATTCCGGCGTCGAGATCGGCCGAAAGGCGCCACGGCGCGCCCGGGGCGAGCGACAGTTCGATCACCGCGGTGCCGCCGAGCACGCCGACATCCTCGAGCGTCAGCCGTTCGGCGCGCACCGGCCCGCGCAGGCGATAGTCTCCGCCGGCCAGGTCGCCGCGCAGCGCGAGATTGGCCGACATGGCAGGAAAGGCGAGGCGCAAGTCGTCGGACAGCAGCGCCGATCCCGTCAGGACTAGCGAACCGCGCGCAACGCCGTTTATGAGCCGGGGATCGACCAGGGCGTTGCCGCTGAAGACGCGCCCGACTGCGAGGTCGAGGGGCAGCATCCAGCGCGTGCCGTCATAACGCGCTGTGGCGGCCTGACGGAGCCCCGTGAGCCTGGTCCCGCCGAGATCGAGCTCGCCGACCTGCAGGTCGTGGACGATCGCGAGGTCCTTGAACGGCCCGTCGAGCGTTGCCGTTAGCCGCGCATTGCGCAGTGCGATACCCTCTCCGAGCAGCGCCGGATCGCGGACGACGGCGACGATCTCGAGGTCCTGCGCGCGGTTTTCGGCGAGGTCGAGCAGTCCCTTGGCGTCGAGAGTGAGGCCGCGGCCGACCAGGATCGTGCGGCCATCGATGGTGCGGTTGTCGATCGCCAGTTCTGCCTTGAGCGCGACATCGTCGCCCATCGCCCGCGCGGGAAGGCCGGTCACAAAGCCCGAAGGATCGACCTTGCCCAGCAGACCGAAGCGCCCGGCGCGATTGGTAATGCGCAGCGCCGCGACGCGCCCTTCGTCGTTGCGGACGAGTAGCCCGCCGGTCCAGTTCGACCAGGTCCCCTCGCCCCGCAGACGCGCGCGGTGTGCGCCATCCAGACCGGTCAGCGCTGCAATGGGGCCGTCTTCCTCCGCATCTAAGTCCAGCGAGAGATCAAAATCGTCGCCGTCGGGCTCGGCATCGAGCAGCAGCGCAAGCCGGTCACGTTCGCCCAGCCGGCCGTCGATGTCGACCAGCAACTGCCGGTCGGCGACCTCGGCGCTTCCGGTCAGGTCGACGCGTTGCGGACTGTCGCCGGCGATCCCGCGAGCGAGCACGAGGTTGTCGATTTCGAGCCGTTCGATACTGATGTCGAAGCCGGGGAGGATCGGATTATCCTCTTCGCTGGGGAGGAATTCGGGGATCCGGGCGAGCTTGGCACGGCGAGCGGCGAAGCTGTCGATCTCGAGCCGGTTATGGAGCCAGGCGCCGGGGTTCCAGTCGATTTCCGCGCGCGGGATAGTGAGGAACACGCCTTTGGGATCGGACAGACGGACATCGTGCAGCACCGCCGCGCCATAGAGATTTCCTTCGATCCGCCCGATGCGGACGTTGAGGCCATTGGGAAAGGTCCGCTCGGCGATCCGGCTGGCGATAAAGCGCTCGCCCAGCGGCGTGTTGAGGACAAGCAGTGTTCCGACCACGAGCAATGCGAGAGCCGCCAGCACACCCAGCAGCCACTTGACCGCCCGCCCCGCGCGGCTGCGGCGGGCGCCGCTTGCCTCCTCGGCTTCGACGAGCACATCCTCCTCCATCAGAAGGCCTGCCCCAGCGAGATATAGACCCCGACCGCCGCGTCTTCGAGCTCGGGGTTGAGCGGGAAGCCGACGTCGAGGCGGATCGGGCCGAAACCGGTGGTGTAGCGCAGGCCCAGCCCCGCCCCCATCTTGATCTCGCCGAAATCAGGCGTGCTTGACGTCGAAACGCTGCCGAGATCGAAGAACGGAACGACGGACACGGCGCCGTCGAGGAAGCCGGTACCGATCCGTGCCTCGAGCGAAGCCTCGACGAGGCTGCGCCCGCCGGTCGGCTCCATGAATGCATTCTTGGGCCCGATCGACTGGTAGCCATAGCCGCGCACCGAACCGCCGCCACCCGCATACAGCCGCCGCGACGGCGCGATCCCGACCAGTTCGGCGCCCTGGATGCTGGCGAAGGCGGCCCGCGCGGCGATCACCGTCCGCCCGCCGAGCGGCATGTAATAGGACGCGTCGAACCGCGAGCGGAGGTAGTAGAACTGTTCACCCTGCGTGCGCGACGTTTCGGGCGCGAGAAAGCCTGTGACCCGGAAACCGCGGGTCGGATCGAGCAGCGAATCGCTGGTATCGAGCGTCGCCCGTCCGAACAGCGCCCCGATAAAATAGGTCTGCCGCGGCCGCTCGACGCCATCGACGATGCGGTTTCTTTCGTCGGTCGCGAGGATTTCGGCGCCCAATCCCCAGGCGAGTGGTTTCTGGAACAGCAGCGTCGAGGTTCGCTCGTACGTGCCCGTCAGCGCGACGGTCCGCGCATCGTAGGCCAGCGTATCGATGCTCGAGGCGTAGGCGTCGATCGTCAGCACCTTGTCGCGACCGCCGAAATTGTTCTTGCGGAAGGTTACGCCCGCCAGTTGTTCGCGAGTCCCGAGGATGCCGCGCAGCCGCAGGGCGCCTTCGGGCGGGAAGAGATTGCGATGTTCCCAGCTCGCCTGGACACGGAAGCCTTCTTCCGAACCATAGCCAATGGCGCCGGCAATCGTACGCAGCTTGGCCCGTTCGACGGTGACATCCATCGCCACCACGCCGGGCTGGTCGCCTTGCGGCGGGGTGACTTCGCGTGCCTCGACGCCGACGCTCGACACCAGCCCGGTAGCCGTGACCGCCCGACGCAGGTCGAAGGCGAGGCTGCGCTGGTAGACTTCGCCGGGCTCGAAACGCGCTATGCTCGCGAGATGGCGGCTGGAGAGAAAGGCCTCGTCGCTGCTGACCACCTCGCCGAAAACATATTTCCCCTTGGGGCGCACCGGCAGCGACAGGTCGCCCGCGGTGCGTTCGTGGTCGATCAGCAGCTCGGGCTGGTCGATCTCGGCAAAGGGATATCCCGTCTCGCCCAGCGCCCGGTCGAGGTCGAAGCGCTCGGCGATGATCGTATCGGACTGAAGGAAATCGTCCGGATATATGCCGAAACTCTTGCGCAACTGGCCGGCGTCGGGTGCCGTGTCGAGATCGCCGAGATCGATTGTGCCGACCTTGTAGCGCGGGCCGGGAATGACATCGAAACGGACCCGGGGGCGCTGTTCGGCGGTGTCTTCGCCAGCATCGCGCGTGCCGATCGTGCGGACGATCTCGCCGTCGTAATAGCCGTAGACACGGAGCAGCGTGCCGAGCAGTTCCTCGTCCTTGCGCGCCCGCGCGGCGAGCTGGGCGACGTTTTCCTCGCCGTCGCCGAGTTCCTCGATGGTCGAAAGTGCCGCGAAACGATCGACGAAATCGCTGCGCTCGCTGAAGGGCGGTTCCTTCTGCGGAAAACCCAGCACCAGCGCATCCGAAATGCGCTCGACCTCCGCCTCGTCGAAAGCGATCTGGGGCGCATCGCCGAGCAGATCGGCGAAGCGGATATCCCCTTCCGGCTCGAGCTCCTGTAACGGCGCGAGTTCGACCTCCTCGGGCCAGGCGACAGGCATGTCCGGCAGTTCGGAGATCGGCGTGTCCGCCTCCGGTTCGCCCAAAGCGTCATCCGTCGCCCCGGCCGGTCCGTCGGTTCCCTTCTGCGCCCAGCTATGGGGATCGTCGACCGCGCTGTCGGGGATGAGATCCTCGAGGCTCGATGGAGCTTCGCGATCCTGCGCGGCGAGCGCGGCCCCGCCGACGAGGGCAAGCGCCGCCAGGCAGCGAGCCAGCGCTGTCAGCGCCCGCTCAATCCCGCAGCTTGTAGTCCGCCGACAGCCCGTCCTTGGCCGGAAGGGCCTTGTCGCGCCGTCTGTCACGCGGGGCGGTAGCCGCCGCGATAAGGCGCTTCTGTTCATGGTCGGGCATGCGCTCCCATCCGCCGCGGCTGAGCCGTTCGAGCGGGCGATAGCGAACCTTGTATTGCATCCGCTCGGCACCTTCGACCCAATAGCCGAGATAGACATAGGGCAGTCCGTTGGTGGCGGCGCGGCGGATGTGGTCGAGGATGATGTAGTTCCCAAGCCCGGCGCGATCCTCATGCTCAGGGTCGTAGAAGCTGTAGATCATCGACAGCCCGTCGCCCTGGTAATCCGTCAGGCACGCCCCCACCAGGCGGCCCGGCTCGGCGCCGATAGCCGGCTCCCGATATTCAATCACATAGCTGGTTACACTGGTGTGTTCCACCATATCCGCAAAGTCGGTTTCCTCCATCTGCGTCATCCCCCCACCGGGGTGGCGCGCAGCGAGGTATTTTTGCAGCAATTCGAACTGTTCGGCGGTGGCCCAGGGGCGGCATTCGGTAGCGACGAGATCGTCGTTCGCCTTGAGCGTGCGCTTCTGGCTGGCAGACGGCTTGAACTCGCCCGCCACGACGCGCACCGATACGCAGGCCTGGCAATCGAGACAGGAAGGCCGGTAGGCAACCGTCTGGCTGCGCCGGAAACCGATCCGCCCGAGCGCTTCGTTCAGCTCGTCGGCATTGTCGCCGCGCAGCTCGGTGAACACCTTGCGCTCGCTCTTGCCCGGCAGATACGGACACGGCGCAGGGCTGGTCACGAAAAAGCGGGGAAAGCGTATCGGTGCGGTCACTTTCGGCGGCATCCTTCGGGCGGCTAATTCCTACCTGACAGGCATATCAATGCCAGAGCGGGTCAGAGGTTAAAACCCTCTTTACCATGAAAAGCACAATCGCCTCGCCGAACGGTCGTTTCGGGTCAGGCGAGCTCGGCCACCGAGACGCTATAACCCTTGCTGCGAAGCGCCCGCACCAGCCGGTCGATCTGCTCGGAATCGCGCGCTTCGCACTCGATCTCGGCCGTCAGCCCCTTGGCAGGCAGCGTGGTGAAGATGCGCTGGTGGTATATCTCGATGATGTTGACGTTGTGCTCGTTGAATTCGCGCATCACCTTGAACAGCGCGCCGGGGCGATCCTGCAGCACGATTTCCAGCCGCGCGAGCCGGCCCGAACGGGCAAGGTCTCGCAGCAGCACATTGGCGAGCAGGCGCGTGTCGATGTTACCGCCGCACAGCACGAGGCCGACGGTCTTGCCGGCGAACTTCTCCGGGTTGGACAGTACCGCGGCGAGGCCCGCCGCCCCGGCCCCCTCGACCACGGTCTTCTCGATTTGGAGAAGCAGCGAGACGGCGTGCTCGAGTGTCCCTTCCTTGACCAGCAGCACCTCGTCGACCAGCTCCGCGATGATCTGGCGGGTGAATTCCCCAGGTGCCTTGACCGCGATCCCCTCGGCCAGCGTGTCGCCGCCGCAGGGGCGTTCGTCGCCGGTCACCGCGGAATACATCGAGGGATAGAGTTCGGCCTGGACGCCGACCATCTCGATTTCAGGCTTCAGCGCCTTGGCAACCGTGGCCATGCCGCTCATCAGCCCACCCCCGCCAATCGGTACGACGAGGCAGTCGAAATCGTCCTTGTCGGCGAGCATTTCGAGCGCGACCGTGCCCTGCCCCGCGGCGACCAGCGGATCGTCGAAGGGATGGACGAAGGTCAGGCCGCGCGCGCGTTCGAGCTCGCGCGCGTGGGCATAGGCTTCATCGAAAGTCTCGCCGAACAGCTCGACATTGCCACCCACGCTCTCGGTCTGCATCACCTTCACGCTCGGCGTGGTCTGCGGCATCACGATCGTCACCGGGACGCCCAACCGGCGCCCATGATAGCTCAGCCCCTGCGAATGGTTACCCGCCGATGCGGCGATCACGCCGCGCGCGCGCTGCTCGTCGGTCAGGTGCAACAACGCATTCAGCGCACCGCGCTCCTTGTAGGCGGCGGTGAACTGGTGGTTCTCGAATTTGAGCCAGATGTCGGCCCCGGTGATGTCCGATAGCGTCTGCGAGCGCAACATCGGCGTCCGTACCACCGCGCCTTCGATGCGCGCGGCCGCGGCCCGCACATCGTCGAGAGTCAGGAGCTCGGTCGCCGGAGCGGCGGCACGCACGGGGGATGCTTCGGTCATGGCCCCCGCCCCTACGGCGCGCAGGGCTGCGGCGCAATCGCCGAAAGGGTTTGCCTTGGCCAAGCTATGCCTTATCGCGGGCGGCCAACCGCCTGACAGGACTGCCTGACATGAAGCTCAAACTCCTTGCAACTGCGCTCGCCTTCGCCTTCGCCCTACCTGCGCAGGCCGACGTGCTGGTCGACAATGTCGAGGGGATCACCATCGGCGAAGACGGCAAGGTCCAGCGCTTCACTGCACTGGTGATCGACGACGAGGGCAAGGTCGCGCAGATCCTTCAGGCGAAGGACAAGAAGCCGCAGACCGACTATCGCGAGGACGGCAAGGGCCGGGTGATGATTCCCGGGCTGATCGATGCCCATGTCCACGTCATGGGGATCGGAATCGGTGCGCTCACACTGGACCTGTCGGAGACCAAATCGCTCGCCGAGGCGCTCGACAAGATTCGCGCCTTCGCCGCAGCCAATCCCGATCGCCCGTGGATCCTCGGGCGCGGCTGGAACCAGGAGAAGTGGGGCCTGGGCCGCTTCCCCACTGCCGCCGAGCTCGACAGCGCGATCGCCGACCGCCCGGTCTATCTCGAGCGGGTCGACGGCCATGCCGGCTGGGCCAACAGCGTTGCACTGCGCGCAGCGGGTGTGGATGCGGCGACGAAGACCCCAGCCGGAGGGCGCATCGAACGACTGGCCGACGGGAAGACCCCATCGGGCGTGTTCATCGACCGGGCGACTGACTTGTTGCAGGCCGCCGTTCCCGCACCGCGTCCGAAAGAGCGCGATCTCGCCTTTGCCGAGGCGCAGAAGGTCCTCCATCGCTTCGGCATCACCGCCGTGGCCGACATGGGTACCACGATCGAGGACTGGCAGGCCTTTCGCCGGGCGGGGGATCGGGGGGCGCTGACGCTGCGGATCATGTCCTACGCCGCGGGGCCCGACCAGATGGACCTCATCGCCGGATCGGGACCGTCCCCCTGGCTCTATGACGACAAGCTGCGCATGAACGGCGTGAAGCTCTATCTCGATGGTGCGCTCGGCAGTCGCGGAGCCTGGCTCAAGCGTCCCTATGCCGACGATCCGGGCAACACCGGCCTGCCGCTGATGAGCCCCGCGCAGCTCCGCAACATCCTCGTGCGGGCAGCCACGGGCAATTTCCAGCCCGCGATCCATGCCATCGGTAGTGCCGCGAACGAGGATGCGCTCAATGCGATCGCCGAAATCGCCGAGAGTTTTCCCGGCGACCGGCGCTGGCGGATCGAACATGCGCAAATTGTCGATCCCGTCGACCTGCCCAAGTTCGGGCAGCATGGCATCATCGCTTCGATGCAGCCCGTCCACCAGACCAGCGACCGGCTGATGGCCGAGGCGCGGCTCGGGCCAGACCGCCTCGACGGAGCCTATGCATGGAACACCATCCTCCAGCTCGGCGGGCGGCTGGCCTTCGGGTCGGACGCACCGGTCGAATCACCCGATCCCTTTGCCGGTCTCGCCGCGGCGACCACCCGCATGGGCGCCGATGGAGAGCCTTTCGGCGGATGGCGCCCGCAGGACCGGGTCAACCGCGAACAGGCGCTGGCGGGCTTTACCAGTGACGCCGCCTTTGCCGGATTCGCGGAAGGGCGTTTCGGTCGCCTGCTGCCCGGCGAAAGAGCCGATTTCGTCCTCATCGATCGCGATCCCATGCTCGCCACGCCGAGCCAATTGCGGGAGACCAAGGTCCTCGAAACCTGGGTCGGCGGGCGCAAGGTCTACGAAGCGGACTGAGGCTCTTCGGGACCGTCGACCGCCGCCTTGCGGCGCTTCTCGGTCACCCGCATCAGCAGCAGCGAGCCCTCGAACAGCAGCAAGAGGGGAATCGCCAGCAGCAGCTGCGAGCCCGGATCGGGCGGCGTGATGATCGCCGCGAGCGCCACCACCAGCACGATGACATAGCGCCGCGCCGCGACGAGCTGGACGCGGGTGACGATGCCCGCGCGATGGAGCAGCAGCAGCAGCACCGGCAGCAGAAAGCTCATCCCGAAGGCGAGGATGAATTGCATCACCAGGCCGAGATATTCATTGGCGGTGGGCAGCGCCTGAATCTCCAGCCCGCCCGCGGTTCCCTGGAAGCCGAGGAACCATTTGAAGGCCGTTGGCATGACCACGTAATAGGCCAGCGCGGCGCCCATCGTGAACAACACCGGGGTCGCCAGCAGGAAGGGAAGGAAGGCCTTCTTTTCCTTGGCGTAGAGGCCGGGCGCGATGAAAGCCCAGAGCTGGTTGGCGATGATCGGGAAGCTGAGGCAGAACCCGGCAAACAGCGCCACCTTCAACTCGACGAAAAACACCTCGTAGAGCTTGGTGAAGATAAGCTGGCCCTGGCCCTGGGGAAAGGCGCTCTTGAGCGGCTGGATCAGGAAGCCGAGGATCGGATCGGCGAAATAGAGGCAGATGCCGAAGGCGACGACGAGCGCCAGCACACAGCGCACCAGCCGCGCGCGCAGCTCGATCAGGTGGTCGAGCAGGGGCGCCTGGCTTTCGTCGATATCCTTGATCACCGCCATGTCAGGCATCCTTGCCTGGCGATGGCGGATCGAGCGGGAGCGTGGGCTCGTCGGTGTGTTCGGGCGCCTTGACCGGAGCGGCGCGCTTGATCGCCGCTTCCGCCGCCGCATCGGCGTCGGGCACTTCGCCCGCAGCGGCGAGCGGTTCCATTTCGTCGGGCAGCAGGTTTTCCGGCGCGCCACCCTCGGGCGTCTCGCCGTCGGGATACTTGGCCATGATCGCCTTGTTCCGCTCGGCCCACCGTTCTTCCATTTCCTCGATTTCCGCCTGGCGGACCATTTCGTCGAGCCCTGCCCGGAAATGGCCCGACATCCGGCGCATCTTGCCGATCCAGCGTCCCGCAGTGCGCATTGCGCGCGGCATATCCTTGGGGCCGATCACGAGAATCGCCACCACGACAATGACCAGCAGTTCGCTGGCGCCGATATCGAACATGGGCGGGCTCCGCCTGGCTGCGGCTTACTTGCTGTCGGTGGTCTGCTTGACCTGATCGGGGGTCAGCCCCTCGTCGGCCGGCTTCGCATCGTGCGAAATCCGCTTCGCGGGCGCATCGTCCTCGTTCATGCCCTGCTTGAAGCTTTTGATGCCCTTGCCGAAATCGCCCATCATTTCGGAAATCCGCCCGCGCCCGAAGAGCACGAGGATGACGATGGCGATGATGATGAGCTGCCAGGGACCGAGCGACATTGTGAAACCTTTTTCGTAGCTAGACGGCGAATATAGGCCTGCCGACGGCCGAGCGCCAGTCAGGCGTGCTCACCATTGTCGGATTCGACCTCCGCCTCGGCCTCGCCGTCGTCTCCGCCGACCAGTTCGTCATAGGCATCGTCGACCGGGTCGAGCAGGCCCGTGGCGCGCAGTTCGGCGATACCGGGTAGGTCGCGGCGGCTCGAGAGGCCGAAATGCTCGAGGAATTCGGGCGTGGTCGCGTAGATCGTCGGGCGCCCGGGCACCTCGCGCCGCCCGGCGATCTTCACCCAGCCCGCTTCCATCAGCACGTCGAGTGTCCCGCCGCTGGTCTGCACGCCGCGGATCGATTCGATCTCGGCGCGGCTGACCGGCTCGTGATAGGCGATGATCGCCAGCACCTCGGTCGCGGCGCGGCTGAGGCGGCGGACTTGTTCCTTCTCGCGCCGCAGCAGGTGGGCGAGGTCGGGCGCAGTTTCGAAATGCCAGCGTTTGCCGCGCTCGACCAGGTGAATGCCCCGCTTGTCGTAATCCGCCGCCACACTGCGCAAGGCATCGCGCACCTCGCCGACCGCCGCATCGCCGAGAAATCCCGCCAGTGCCTCTGCGGTCATTGGCTCTTCCGCCGCGAAAAGCGCGGCTTCCACGGCGCGGGCGAGCTCGTCCATCAGGCGGGCATCCGGCGCAGGTGCAGCGGACCGAAGGTGTCCTCCTGCTGCAGTTCGGCCTTACCCAGCCGCGCCAGCTCGAGTGCGGCCACGAAGCTTGACGCGAGTGCGGAGCGCTTGAGCCGCGGTTCGGCATGCGGGGGAAGGAAATCGCGCAATTCCATCCACTCGAGCGTGACGCCGAGCATGTTCGATACCCGGTCGAGCGCCGATTCGAGCGTCATCACGGGCCTTTCGCGGACCATGTGGATCGCGGGCGCGGTGCGCGCCTTGACCCGGCCATAGGCCTCGATGAGCGCGAACTGGTCGCATAGCCACAGGTTCTTGCGCGCGATTTCGAGACCTTCGGGGCTGCCGCGCAGAAATACGTCGCGCCCGATCCGGTTGCCCCCCATCAGCCGCGCTGCCGCATCGCGCATCGCGCCGAGCCGCTGGAGGCGCAGCTGCAGCTTGAGCGCCAGTTCTTCGGGACTGGGGTCTTCCTGCTCTTCCTTGGGCAGGAGCATCGCCGATTTGAGATAGGCGAGCCAGGCCGCCATCACGAGATAGTCGGCGGCGAGCTCGAGTTTCAGCGCGCCGGCGCGGTCGATGTAGTCGAGATACTGGTCGACCAGCGCGAGGATCGAGATCGAGCGGAGGTCGACCTTTTGCCGCCGCGCAAGGTCGAGCAACAGGTCGAGCGGCCCTTCCCAGCCGTCGAGCTCGAGGTAGAGCGCATTGTCGTCGACGGGCGCTTCGCTTGTCACCTCGTCCCATTCATCCGGCGGGGTGCCAGCGGGTTCGGTGAAGAGGAGGCCGTCGCTGGTCATCCCGTGCGATCTTCCACAATGGCCAGCAAGGCATCGCGCTTGGCCAGCAATTCGGCGGTGTCGGGTCCGTCGCGAGGCTCACCCATCTCCGCATGCACCCGCTCGAGCCGCTCGGCGGTCGCCGCGCGCATCGCCCCGAGGCGCTCGGCGATGGCGGCCTGGTCGTCCATTTTCGCCCAGCAATTGAGCACGATGTCGCAGCCCGCCGCCAGCGCGCGTTCGGCGCGGTCGGGAACGGTTCCGTCGAGCGCCTGCATGTCGATATCGTCGGTCAGCAGCAGGCCGTCGAACCCGATCCTGCCGCGGATCACTTCGCCGATGACCGTTTTCGAAAGCGTCGCGGGATTGTCCGCGTCCCACGCTTCGAAGACGATGTGGGCGCTCATACCCAGCGAGTGCGCGGAAAGCGTGCGGAACGGTTCGATGTCGATGCCGAGTTCGATGTCGCTCGCCGATACATACGGGAGTTCCTTGTGCGAATCGCAGGTCGCCCGGCCATGGCCGGGCATATGCTTGAGGCACCCGACCACACCCGCGCGGCCCATCCCGTCGAGCACCGCGCGGCCGAGAGCCGCAACCTGCATCGGCTCGCTGCCGAGCGCGCGGTCGCCGATGACGTCGTCGGTCTCGGGCCGTCGCACATCGAAGGGGGCGTGAAAATCGACCGTGATGCCCATTTCGGCGAGCTCGCGGCCCATCGCCTCGGCATTGGCTCGCGCGGCCTCGATCGCCGAGGCGGGGGCGATTTCCCAAAGTTTCGCGAAAGCCTCGCCCGCGGGATAGCGCTGCCACACGGGCGGCTTCATCCGCGCGACGCGTCCGCCTTCCTGGTCGATCGAGACGATCAGCCGCTCTCGCCCGTGGATGCCGCGCAAATCGTCGGTCAGCCGCCGCAGCTGATCCCGGCTCTCGCAATTGCGCGCGAAGAGGATGTAGCCCGCCGGATCGGCCTCCTTGAAGAAGGCGCGCTCATCGACCGTCAGTTCGAGGCCGGAAATGCCGAAAATGGCGGGTGTCATGGAAGGAAACTGTGTCTTTCGCCCCGATGCCGCAAGCTTGCGGCGTGCGGGAGGTGTGGAAATTCCGCCGGGCCGAGCGATCTACTTGACGAAACAGGCCAGCCCGTCGGCTTTCAACGCGGCGCACAGCCGGTTGGCACCGCTGCGATCGCCGGCCACCGCCTGCAACCTGTAAACCCGCCCGATGTCGACTTGCGCCTCGACGACGCGGTGGCTGACGCCATTGAGCGCCTCGGTCTGGCGCATCAGTCGCGCCCAGGCCGCCTCGGCATCCTCGCGGCGCGGATAGGCTCCGACCTGCACCACGGTTCCCGGCGCGGCGGAAGTGCGCGGAGGCTCGTTCACCGTAGAGGCGATCGAGGGTGCGCTCGCCGCGGGCTTCGCCACCGGCTCGGGCGGCGCGGTCTCCGCCAGCTTGCCTTCGCGGGTCTGCCCTTCGCCCACGGCGAAGCTGGTATCTCCGGTGCCGGCGAAGGTCTTGCCACCAGGATCGTCGGGTCGGGTCTTGTAGGGTTCCTCGGGCGCGGCGATCACGCTTCCATCAGCCTCCGGTTCGTCCGAGGCCTGGTTGGAAACGAACCAGATTCCGCCGACGACCGCTGCGAGCAGCGCCAGCGCGAGCACACCGACCATCACGAGGCGCGCGGTATCGAACCCCGCCGCGTCGTCTTCCTCCTCGCCCGCTTCGAGCCAGGGCAGGCTTTCGCCATCGGCGAGGTCGAGCTGGTCCTCGCCCTCCCAATCCTCATCGGTGTCGTATGGCGTCGCCCCACTCATGTTCACATCTCCTCGACCGCCTCGACCCCCAGGATGGCGAGGCCATTGCGGATCACCTGACCGACCTGCGCCGCGAGGAACAGCCGCGCGGCAGTGAGGTCGGGATCGCCCTCCTGGATGATCCGCTTCGCGGGATCATCGTTACCCGCATTCCAGAAGCTGTGGAAGGCGGCGGCGAGATCGCCGAGGAAAAAGGCGATGCGGTGCGGTTCGCGCGCCTTGGCGGCGGCTTCGACCACGCGCGGGAATTGCGCTGCTTCGCGTACCAGCGCGAGTTCGTCCGCACCGAGGCGGTCGAGATTCGCATCGGTCGGTTCGACCCCGGCCTTGCGCAGCGTCGAGCGGATGCGGGCATGCGCATACTGGAGGTAGAAGACCGGATTGTCCTTCGAGGCCTCGACCACCTTGGCGAAGTCGAATTCCATCTGCGCGTCGGGCTTGCGGGTCAACATGGTGAAACGCACCACATCCTTGCCGACTTCCTTCACCACATCGGCCAGCGTGACGAAGGTCCCCGATCGCTTGGACATCTTCACCGGCTCGCCGTCGCGCAAAAGCTTGACCATCTGGACCAGCTTGACGTCGAACGGCACGTCGCGCCCGGCGCCCTTGGTGAGCGCGGCGACTGCGGCCTTGATCCGCTTCACCGTGCCCGCGTGATCGGCGCCCCAGATGTCGATCAGCGCATCGGCCTTTTCCGCCTTCTGGAAATGATAGGCGAGATCGGCACCGAAATAGGTCCATGCCCCGTTCGATTTCTTGATCGGGCGATCCTGGTCGTCGCCGAACTCGGTCGAACGGAACAGCGGCAGCTCGACCGGCTCCCAATCCTCGGGCGGCGCCTTGCCCTTGGGCGCTTCGAGCACGCCATCGTAGACGAAGCCGTGTTCGCGCAGCCAGGCCTCCGCCGCCTCGGGCTTCTTCGCTGCCTGAAGTTCGGCTTCGGAGGAAAACAGGTCGTGATGGATGCCGAGCAGCGCGAGGTCCTCGCGGATCATCTCCATCATCGCCGCGACCGAACGCTGGCGGAACAACGCGAGCCATTCGCCCTCGGGCGCGTTCTTGTATGCCGGACCGAATTCCTGTGCCAGCCGTTCGCCGACCGGCTTGAGGTAGTCGCCCGGATAGAGCCCCTCGGGGATTGCGCCGATATCGTCTCCCAGCGCTTCGCGGTAGCGCAGGTGCGCCGAGCGGGCGAGGACGTCGACCTGGCCGCCGGCATCGTTGACGTAATATTCGCGGATCACCCGGTAACCCGCCCATTCGAGCAGGCCGCACAGCGCGTCACCGACGACGGCGCCGCGGCAATGGCCCATGTGCATCGGACCGGTGGGATTGGCCGAGACATATTCGACATTGACCATCTGCCCATCGCCCATGTGCGAGCGACCATAGTCGTCGCCAAGCGTTGCGATGGCTTGCAGCTCGCGACGCCAGACATCGCTCTGGAGACGCAGGTTGATGAAGCCCGGCCCAGCGATCTCCGCTTCTGCGATGGCCGGATTGCGCCGCAAATGTTCGACGATGGTTTCGGCCAGCGCGCGCGGATTGGTCTTCGCCTGCTTGGCGAGCACCATCGCCGCATTGGTGGCAAGGTCGCCATGCGCGGGATCGCGCGGAGGTTCGACGGTCACATTGGCGCGATCCGTGCCGGCAGGAAGGACGCCCTCCATTTCGAGAGCGTCCAATACCGCGTCGATGCGGGCCGCGAAGGCCGCGTGAAGTGTCTGCATGTCAGCCATGGCGCGCGCCTAGACTATCGACGCGAAATGGCAAGATGCGAGAGGCTCAGCGCGTTGCGTTGTAGCGCAGCTGTTCTTCGGTCAGCTGGAAGCCGACCAGCAGTTCGAAGGTCGCGCGTTGGAGCGCCGCGCGAACCGCAGGGTCGGCCAGCGGGTCGAGCGCGGCATCGGGGTCGCCCGCCTTGCGCTTGCGGGTGATCTGTTCGCGGATGTCGGCCGGCAGGGTCGCTTCGGCACGGTCGACATAGGCACCCGCCGTGCCGCGTGCCATGGCGCGTTCCTGACCGTCGGCGAACTGCAGCGTTACGCTGCCGACACGCTTGGTCACGACTGCCGAACCGCCCCGCAGGACGGTGGCGAAATAGGGCAGCGTCACCATACGGCTGCCGCGCGTGTCGGTGCGCCGGGCCACGACATCGAAACTCGCTTCGGTATAGACCCGGTCACCGGCACCCTCGTTGCAGCTCGACCGCAGATTGGTGATCGCCGCAGTCACGTCGAGATTGGCCAGCGTTGTCGATCCCGAAGTACGGAAAGTAGTGATATCGCCTGTATAGTCGGGAATGCCGACCGCCGGGCAGGTGGTCCGCACCGCGCTGATGCCGACTCCCTGATCGACGATCAGATCACCTTCTTTTGCACAACCGGCCAGCGCCAGGCCGAGAGCAAGCGCGGGAACAAGGCGGGTGCGGATGGTCATGCGGCTAAATTCCCTTTTGCGGTCATTCGAATTCATCGCCCGGCAGGGCTGCGCGATGCCCTAGCTTGGGCAGCGCGAAAGCGCTAGAGGGCGGCACATGAATGCCCCCTTTCCTTCCACGCCTGCACCGTCGCGCACCGAACCTCGGCTGCCGCTGAAGCTGCTGATCGCCGCCCCGCGCGGCTTTTGCGCCGGGGTCGACCGCGCGATCGAGATCGTCGAGCGGGCACTGCAGAAATACGGCGCACCGGTCTATGTCCGGCACGAGATCGTGCACAACCGCTATGTCGTCGACAGCCTCAAGGCCAAGGGTGCGATCTTCGTCGAGGAACTCGACGAAGTGCCCGATGACGCGCCGGTGGTTTTCAGCGCTCACGGCGTGCCCAAGAGGGTTCCCGCCGAGGCCGAACGGCGCAAGATGCTCTATGTCGATGCAACCTGCCCACTGGTGAGCAAGGTCCACCGCCAGGCCGAGCGGCAGATCGAGAAAGGCCAGCATATCCTGTTCATCGGTCACGCCGGCCACCCCGAGGTTATCGGCACAATGGGACAGGTGCCCGAGGGCCGGATCACGCTGGTCGAGACAGTCGAGGACGTGGCCAAGCTCGACTTCGCACCCGACGCCGATCTCTCCTATCTTTCGCAGACGACGCTCTCGGTCGACGATACGCGCGACATCATCGCAGCGCTGGAGGCCCGCTTCCCCCGGATCGTCGCCCCCAAGGCCGAAGACATCTGCTATGCCACCAGTAACCGGCAAGCGGCGGTAAAGCAGATGGCGCCGAGCTGCGACCTCGTGCTGGTCATCGGCGCGCCCAATTCCTCCAATTCGTTGCGCCTCGTCGAAGTGGCCGAACGGCTCGGTACCGACGCCCGCCTGATCCAGCGGGCCGACGAAATCGATCCGACCTGGCTCGAGGGGGTCGGCACGGTCGGCCTGACCGCGGGCGCTTCGGCCCCCGAAAAGCTCGTGCGCGAGGTGGTCGACCGCCTGTCGGACTGGCGCGTCGTCGACGAGGAAGTGGTGACCACTGCCGAGGAAAACATGATCTTCAAGCTGCCCCGCCAGCTGACCGAATAGGGTGGCGGTCTACACCCACCTCGGGGCCGAAGACCTGGCGCAGCTCGTCGCGCAATACGATGTCGGCGAGCTGGTTTCGTTCAAGGGCATCGCCGAAGGGGTCTCGAACTCGAACTGGCTGGTCGAAACCATGCAGGGGCGCTTCATCCTGACGATGTACGAGCGGCGCATCGAACTGGCCGAGCTGCCGTTCTTTCTCGGCCTGCTCGATCACCTCTCGGCAGCCGGCTGCCCGGTGCCGCGCACGATCCACGATCGCGCGGGCGAAGCATGGCGAATGGTCGGAGACAAGGCCATCGCGCTGATCGAGTTTCTTCCCGGGCTTTCGCCCAGCCAGCCGACCCGCGATCAGGCGTTTGCGGTGGGCAGGGCCCTCGCGGAGATGCACCGCGCGGGAGCCCGCTTCCCGATGCGCCGCGAAAACCGGCTCGCTCCGCCCGATACGCTGGCGATCCTGCGCGACTGCGGCGCCACTGCACTCGCGGCCATCGACCCGCATTTGCCCGCCGTCCTCGACACGGGCGCGGCGATTGTCGAGGCCTGGCCGGACGACCTGCCGCAATCGGTGATCCATTCGGACCTCTTTCCCGACAACGTCCTGATGCTGGGCGATCAGGTGACCGGCATGATCGATTTCTATTTCGCCTGCGATGGGGCGATGGCCTATGATCTGGCGGTAACGCACGCCGCGTGGAGCTTCGACGAAAGCGGAAAGAACTGCGACCGGCCGCTCGGCGAAGCACTCGTCGAAGGCTATGAAAGCGTGCGGCCGCTCGAAAACGGCGAGCGCGCGGCGCTGCCGCTGCTGGCTGAGGGCGCGTGCCTGCGCTTTGTCACCAGCCGTGCGCAGGACTGGCTCGACACGCCCGAGGATGCGCTGGTCCGGCGCAAGGATCCGATGGATTTCGTCCGCCGGCTGGAATTCTACCGCGCGAACGGACAAAGAGCCTTCGCATGAAGAAGGTCGAACTGTTCACCGATGGCGCCTGCAAGGGCAACCCCGGCCCTGGCGGCTGGGGCGCCCTGCTGAGGATGGGCCCGCACGAGAAAGAGCTGTCGGGTGGTGAGCCCGATACGACCAACAACCGCATGGAAATGACCGCTGCGATCATGGGCCTGCGGGCGCTGATCGAGCCCTGCGAGGTCGATCTCTACACCGACAGCAAATACCTCGTCGACGGGATCACCAAGTGGGTCCACGGGTGGAAGAAGCGTGGCTGGGTCAATGCCAGCAAGAAGCCGGTCCGCAACGCCGAATTGTGGCACGATCTGATCGAACTGACCGCGCACCACAGGGTCCGGTGGCACTGGGTTAAGGGCCATTCGGGTCACGAGGAGAACGAGCGGGTCGATCGCCTCGCCAGCGACGCGGCGGAGCGCATCGCCCGCCAAGCCTGATCAACTGTTGTCGACGACCTTGGCCGCGGGACCGTTCTTCTTGATCGAATCGATGGCGTTCTGCGCGCCGGCCTTGGAGGAATAGCCTTCGGTCGAGAACATCACTTCGGAATTATAGCTGAAGCGCACGCGGTATTCGCCTGCCTTGTCGCGGTAGATTTCGAAATGGTGGGCCATTGCTCGCTCCTCTTTTAGGGTTCGTTGTCGGTCGAACACCCTAGCGTGTCGCTCGCGCTTGGCTAGACGAAGCGCGCGGGTGCATAGAGCTCGGGCTCCAGCTCTTGAGTCATTGTGTCGCGCTCTTCGCCGAGCAGCAGCTGGCGGGTGAGCCGCGCCGCCGCGGGCGAGGTCTGGATACCGAAACCGCCCTGCCCCGCGAACCAGGCGAAGCCTTCCACCGCAGGATCGCGACCATACACCGGGCGGCGGTCGGGCGCGAAGCTGCGCAGCCCGGCCCACTTGTGTTCGACCGCCTCGACCCGCCAGTCGACCACCTCGCCGAGTCGCTCGATGGCCTGCGCCACCGCGAGTTCTTCGGGTGCGGCATCGCAGGGCTCGCTCGGCTCCTCGTCATGGGGGCTGAGCCACAGGCGCCCCGATTCGGGCTTGAAATAGAACTGACCACGCAGGTCGAGTACCAGCGGCAGATCGTCGGGCGCCGCCGGATCGACCCGCACCTGAACCACCGTGCGGCGATAGGGAGTGATCCCGACGGGCCTTGCGCCTGCAAGACGCGCGACGGGGTCCGCCCACGCGCCCGCTGCATTGACGACCGTTGCGGCGCGGTGGCTCTCGCCGCGCGCGGTGGTGATCGTCCAGAACCCCTCACCTCGCTCCAGCCCCGCCACGCGGGCCCTGCATTCGAGGCGCACATCGCCCGCCCGTGCGCGGGCAAGGAAATGCCCGTGCAGCGCAGCGACATCGATGTCGGCGCAGACGGGCTCCCAGATCGCGTCGCTCCAGCCCGGGCGCACGCCCGGGAGCCGCGTCTGCAATTGCCCGCGACCGAGATGCTCGATCGTCGCCCCGGTGGGAACGAAGCGCTGCATAAAGCCGGTCACCAGTTCCTCGTCGCCGGCACGCCCGATGTAGAGAGCGCCACGCTGGGTCAGGAAACCGCCTTCGCGCAGAGGGGGGCCGGAGGCGAGCGTCAACGGCACGATCTCGGGCCCGCCGTAGCATTCCTCCCAGAAGGCCGCGGATCGACCCGTGGCATGATAGCCGGGCCGCTCCTCCGCCTCAAGCAACAGCACGCGCGCGCCCCCCTCGCCCAGCTCGGCGGCGAGGCTCGCGCCGGCGATTCCGGCGCCGACGATCGCGAAATCGTAGTAGCTCACCGCGGTCCCGCAGGGGCCGCGCGGTCGAGGAAATCGTCGATCGCCGCCAGCGCACGATCGCGCACGGGATCGACCTCGCGAAGGATCTCGTGGCGGGCTTCATCGCCGAAGGCGACCAGTTCGCCCTTGGGCAGGCGCTGCGCGGTCCGCACCGCGGACGCGTGGCTGACCAGCCTGTCGGCCGCGGTACTGAGCACCAGGACCGGAACCTGCACGGATTCCATTGCGCCGGCTTCCTCCAGCCGGCGGATCGAGGCATAGGCCCGCTCGACCCAGCCCCAGCTGCCCGGCCCCATGACCAGCTCCGGCCGCTTCTCGCGCCACCACAGCTCATCGGCGTAGCGTTCTGCATCGTGCGTCAGCAGCGCGCCCCTGTCGGCAGGCATTTCGCCCGGTTTCTCGCTCCATTTCCACGCCGGGCGGGTCGGGGCACCTATTTTCGTCATCAGCTTCGCGACGGCATGCAGCACTGCCACCGGCAAGGGCGGGCCAGCCATGCCGATCATCGGCGCACTCAACACCACGGCGTCGGGATCGACGAGCGAATCGACCAGCGCGCGCATCACAAGATGTCCGCCCATCGAGTGCGCGGCGAGGATGTGCGGACCCGGCGTGTGCGCCTTCCACGCCTGCCACAGCTGCGCGAGATCGCCCGTCCAGGCCGAAAAATCGGCGATATGGCCGGTGATCGCGTCGTCCCCGAGGCGTCCCGAACCCGCCTGCCCGCGCCAATCGGCCGCGGTGACTCGCCAGCCCGATCGGTGCCAATGATCGAGCGTCTCGAGATATTTCTCGTAGAAATCGCCGCGCCCCGGAAGGAACAGGATCGAACCGCGCCTGCCGCCGCCGGCGCCGGGCCAGTCGATCCGCCGGATCGCGTGGCCGTCGGCAAGCGCGAAAGTGGATTCGGTCGCGCCCGGCGGGATCGAGCGGCGGTCGAAGGTCTCCTGTTGCGCTGGCATGCCCGTGATCGCGACCTCCTCTATGGTTACTTTTTGGTAAGCACGTTCCTGTAGCACCGCGCCCGAAGGAGCACCTCGGGCGACCATGCAAAGCCAGACTTTCACCTACGTATTGCTCTGCGGCTTGGCAATCGCACTGCTCTGGGTAATCGTGACCGACCTGCGCAGCAGGACGATCAGCAACAAGCTGACGCTGACAATCGCAGCGGGCGCGCCGCTCTATTGGCTTTCGCTCGGCCTCCCGGCATGGCCCGGCATCGCGTTTCAACTGGGCCTCGCGCTGGCAGTCTTCGCGGTCTGCTGCGCGCTTTTCGCCCTCCGCCAGATGGGCGGCGGCGACGTCAAGCTGCTGACCGCGCTCGCGCTGTGGATTCCGCCCTCGCACTTCACCCTGCTGCTCGTCGCCATGGCGATGCTCGGCTGGGTGCTGACGATGGCGGCGGGCGCCTGGCGGGTCGCGCGCTCGACGGCGACCGATACCAGGCCGTTGCGCGATACCGCCTATCTCGTCCTTGGAACGGCGATCGCGGCACTCTTCGCCAGCGCCGTACTCGGCGGACCGACGCTGCCGCTGCCGCAGGTCATGGCCGATCTGGGTGCGACCAGTTTCGTCGCGATGGTGGCGCTGGCGCTGGCCCCGCTCGTCGTCCTGCTCATCGTCACGCTGGGATCGATCCGCATCATCCGGCGCCACGAAGCCGATCTGTGGGTGCCCTACGGCCCGGCGATCTCGCTCGCCGCGATCTGGATCCTCGCCAGCGGAGAACTGCTGGCAGGCACGGCAATTCCCGGCGGTGGTTGAGAACGCGATCTTAACCAATTCGCCCTTAGAGAAGGCAACCATACATGCCCGCCATATCGCTTCGCGGGCCGAACTAGGGGGCTAGATAGCCATGGATAGGAAGAAGCTGGTTCTGCTGGTCGTCGCGCTGATCGTAGCTGTCGGCACGGCACTTGTCGCGCGGAGCATGTTCGCCGGAGCGAGTGCCCCGCAGGCCGATGCGGCGCAGGTCGAACAGCTGGGTCCCAAGGTACTCGTCGCGCAGCGCGCGCTGCCGGTGGGCACGATCATCACCGCCGATGCGCTCGGTTTCCAGCCGTGGCCCGAAGAACTGGTGCAGGACGCCTATTTCCTCGACGGCGAGACCGACATGAGCAAGCTGCTCGGCACCGTCGTGCGCAATGCGATCACCGCAGGCGAGCCGATCACCCAGGGATCGCTCGTCGCGCCCGGTGACCGCGGCTTCCTGGCTGCCGCACTGGCGCCGGGCATGCGCGCGATCACCGTTCCCGTGAACGCCCAGTCGGGCGTTGCCGGCTTCGTCTTTCCCGGCGACCGCGTCGACATGGTCCTGACCCAGCAGGTCGAGGGCGAAGGCCCCAGCCTGAAGGCATCGGAAACCATCCTCCGTAACCTTCGCGTGCTCGCCACCGACCAGTCGACCGTTTCGGAAAAGGCCGAGGACGGTTCGACCGTGGTCAAGGAATTCCGCACCGTCACGCTCGAGGTGACGCCGACCATCGCCGAGAAGGTGGCCGTCGCGCAGACCATCGGAACGCTGAGCCTTTCGCTGCGCTCGCTGGCGGACAATCAGAGCGAACTCGAACGCGCGATCGCCGAAGGCGACGTCAACATCCCAGACGATGTTTCGCCCGAAGAGGAAGAACGGATCCTGCGCCAGGCGATGGCGCGCCCGGTCGATGGCAAGACGACCTATGTGACGGGTGGCGACGTGTCGCGCTTCCAGCGCCGCACCGCGCCGCCGCAGGGTCCCAGTGCTGCGCCGCAGCAGGCCATGCCCGCGCCCGGCGTCGCTCCGGCGGCCGGGCCGAGCGCTCCGGTCTACCGCGGGCCGAGCGTCCGCGTCACCCGCGGCAAGGAAACCGAAGAAGTGCCGGTGGGCGGCAAATGAGCCGGACCGAAAAAATGAAGAGCCATTCAGGGGGCAATTCGATGAAGCGTCGTCTTACCACGAAATTGCTGCTCGCCAGCATGGCCATGGCGCCGCTGGCGGCTGCACCGACCAGTGTCGCGACCGCCCAGTCGGTGGTTCGCCCGAATTCCGAGATCGTTCTGTCGATCGGTCGCGGCGAACTGGTCAACGTGCCCGGCGCGATGGCCGACGTCTTCGTTGCCGACGACGGCATCGCCGATGTCCAGGTCAAGTCGCAGCGTCAGCTCTATGTCCTCGGCAAGGCCGGGGGCGAGACAACGATCTACGCCAGCAATGCCGCCGGAGACATCATCTGGTCGGCCAATGTCCGCGTCGGATCGAACATCGGCAGCATCGACCAGCTGCTCGCCCTCGCCATGCCCGAAGCCAAGATTTCGGTCGCGACCATGGGCTCGAACGTCGTGCTGCTGACCGGCACCGTCGCCGCGCCGGAGGATGCCGAGGAGGCCCAGCGTCTCGTCGAGGCCTTCGTGGGCGAGGAGACCAACGTCATCAGCCGGCTGCGCATGGCGACGCCGCTGCAGGTCAACCTGCAGGTCCGCATCGCCGAAGTCAGCCGCAGCTTCGTGCGCGCCCTGGGCGTCAATCTGACCAGCATCGACCGCAGCAGCGGGTTCCAGTTCGGTGTCGGCCAGGGGCGCAGGGGCTTCCTTTCCGGCGGCCAGCTGTCCGCCCTGGGCGTCGGCGTCACGCCTAGAGGTTATATTCCCGACCCGACCGATCCGACCAAGCTGATCGAGGCGGTCGGCACCACGGTAACCAGTGCCTCGCCCGGCACCACGCTCGGCGCGATGGGGAAGTTCCTCGGCCTCGACATCGGCGCGGCGCTCGACCTCGCCGAAACCGAAGGCCTCGTCACCACGCTGTCGCAGCCGAACCTGACCGCCCTCTCCGGCGAGACCGCCGAATTCCTTGCCGGTGGCGAATTCCCGATCCCGCTCAGCCAGGGGCTCGGGACGACCACGGTCGAATACAAGAACTACGGGGTCAGCCTCGCCTACACCCCGACCGTGCTCGCCAACGGCCGCATCTCGATGCGCGTCCGCCCCGAAGTGTCGGAACTGTCGAGCCAGGGCGCGATCACGCTCAACGGCTTCCAGGTCCCCGCACTGGTGACGCGCCGCGCGGAGACCACCATCGAGCTGGGTTCCGGGCAGAGCTTCATGATCGCCGGCCTGCTCTCGAACAACGCGAGCAACTCGGTCGACAAGGCGCCGGGCCTCGGCGACATCCCGATCCTCGGCAACCTGTTCCGCTCGACCACCTACCGCAAGGGCGAGACCGAGCTGGTGATCGTGGTCACACCCTATCTGGTGAAGCCGGTCGACGGCAACGACATCAAGCTGCCGACCGACGGCTTCCGCACGCCGACCGAGTTCCAGCGCCTGCTCGGCTATCAGCAGAGCGATGGCGTGACCGGGGGCGATCGCCCGAAACCGCGCGCGGTCGAAGCGGCGCCGGCCGCACCCGGCTTCTCGCAGGCACGGCCCGCCGACGATGGCAATCGCCAGGCTCAGGGCAAGCCCGACACGGGCCGCAACGAACCCGCCGCGCCCGGCTTCAGCTTCGAATAGGGGACCACTACCATGGCCAAGGCAATCAATCGCAAGCTCGCCGGGACTCTGACGGTGTCACTCAGCCTCGTGCTCGGTGCCTGCGTGGGCGGCATGCCGACCGATAACAGGTCGCTCTACAGCGCCCGTCAACCGGTCGTCGAACGGACCAATTTCACGCTCGACGTCACCACCTCGGGCGACGGCCTTCCCGTTACCGAACAGCAGCGTATCGCCGGCTGGTTCGAGGCCATGGGCCTCGGCTACGGCGACCGCATTTCGATCGACGACCCCACCGCCAGCCCGGCGGTGAAGGAAGATCTCGCCGCGCTGGCCGGACGCCACGGTCTGCTCGTCAGCGAAGGGACACCGGTAACCGCCGGCTATGTGACCCCGGGACAGGCGCGGATCGTCGTGACCCGTTCGACCGCGAGCGTACCCGGCTGTCCCGATTGGTCGGCCAACAACGAGGCCAATGTCAATAATGCGACCTATCCCGGATACGGGTGTGCCGTGAACGGGAACCTCGCGGCGATGGTCGCCAATCCCGAGGATCTGATCGCCGGCCAGCAGGGCACCGGCGAGACCACGGTCACGACCTCGACCAAAGCCATCAAGGCCTATCGCGAACAGGCACCGACCGGCACCGGCGGCCTGGCCGACGTCAGCACGAAAGAAGGAGGCTAATCCGCCATGAGCGCTTCACTCAAATCCGCCATGCCGGGCAATCGCGATGCTTTTGCCGCCTATCTCTGCGACGAGAATGCTCTCGACGTGCTGCGCCCGGTGGTGATCGAACTCGGCTGGGCGCCCGAGAAGTGCAACAAGGGCGGCCTGCGCAACGCAGTGCAATCGCTGTCGGTCTCGGCCAGCCCCAACATCCTCATGGTCGACCTTTCCGAAAGCGGCGACCCGCTCAACGACATCAACGCCCTCGCCGAAGTCTGCGAACCCGGCACGGTCGTGATTGCGATCGGCCAGGTCAATGACGTGCGCCTCTACCGCGACCTGCTGGCGAGCGGAATCCACGATTACCTGCTGAAGCCGTTGTCCGCCAGCATGCTGCGCGACTCGCTCAACCAGGCGCAAGCCGTCTTCATGGCGCCGCGCACGGGCGAGGAGGAAGGCGTGAAGCGCCACATCTCGACAGCGGTCATCGGCACACGCGGCGGCGTCGGTGCATCCACGCTGGTCACCTCGCTCGCCTGGCTCTTCTCGGTCAACAAGCGCATGCCGACCGCGCTGCTCGATCTCGACGTGCATTTCGGAACCGGCGCGCTGACGCTCGATCTCGAACCCGGCCGCGGCCTCACCGATGCGATCGACAATCCCAGCCGTATCGACGGGCTGTTCATCGAACGCGCCATGATCCGTGCGAACGACAATCTCGCGATCCTCTCGGCCGAGGCGCCGATCAACCAGCCGCTGATGACCGACGGCGCGGCCTTCATGCAACTGCAGGAAGAATTCAAGCATACGTTCGAGATGACCGTGCTCGACATGCCGCGCAACATGATGATCAATTTCCCGCACCTGCTCAACGACGTGAATGTCGTCGTGCTGGCCACGGAAATGTCGCTCGCCTCGGCGCGCGACACGATCCGGATCCTCTCGTGGCTCAAGACGAATGCCCCGCATGCCCAGGTGCTGATCGTGGCGAACAAGGTCCAGCCCGGGGCCGCGGAAATCAGCAAGGCCGATTTCGAGGCCTCGATCGAACGCAAGATCGACATCACGATTCCCTTCGACCAGAAGGCTGCCGCCAATGCCGCCAAGCTGGGCAAGACCTTCGTCGATGCCAATGGCAGTTCGAAGGCAACTGGTGCGATCAAGCAGCTGGCCTCGCAGATCTTGGGCGCCGGAGAAGAAGAATCTGCGGATGCAGAGACTGGCGAAGCGAAGAAATCGCTGCTCGGCTCGCTCGATCTCAAGGGTCTGCTGGCCAAGAAGAAAACCGACCAGGTGGCCGAACCCGCCGAGTGACGCCTTCTTGGCGGCCGCCCTGGGCGCCCGATTGCGGAGATACGGAGTTAACGCATGAACATCATCCAGCTCGTGCTCGTGGCCGTCGGGGTTCTGGCGTTGCTGGCGATCGGCTATGCGATGCTCTCGGGTCCCAATGCGTCCAAGGCGAGCCAGCGTCGCCTGCAGCAGGTCCGCTACCGCCACTCCGAAAGCACCGACGCCAAGGTCGAATCGCAACTCAAGAAGGCCATCGCGGCGCGCAAGCCCAAGATGCACCGCGTCGCGGGATCCTCCTCACGCATAGAGGCGCTCGCCAACCGTCTCGACCAGACCGGCAAGGGTTGGACGCTGAGCCAATATGCCTATGCCTCGCTGGGGCTCGGCGTCGTCGTCGCAATGCTGATGTATTTGCGCAGCGGCTCGCTGGGCCTGTCGCTGGCCATTGGCGTGTTCGTCGGCGCGGGCCTGCCCCACTTCATCGTCGGTCGCGCGATCAAGAAGCGCACGAACGCCTTCAACACGAAGTTTCCCGACGCGATCGAACTGCTCGTCCGCGGGCTGCGCTCGGGCCTCCCGGTGACCGAGACGCTGGCCGTGGTGGCTCAGGAAGTTCCCGGACCCGTGGGGGTTGAATTCAAAGGCATCGTCGAACGCATCAAGATCGGGCGGACGATGGAGGAATCGCTCCAGGAAACCGCCGACCGGCTGGGAATTCCGGAGTTCAACTTCTTCTGCATCACGCTCGCCATCCAGCGCGAAACCGGGGGCAATCTCGCCGAGACGCTGTCGAACCTGGCCGACGTGCTGCGCAAGCGCGCGCAGATGAAGCTCAAGATCAAGGCGATGAGCTCCGAATCCAAAGCCTCGGCCTACATCGTCGGCGCCCTGCCCTTCATCGTCTTCGCGATGATCTGGTGGATCAACCCGACCTATATCGGCGGCTTTTTCGAAGACGATCGCCTGATCGTCACCGGGCTCGGCGGACTCGTGTGGATGAGCATCGGCGGCTTCATCATGGCCAAGATGGTCAGCTTCGAAATCTGAGTGGGAAAAGAGTAGCGTAATGGACCCTGCAACCGGCCCCGCCCTCCTCGGCTTCGACGTCTACATGGTCGGCTCGATCCTCGCCGGGATCGCCGCCATGGCGATGGTCTTCGCGATCTACACCGCGGTCACCATCAAGGACCCGATGAGCAAGCGCGTAAAGGCGCTCGAGGGCCGGCGCGAAGAGCTCAAGATGGGGCTCGTCACTGCGAATGCGAAGAAGCGGCAGAGCCTCGTCCGCAAGACCGACACGACCGAGAAGATCAAGGATACGCTCGGCAATCTGAAAGTGCTGCAGCAGAGCCAGGTCGAGGTCGTCCAGCAGAAGCTGGCGCATGCCGGCATCCGCAACAAGGAACTGGCGATCGTCATCATCGGCCTGCGCGCGGTGCTGCCGATCCTGCTCGGCGGTTTCGCCTTCGTCATGCTGTATGTCGTCCAGGTCTATCCCGACTGGCAGATGAAGCGCGTGGCCGCGCTCGCGCTGGCCGTCTTCGTCGGCTACAAGGGGCCCGAACTCTACATTGGGAACATCGCCAAGAAGCGCTCGGATGCGATCCGCAAGGGCCTGCCCGACGCGCTCGACCTGCTGGTCATCTGCGCCGAGGCCGGCCTGACGGTCGATGCCGCGTTCAACCGCGTGGCCAAGGAACTGGGCCGCGCCTATCCCGAACTGGGCGACGAGTTCGCGCTGACGGCGATCGAGCTGTCGTTCCTCAACGAGCGCAAGAAGGCTTTCGACAACCTCGCCTATCGCGTCGATCTCGATGCGGTGAAGGGCGTCGTGACCACCATGATCCAGACCGAGCGCTACGGCACCCCGCTGGCCAGCGCCCTGCGCGTACTGTCGGCCGAATTCCGCAACGAGCGCATGATGCGTGCCGAGGAAAAGGCCGCGCGCCTGCCCGCGATCATGACCGTGCCGTTGATCATGTTCATCCTGCCGGTGCTGTTCATCGTCATTCTCGGCCCGGCGGCCTGTTCGATCGCCGACGCCTTCAGCGGCGGCATCGGCTAGCCAGCTCGTGCCTCTCTTCGCGAGTCGAAGCCTGGTCGATGCCTAGTCGGCCAGGCTTTCCGCGTCGAAATCGCCCGCCTGCTCGCGCACGCGCACGAGCATGTCGAGCAGGCTGGCGCGCTCTTCCTCGCTCAGCACCGAGAACAGCTCGCTTTCGATCTTGAGCGCCAGCGGCATGATACCGGCGTGGACCGCGCGCCCTTGGGCAGTCAGCTCGAGCAGGTGCGAGCGCCCGTCCTTGGCATTGGGCGATCGTTGCACAAGCCCGCGATCCTCCAGCCGTCGACACGCGCGGTTGACCGGCACCTTGTCCATCAGCGTCTGCTGCGTCAGTTCTCGCTGCGTCAGCGCGCCGTGATCGCCCAGCACCGCCATCACCCGCCATTCGGTGGTCTTGAGCGCGAAGCGCTTGCGATATTGCTCGGCAATCCGGGTCGAGACCGCGTTCGAGGCGATCGACAGCTGGTAGGGAAGGAAGTCGGCGAGAAGTTGGGCAGGCTGGCGTCGGGACATGACGACGACCTTGGAATCCGGAACGGCGCTTGGCAAGGCCGTTACCGGTGTAACCGTCACAATCGCAACTATCGATAGGCGGGTTCGTCCCACCAGGGATAGAAGTCGGGCATGTCGGTGCTGACTCTGTCGGGATAGGCCGGAGCGCGCTTTTCGAGGAAACTGGCGATACCCTCCCTTGCATCCGCACTGCGGCTGAGGCGATAGATCGCGCGACTGTCGATCCGGTGCGCATCCATCGGATGCCCCCCAGCACCCAGGCGCCACAGCATGGCGCGCGTCATCGCCACCGAAACGGCCGAGGTATTGTCTGCTATCTCGCGCGCGATGCCGATGGCGGCATCCATCAGCTCGCCCTGCGGGTGGACCGAACGCACCAGGCCGCGCTCCTTCGCTTCGGCGGCGTCGAAGATCCGCCCGGTCATGCACCATTCGAGCGCGGTCTGCATGCCGACAAGCCGCGGCAGGAACCAGCTCGAGGCGGCCTCCGGCGTGATCCCGCGCCGCGCGAAGACGAATCCGAAGCGCGCATTGTCGCTTGCCAGGCGAATGTCGAAGGGGAGTTGCATCGTCGCCCCGACCCCCACGGCCACGCCGTTGCAGGCCCCGATCAGCGGTTTCTTCGAATCGAACAGGCGCAGGGTCAGCCGCCCGCCCCCGTCACGCACCCGCTCGTCCGAGAGATCGTCGACCGGGTTGGGATCGGAGAACACATGCCCCCCGCCCTCGGGCGTCAGATCGGCCCCGGCGCAGAATGCCCTGTCGCCATGCCCCGTGACGATCACCGCGCGCACGCTGTCGTCGGCATCGGTCGTGTCCATCGCATCGATCATCTCGTCCATCATGACGCGGGTGAAAGCGTTCATCTTCTCCGGACGATGGAGCGTGATCGTGGCTATGCCGTCGGCGATGATGAACG
>Ga0066644_10000385_pt1 | contig 28168 bp, 32 predicted proteins | sample CryGeyCG2114_020_FD_62735 | JGI IMG/M metagenome (GOLD analysis project Ga0066644, IMG submission 62735) | Groundwater microbial communities from aquifer - Crystal Geyser CG15_big_fil_post_rev_8/21/14_0.20 | ecosystem: Environmental > Aquatic > Deep subsurface > Groundwater | place: USA: Utah...
CGGCGGTTCGGTCATTCGGCCCGGATTTCCGCCATGAATGCGGTGACGGACTGCCGAAGCTGGGCGGCCTGGACCGACAGGTCGGTGGCCGCCAGTTCGATCCGCCGGGATTCGTTCGACGTCTCCGAAACGGCCGTGGTCACGCCCTGGATGTTCGACGATACGTCCTGCGTGCCGAGCGCCGCCTGTTCGACGTTGCGCGCGATCTCCGCCGTGGCGGCGCCCTGCTGTTCGACGGCGGCGGCGACCGAGGAGGTGATCTCGTTCATGCGCCCGATGGTCGCGCTGATGCCGGAAATCGCCGTCGCGGACAGCCGGGTGGCGGATTGAATCCCTGAAATCTGCTGGCTGATCTCATCGGTTGCCTTGGCTGTCTGATTGGCCAGGTTCTTGACCTCGGCGGCGACCACGGCGAAACCCTTGCCGGCATCGCCGGCGCGGGCGGCCTCGATGGTGGCGTTAAGCGCCAGCAGGTTGGTCTGCTCGGCGATGTCGGTGATCAGGTTGACGACTTCGCCGATACGGTTGGCCGCGTCGGTCAGGCTCTGGACCATCTCGGTCGTCTGTTCGATCTCGCTCACGGCGTCCGACGCGATGCGCGTCGAATCCGCCACCTGGCGCGAGATCTCCTGGATCGACGACGACAGTTCCTCGGCCGCCGAGGCGACCGTCTGGACATTCGCGGCCGCCTGTTCCGACGCGGCGGCGACCGCGGTTGCCTGGCTGCCGGCCTGATCGGCGGCCGCGGACATGGTGGCGGAGGACGCGCTCATGTTCTCCGCCGCCTCTCCGACGTGGGTGACCACGCCGCCGACGGTGGTCTCGAACTGGGCGGCCAGCCGGTTCATGGCGTCACGGCGTTCGCGCATGTGCGAGGCCTCCAGCTGTTTCTGGCGCTCTTCCATCTTCGCGGCCTCGTCCAGGCCGGCGCGCAGTTCGCCCAGGGAGCGCCCGACGGGACCGAATTCGTCCTTGCGGTCCGGCGACAGGGCGAGAGCGTCCGTGTTGCCGCGGTCGGCGATGGCGGCGAGGTCGGCGATCAACTTGTCGATGGGCTCGCGGATGACCCGGAACAGGTAGACCGCGAGCAGCAGGGCCACGGCCAGGGAAATGCCTGCCGCGACGAGAAACCCACTGACGACGTCCGCGGTGTTGGCGCTGACTTTGGCCATCATCCGGTTGGCGTCGGCGGCAGTTTGATTGCCAAGCTTCTCAATCTGGCCGCTGACCGTGTTCACGGCTTCGCCCATGGTGCCCGCCACTTTGTCGAACGCGCCCATGATCTTGTTGCCGCTTTCGGTGCCGCCCTCGATGTAGGCCTTGGCCATGGCCTCGCCTTGCTGGAAGTAGGCGGGCATGGCGGCTTCGGCGGCTTCGATCGTGGCGACGACGTCCGCTAGGCTCAATTCCCGAGCCAAAGTCTTGGCCTTCGCCGTGGCCGCCGCGAATTTCTGGCGATGCTCCCGGGCGACTTTGATCCCGTCATCCAAGCCGTCCAGGCCGCGCGTCGCCGAGATGTCGGTCAGCCATTGTTGAATTTGCACGACATGAAACCGGATGTCCTTGACCAGAAGATTGAGCGGCACGACCCTGTCGAACCCGCGCGCGATGTCGTGTTTTGCCTGCTCAAGGACGGCCAGTTCTTTCTGCAATTCACGGATTTCGTATCCGCCGGCGGCGATGAAAACGGCCAGGATGCCGAACAGGCAGGCTGCAAGCTTCTGGCGAATGGAAAGAGACATTCAAGGGTCCTTTGTCAGAGATTTTGCCAATTTGCGAAATGCAAGGCGAGATGCGGTGTGAGCAGCATGAACCATGCCAGCAGAACGTGACGGCAGCCTTGCACACGTCTTGATGCAGGTCGGATTTTTGGGTCCGGCGCGACTCAGTCCCGGCGCGGCATCAACGCCCAGATGTCGAAATCCAGGACCACGGCCGGGTGGTCCTTGCCGTCGGCGTCCTTCAGCGGGAAGCTGGTGCAGGGATGATCCTTGGCCGCGACCAGGCGCAGGCGCAGCGCGCCGACGTCGTCGCGGCCCGGGACTGCGGCTTTGTCGAGCACTTCCGACCACGCGTAGACCGTGTCGCCCGCGAAGGACGGCGCGACGTGCCGTCCGCCGTTGATCGCCGCGATGTGGAACGCGTTGGCCAGCCCGTTGAAGCTGAGGGCGCGGGCCAGCGAGATGATGTGTCCGCCGTAGATCAGGCGCTTGCCGAACCGGCCGCCCTGCTGCGCGAAATGGTCAAAGTGGACCTTGGCCGTGTTCTGGTAGAGACGCGTCGCCAGCATGTGCTCCGCGTCCTCCAGCGTCATGCCGTCCACGTGGTCGATGCGCTCGCCCACGGCGTAGTCGTCCCACAGATGAGGGCTGCCGGCGGCGGTCTTGTCATAGCTGTCGAGCGTCAGGCCCGCGGGAACGAAAAGGTCCTCCACGGCCACGGCGTCGGGCAGGTCCGGCACCAGGGGGTCGGGCGCGGGGGTGCTCTCGTCGCGCTTGCGGACCATGACCCAGCGCACATAGGACAGCACGCTCTCGTCGCGCTGGTTGGCGCCCGTGGTGCGCACCCAGACGACGCCGGTCTTGCCGTTCGAGTTCTCCTTGAGGCCGACGACCTCGGACACCGACGACAGCGTGTCGCCCGGATAGACGGGGGCCAGGAACCGGCCGTCGGCATAGCCAAGATTGGCGACGGCGTTGAGCGAGATATCGGGTACGGTCTTGCCGAACACGACGTGAAACACCAGCATGTCGTCCACGGGCATGCCGTCATGGCCCAGCGCCATGGCGAACATGTCAGACGAGTGGAGCGCGAAGCGATTGCCGTAAAGCGCGGTGTAGAGTGCGACCTCGCCCTCGGTCACCGTGCGCGGCGTGGCGTGGCGGAGAATCTGGCCGGGGACGAAATCCTCGAAGAAATTGCCCCGGTTGGTCTTGTCGCTCATGGCTTTGCCGCTCTTCTTGTCATCCGGGGTGCGGGAGAGGCCTATTCGGCGGCTTCGGCGGCCCGTTCCATCTCTTGGATGGCGTCGGCCATGGCGACCATCTGCCTGGCGCCCTCGACATGCAGGTTTTCCACCAGACGGCCGTCGACCAGAACCACGCCCTTGCCTTCCTTCTCGGCTTCGGCATGGGCCTCTATGATGCGATTGGCCCAGGTGATCTCCTCTTCCGTCGGCGAGAAGGCCTCGTTGGCCATGGCGATGGTCTTGGGATGGATCAGGGTCTTGCCGTCCATGCCCAGTTCCACGCCCTGACGGCAGGCTGCCATGAATCCCTCGTCGTCGTTAAGGTCCAGGTGCACGCCGTCGAGGATCGAGATCTTGGCCGCCCGGGCGGCAAGAACGCAAACGCCCAGCGACGTGATGAACGGCAGTCGATCCGGCGTGTGCTGCGCCTTCAAGTCCTTGGCCAGGTCCGACGTGCCCATCACCAGGCACTGCAGGCGCGGGCTCGCGAACGCGATCTCCTCCGCGTGCAGCATGCCCAGCGGGGTTTCCATCATGGCCCAGACGGGCAGGTTTCCGGGCGCCCCGGCGCCGTCCAGGATGGCGAGGGCCCGGTCGACCATGGCCTTGCTCTCCACCTTGGGCAGCAGCACCGCATGCGCGCCCATCCTGGCGGCGGCCTTCAGGTCGTCCTCGCCCCAGGCGGTATCCAGGCCGTTGGTGCGTACGATCAGTTCGCGCCGGCCATAGCCGCCTTCCCTTATCGCCGCCGCGATCTGTTCGCGGGCGGTCTGCTTGGCGTCCGGCGCGACCGCGTCCTCCATATCCAGGATCAGCCCGTCGGCGGCCAGTGTGCGGCCCTTTTCCAGGGCGCGGGCGTTGGAGCCGGGCATGTACAGGACGGAACGGCGGGGCCGAATGGTGGGGGCCATTTGCGAGCACTCCTCGGGACTGGTTCCGGGTCGGGGAAGGGCGGTCTTTGTTGCGGCGCACACTAGCAAGTTCCCGCAACCGGTGGCAAGCTTCGGCGCATGTCCGTGCTGTCCTTCCATTCCCGGGTTTCCCGCGGTTACGTGGGCAACAGCGCCGTGCAGCCGGCGCTCCAGGCGCTCGGCCGCGACGTCGCCGCCGTGGACACGGTGGTGCTGTCCAACCACCCCGGCCACAAGACCGTGACCGGGCGCCGGGTGCCCGCCGAGGAGGTCCGCGCCCTTGCCGGGGCCGTGCTGGACCTCGCGGGCATGCCGGCCTTCCGTGCGGTGATGACCGGCTATATGGCGGGGGCGGATACGGCGCGGGCGGTGCTCGGCATCGTCGATCGCATGAAGGCGGGGGGCGCCGGCGCGCTTTACGTCTGCGATCCGATCCTGGGCGACCGCGACGAGGGCCTCTATGTGGACGACGCCCTGGTGCCGTTCTTCCGGGGCAACGCCCTGCCGCGCGCCGACCTCGCCCTGCCCAACGCCTTCGAACTGGAGCAGCTTACCGGTGACCGGGTCGTCGATGTGGGCTCGGCCGTGGCGGCGGCCCATGCGCTGCGGGCGCGCGGCACGGGGGCGGTCGTCGTCACTTCCGTCCCGGACCATCCGGACCCGCAGATGGGCGGCCTGCTGATCGGCACGCTGACCGTCGACGACGAGGGCGAATGGCTGATCGAGGCGCCGAAACTGACCCGCCGGGCGAAAGGAGCGGGCGACGTGTTCGCCGGCCTGATCGTCGGGCATCTGCTTGCCGGCATGGCGTTGCGTGACGCGGCGGCGCGGGCCACGGCCTCGGTCCACGGCCTGCTCGAGGCCGCCGACGAGGACGACCTGGACCTGCCGATGATCCGCCGCCGCGATCTGTTGACGCAACCGGAACGAACCTTCAAACCGCAAGCCGTGCGCTGACCCGAAATGGTCACAGAGGCTCTCTTGACAGGTCCATGCTGGTTTGTTATTTAACCAACATGTTAAATAACGAAAGGACGATACGACATGACCGCGGACGCCCTCAGCGAGACCTTCCAGGCCCTGGCCGACCCGACCCGCCGGGCGATCCTGGCGCGCCTGGCCCTGGGCGAGGCCTCGGTTTCGGAACTCGGCGCGCCGTTCGACATGTCCCTGCCCGCGGTGTCCCGTCATCTGAAGGTGTTGGAGCGCGCGGGCCTGATCGAGCGCGGCCGCCAGGCGCAATGGCGGCCCTGCCGCCTGAACGGCGAGGGGCTCAAGCCGGTCTTTGACTGGGTCGAGGAATACCGCCGGTTCTGGGAGCACAGCTTCGACCGGCTGGAGGCATACCTGGACGAGATTCAGGCCAAGGATGCGAGCGATGAACGACACTAGCGCGAGCGTGCCGAACCCGATCTTCGAGACCAGCCACCGCGCCAAGGCGCCGCGCGACCTTGTCTGGCGCGTGTGGACCGAGGCCGAGCACCTGGCGCGCTGGTGGGGACCCGCCGGCTGCACGGTCGGGCGCTGCGATCTCGACTTCCGCGTCGACGGCGTCTTCCACTATCAGCTGACCTTCCCGAACGGGGAGATGTGGGGCAAGTTCGTGTTCCGCGAGATCGCGGCGCCGGAACGGCTGGTCTTCCTCAACGGATTTTCAAATCCCGAAGGCGACTTCGCGCAGGCGCCTTTCCCCGGCGACTGGCCCCGCCAGATGCTGACCCGCATCACGTTCAGGGATGTGGACGGCGAAACGGAAATTTCCCTGACGTCGGAGCCCTTCAACGCGACCGAGGCCCAACAGGCCACCTTCGCCGCCGCCATGCCGTCCATGGTCGGCGGCTGGGCCGGGACCTTCGCCCGCCTGGACGACCACCTGGAAAGCCAACCTAACTGACCGATACTGCCCCAAGGGAGGATTGCCCCATGGATATCGCCGCCCAGCCTGACCTGGATCACCCGCAGACGACCCTGTTGCTGACCCGCACCTTCGCGGCACCCCGCGCCCTGTTGTTCAAGCTGTGGACCCAGCCGGAACATATCGTCCGCTGGTGGGGCTGCGCCGAAACCGGCGAGGTCGATTTCACCAACGACCTCCGGGTCGGCGGCGAATTCACCGCCGTCATGCAGTTGTCCAACGGCCATACGCACCGCATTTCCGGCGTCTATTGCAAGATCGAGGCGCCGGAACGCCTGGTCTTCACCTGGTCCTGGGAAAACACCGACGGCTTCCAGGGCGGCGAGACGCTGGTCACCGTCACGTTCGAGGAAAAGGACGGCCAGACGGAACTGACCCTGCGCCACGAATCCTTCGCCACCGAGGACGCCTGTGCGGCCCACGGCGAGGGCTGGGGGGCGAGCCTCGACCGCCTGGGCGAGTTCGTCGCGACCCTGTGACGCCATGCCGACGGTCCATTTCACCAGCCAGCTCGAGCGCTTCCTGCCGGCCCCCAGCGTCGACGTGGGGCCGGAGCCGGGAACCCTGGGGGCGGCGCTGGCCGCCGTGTTCAGCGGTCATCCCCAACTGCGCGGCTACATCCTGGACGATCAGGGGGCGCTGCGCCGCCACGTCGCCGTGTTCGTTGCCGGGGTGCAGGTGAAGGATCGCCAGAAGCTTTCCGACCCCGTGGGGCCGGACGATGAAATCCACGTTTTCCAGGCCCTCTCCGGGGGCCGGGGAGGAGAATGACATGAGTGACCTTCTTCAGGTGGCGACCCGCAAGGGTCTGTTTGAAATCGCCCGCAAAAACGGCGGCTGGGACGTCGTCGCCAGCCACTTCCTGGGCGACCCCATCTCCGCCGTCCTGACCATCGACGGCATGACCCTGGCCGCCCCCGACCTGGGGCATTTCGGACCCAAGCTGTGGCGCCGTGACGCCAAGGGAGCCTGGTCGGAAATGGCCATGCCGACCTTTCCTGAGAAACCGGAGAACGCCGACGACGATCCGCACCCCTGGACCCTCGGCCGCATCTGGAATTTCACGCCGGGCGGCGTTAACGGGCGGATCTATGCGGGCACCATGCCGGGCGGCCTGTTCCGCTCCGACGACAGGGGCGAGACCTGGTCCCTGGTCGAGGAACTGTGGCGGCATCCGGACCGCAAGAAATGGTTCGGCGTCGCCGGCGGCGAACAGCCGGGCCTGTCGACCGTCCTGGTCGACCCGCGCGACCCGGCGCATATCACGGTCGGCGTGTCCACGGGCGGCGTCTGGGCGACCCGCGACGAGGGCAAGACCTGGAACGTGATCAACAAGGGCATGACCAACGAATACATGCCGCCGGACCAGCAGGGCGACCCCATCCCCCAGGACATCCATCAATTGGCGCAATGCCCGGGCCAGCCCGACGTCATGTGGTGCCAGCACCACAGCGCCACTTTCCGTTCCACCGACGGCGGCGAGAACTGGACGATGTTGACGGCGGCCCGGCCCACGGGCTTCGGCTTCGCCGTCGCCGCCCATCCGACGGACGGCGAAACCGCCTGGTTCGTGCCGGCGGAAAAGGACGAACGGCGCATTCCCAAGGACGGCAGGCTGGTCGTCAGCCGCACCCGCGACGGCGGCAAGACCTTCGAGGTTCTGTCCAAGGGGCTGCCTCAGCGCCATGTCTACGACCTGACCTATCGCCACGGCCTGGCCGTGGACGGAACGGGCGAACGGCTTGCCTTCGGCACCACCTCGGGCGGCCTGTGGATTTCCGAGGACGCCGGGGAAAGCTGGCAGGCGCTGGATGCGCGCCTGCCGCCGATCTCTGCGGTCAAGTTCGCCTAAGCCACCTTGAAGTAACCCATCATCCCCGACTTCTGATGTTCCAGGATGTGGCAGTGGAGCATCCAATCGCCCGGATTGTCGGCGACGAAGGCGATCTCGGCCTCGCCGTCGACGGGCAGCAGCACCGTGTCCTGCCAGGGGCGGTCCGGGGCCGGCTTGCCGTTCCGCGCGAGCAAGCGGAATGTATGGCCGTGCAGATGGACGGGGTGAGGGAAGGCGGTCTTGTTGCGGACCGTCAGGACCACGCTCTCGCCCTTCTTGAAGGTGAACATGGGGTGGCTCGGCTCGCCGTAGGTCATGGGTGGATGGACGACCCCGTTGAACGACCAGGCCATGCCGTGGTTGCGCGCCAGTTCGCGGCCGGTCAGTTTCTCGCCCTTGTACAGGGCGCTCTCCAGCCCGCTCATGGCGCCGCCTTCCATGTCGAGGCTGAGGCGCGTCGCCGTGGCGAGGTCCGGCTCGGCCACCGGGTTGGCGGCCCAGATCGCGGGGTCGGACCGCTCGCCCGCCGGGCCCTCCGCCGCCGGGCCGTAGGTCAGGTCGGCCAGGCTGTAACGGATGCCCTCGGGTGCGTCGTCGATGACGGAAAAGCGCTCGCCCGGCTTGCCCTCCATGTCGATGATCAGGTCGGCCCTCGAGCCGGGGGCGATGATCAATTGCCCCTCTTCGAATCGCCGGGGCGGGATCGGGTGCCCGTCGATGGCGGCGAGCCACGGCCGATGGCCCGTGAAGGTCAGGCGGAAGATGCGGGCGTTGGCCACGTTGACCAGACGCAGGCGGATGCGTTCGCCGGACGTTACCGGCGCGTCCCCGGCGATCCGGCCGTTCACTGTCACCGTGTTGCCGAAGCGACCGCCGTGGAACATGTCGTGGAACGGCCGGTCGAAGGGCGCGATGGCGCCCTCCCTGGTCAGGCGCCAGTCGTCGATCACCCACAACACGTCGCGGTCGACCGCGGGCGGCGCCGGTTCGTCGACGATCAAGGCACCCGCCAGGCCCATGGCGACCTGCTCCGACGAATTGAAGTGCGGGTGGCACCAGAAGGTGCCCGCGTCCTGGGCGTCGAATTCGTAGGCGAAGGTTTCGCCCGGCTTGACGGGGGCCTGAGTCAGAAAGGGCACGCCGTCCATGGCGTTGGGCAGACGGATGCCGTGCCAGTGGATGGTCGACGGCTGCGCCAGGGCATTCTCGAACAGAACGCGGATGCGCTCACCCTGACGGGCCCGGATCACGGGCCCCGGTGTGCTGCCGTTATAGGCCCAGATCGTCGTCTCCGGCCCGTCCGGGCCGACCAGGCGGGCCGTATCGGGCGTGGCCTTGAGGCGGTATTCGCGGAGGCTGTCCTTGGCGCGCGCCAGCGGCGGCAGGGCGACGGAAACCAGGGCGGCGCCCACCGCGGCGCCGATGCCGGCCAGCGCCCGGCGGCGCGTAACCGGCAGGCCGGTCATTTGGCCGCGGGGGCGGCCGGCTCGGGCCGTTCGCGAAAGGACGTTTCCTTCTGGGATTCCACTTGGCGGGCGGTCCAGGTGGTCTTGAAATAGGCGATCAGGGCCCACACCTCCTGGTCCGACAGGCGGCCGCCCGCCGACTGGGCGAAACCCTTGTCGTGGATGCGCTTGGTCTCGCCCGCCTTGACCCGCACACCCGTGGCGATGGCGTCGAACAGGTGCCGGTCCGACAGGTGCCAGGTTGTGCCGTCGGCGGACAGCGGGATGCCCGCCTGCTTGGACGAGGAGACTTCCCACGACGGCCTGCCCTTCAGCTTCACGCCGTGGCACGCCATGCAGTTCTGCTGATAGGTCAGCTGGCCCAGGTCCACCTGCTTGCGGTTCTCGGCGGCGGCCAGGCTTTGCTCGGCCGGGCGGTTGGCGGCGATGAAGCCGACGATGGCGAAGCACAGGGCGATGGCGCCGAGGCCGATCCATAGGCCCAGGCGGCTTGTCACCGGGTCCGTGTGCGTCACCCGCGTCGTCATCGGATCACGCCGCCTTCCGCATGTAGGAGCGGATCAGCTCCTCGGCGATCTGCACCGTGTTGAGGGCCGCTCCCTTGCGCAGGTTGTCGGATACCACCCACATGGACAGGCCGTTCTCGACGGTCGGATCCTTGCGGATGCGCGACACGTAGACCGGGTCCTCGCCGGCGCATTCGACCGGCGTGACGTAGCCTTCGTCGGCGCGGTGGTCGACGACGGAAACGCCCGGTGCGTTGCGCAGCGCGTTGCGCGCCTCTTCCACGGAGACGGGAAACTCGAACTCCACGTTCACCGCCTCGGAATGGCCGATGAACACGGGCACCCGCACGCAGGTGGCGTGGACCTGGATGTCCGGGTCCAGGATCTTCCTGGTCTCGACCACCATCTTCCATTCCTCCTTGGTCGACCCGTCGTCCATGAACACGTCGATGTGGGGAATACAGTTGAAGGCGATCTGCTTGGTGAACTTTTCCTGGTACTTGTGGAACGGTTCGTTGGAATAGATGCCGCGCGTCTGGTTGAACAGTTCGTCCATGCCCGCCTTGCCGGCGCCGGACACGGACTGGTACGTCGAAACCACCACGCGCTTGATGGGCTGCAGGTCGTGCAGGGGCTTCAGCGCCGCGACCATCTGGATGGTCGAACAGTTGGGGTTGGCGATGATGTTGCGCTTGGCGTAACCGGCCAGCGCCTCCGGGTTGACCTCCGGCACCACCAGGGGCACGTCCGGGTCCATGCGGAAGTGGCTGGTGTTGTCGACGACCACGGCGCCGGCGGCGGCGGCGATCGGCGAATACTGGGCCGAGACCTTGGCGCCCGGGCTGGACAGCACGATGTCGGTACCCTTGAAGTCGTACTTCGCCAGGTCCTGAACCTTCAGTACCGCGTCCTCGCCGTAGGACAGCTCGCGCCCGACGGAGCGCGCGGACGCCAGCGCCACGACCTCGTCCGCGGGGAAATCCCGCTCGGCCATGATCTGCAGAACTTCACGGCCCACGTTGCCCGTGGCGCCGACGACGGCAACTTTGTAACCCATGGTCTTAACTCTCCTTACGTCCCCAAGGGGCCCGGATTTCGCCTCCCGGGCGGGACGATGCGCGTATCTTAACGCAAACGGCCCGCGGGGTGCATCCGCGGGCCGTTTGCAAATATCGCACAAGCAAGCGGGCCCGCGTCACCTCGTGGTGGCGGTCTTGGTCTTCCCTTTAATGGTGGGAAGCGGGGCCAGCAATGCGCCGTGCATGTTCATGGCCGCTGAGATACTCCCAAGCGGGCGGGGACGCAAGGGAAAACCAAGGGCGCCGGGGCTACCCGGTGAAGCAGACCGGCAGATCCATGCGCACGGTGGTGCCGTGGCCGGGCGCGCTGTCGATCGACACGTGGCCGCGCAGCATCTCGACCAGGCGCTTGACGATGGCGAGCCCCAGCCCCGTGCCCTTTTCCTTGCGCACGTAGCTGTTGCCCGTGCCGTCGTAGGGGTTGAACACGGTCTCCAGCATCTCGGGCGGCATGCCGACGCCCGTGTCGGCGACCCAAAGGACGAACCGCTCGACGTCCGACATCTCGGCGCCGATGGTGATGCGCCCGCCATCGGGGGTCGCCTTCACGGCGTTGGACAGCAGGTTCAGCAGCGCCTGGCGCAGGAACGTCTCGTCAAGTTGCACCTTGGGGAAATCGCGGGGCACCAGGTTTTCCACGGTCAGGCGCTGGGCCCCTTCCGTGCGCTGGATGATGTCCACGCAGGTGGCGACGCAGTCGAACAGGTCCAGGGTGACCAGGCGGAACTCCGTCTTGCCCGCTTCGATGCGCGACAGGTCGAGAAGGTCGTTGATGATGTTCAACAGCAGTTCCGCGCTGTCGCGGATGTCGCCGGCGTATTCCCGGAAACGCGCCGGATCGTCGATCCGGCTGTGCAGCATCATCTCGGCGAAGCCCATGATGGCGTTCAGGGGCGTGCGCAGCTCGTGGCTCATGTTGGCGAGGAAATCCGACTTGACCGCGTTGGCGGTCTCCGCCTGGGCCTTCGCCTCGCGCAGTTCCTCGGCGGCCCGCGCGCGTTCGCTGACGTCGTTGAAGATGGATACGACGCCGCCGTCGGGCAGGCGCCCGCGGTGCACGTCGAAGGTGCGCCCGCCCGACCGGTGGACGACCTCGTGGGCCGGCGGGGAGTCGTCCCACAATTGGTGATAGCGGGCCTCGGCGAGCGCCACGGGGTCGCCTTCGCCCAGGAAGCCCTGGCGCGCCGAGGACAGGATGAATTCGCGGGCATGCATGCCGGCGGCGACCGCCGACGGTTCCTGTCCCGCCAGTTCGGCGAACTTGTCGTTGCAGGCGACCAGGCGCCGGTCGCCGTCCCATACGCAGATCGGCTGGCTCAGGGTTTCGAACACGGTCTTCAGGATGGCCGATTTGGCCTCCAGTTCCTGTTCGACGACCTTGCGCCGGGCGATGTTGCGCGACACGGAAACGATGCCGCCGTCCTCCAGCCAGTAACGCTCTCGAACATTGGCGCCGCCGTCGGACAACTGGAATTCCTCGACCTCAGCCCTGGCGCGGGCGGCGAGGATCGCCGTCAGGCGTTTCTCGGCGAGAACCCTGGGATCCCCCTGGCCGTAGGCGCCGCGCCGGGCGAAGGCCTCGAGGACCGTCAGGTGGGCCATCCCCGCTTCCAGGCGCACCGCCGGCTTGCCCGCCGTCTCGGCAAAGACCCGGTTCCAGGCGACCAGCCGGTCCTCGCCATCGAACACGCTGATCGACGCCTCGATCGCATCGACGATCGCCTGCCAGTCCGGCCGCGATATGGAATCCCTCTCGCCCTCGCGCCCGGTTGGCCCCGGCAGGACCTGCTGGTCCTCGAAATCCCTCATGCTCGCCCCTCCGGTTGCGGCGTGCCCTGGGTGCGGCGCGCCGGTGCCGAAATTATTGAGGAGTCAGCCTAGTAAGGGAAAGAGGTTCAATCTGTGACGCCGGACACAAGTCGTGGTCCTCCGGTCAGGCGGCCAGCTTGTCCAGTTCCCGGGTCACCGCCTCGCCCATCTGGGAGGTCGAGATCTTGGTCGTCCCCGCCTCCATGATGTCGGCGGTGCGCAGGCCGGCGTCGAGCGCGTTCCTGCAGGCCTGCTCGACGAGGTCCGCGTCCTCGCCCATGTCGAAGGAATATTTCAGGCACATGGCGAAGGACTGGATCATGGCCAGCGGATTGGCGATGCCCTGGCCGGCGATGTCGGGGGCCGAGCCATGCACCGGTTCGTACAGCGCCTTGCGCCGTCCGTCGGCGTCGGCGGCGCCCAGCGACGCCGAGGGAAGCATGCCCAGCGAGCCCGTCAGCATGGCGGCGCAGTCGGACAGGATGTCGCCGAACAGATTGTCGGTGACGATCACGTCGAACTGCTTGGGCCGGCGCACGAGCTGCATGGCGCAGTTGTCGGCGTACATGTGGTTCAGTTCGATGTTCGGGAAATCCTTGCCGACCTCGGTGGCGACGGCGCGCCACAGCACGCCCGTCTCCATCACGTTGGCCTTCTCCACGGAATGCAGCCTGTTTGAGCGCTTGCCCGCCAGTTCGAAGGCGAGGCGGCACACGCGCTCGATCTCGCCTTCCGTGTAGACCTGGGTGTCGACGGCCTTGCGGGTGCCGTCGGGCAGGGTCTCGATGCCGCGCGGCTGTCCGAAATAGACGCCGCCCGTAAGCTCGCGGACGATCAGCATGTCGAGGCCCGAAACCAGCTCTTCCTTCAGGCTCGACGCCTTGGCCATGGCCGGCAGGACGGTCGCCGGGCGCAGGTTGGCGAACAGGTCCATTTCCTTGCGCAGCTTCAAGAGGCCCGCCTCGGGACGGATGTCGCGGGCCACGCCGTCCCACTTGGGCCCGCCGACGGCGCCCAGCAGGACCGCGTCCACGTTCATGGCCTGATCCAGGGTTTCGTCGGCCAGCGACGTGCCGTGCTTGTCGATGGCGGCGCCGCCGACCAGGTCTTGCGTCACGTCGAAGGTGACGTGACGGCGCCTGTCCATCCATTCGATGATGGCCTGCACCTGTTTCATGACTTCGGGGCCGATGCCGTCGCCGGGCAGCATCAGCAGCTTCTTGTTGGCAGCCATGGCTGTTTCCTTATTTTTGTGATGGGTCCGGGCGGAATTATTCGGCGGCGGGTATGGCCAGCCAGGGCTGCGCCGTGTCGCGGTCGTGCTCGAACTTGCCGATCTTCCCCGCCTTCTGCTCGGTCAGGCCGATGTCGTCCAGGCCGTTCAGCAGGCAGTGCTTCTTGAAGGGGTCGATCTCGAAGGTGATCTGGCCGCCGTCGGGGCCCGAGATCGTCTGGTTCTCAAGGTCGATCGTCAGGGTCGCGTTGGCGCCCCGTTCGGCGTCGTCCATGAGTTTTTCCAGGTTCTCCTTGGAGACCTTGATCAGCAGCATGCCGTTCTTGAAGCTGTTGTTGTAGAAGATGTCGGCGAAGGACGTGGAGATCACGCACTTGATGCCGAAGTCCTTGAGCGCCCAGGGGGCGTGCTCGCGCGACGAGCCGCAGCCGAAGTTGTCGCCGGCGACGATGATCTCGGCGTTCCGGTAGGCCGGTTTGTTGAGGACGAAATCGGGGTTTTCCGAGCCGTCGTCCAGGTAGCGCATCTCGTGGAACAGGTGCTTGCCCAGGCCCTCGCGCTTGATGGTCTTCAGGAACTGCTTGGGAATGACCATGTCGGTGTCGATGTTGATCATGTCTATGGGTGCGGCGACACCCGTCAGCTTGGTGAACTTTTCCATTTGATTGTTTCCTTCCGCGAGCGGGTATCAGAGCTTGCGCACGTCGGCCAGGTGGCCGGTCACCGCGGCGGCGGCGGCCATGGCCGGGCTGACCAGGTGGGTGCGCGCACCGGCACCTTGGCGGCCCTTGAAGTTGCGGTTCGACGTGGAGGCGCAGCGCTTGCCCGCGGGCACCTTGTCCTCGTTCATGGCCAGGCACATGGAGCATCCGGGCTCGCGCCATTCGAAGCCCGCTTCCAGAAGGATCTTGTCGAGGCCTTCCTGTTCCGCCTGTTCCTTGACCAGGCCCGAACCGGGGACGACCAGGGCCGTCACGTGGTCGGCGACCTTGCGGCCCTTGGCGACCTCGGCGACGGCGCGGATGTCCTCGATGCGGCCGTTGGTGCAGGAGCCGACGAACATGTAGTCGATCTTGATGTCCTCGATGGGCGTGCCCGGCTCCAGGCCCATGTAGTTGAGCGCCATCTTGACCGCTTCCTGCTTGTCCGGGTTGGCGAAGTCGCCGGGCGCCGGAACGCACGCGGAGACCGGCACGACGTCCTCGGGCGACGTGCCCCAGGTGACCTGCGGCTCGATGGTCGCGGCGTCGAGCGTGACCTCCTTCTGGTAGGTCGCCCCCTCGTCGGACGGCAGCGTCTTCCAATAGGCCACGGCGGCTTCCCAATTGGCGCCCTTGGGCGCCATGGGGCGGCCCTTCAGGTATTCGAAGGTGGTTTCGTCCGGCGCGATCAGGCCGGCGCGGGCGCCGCCCTCGATGGTCATGTTGGACACCGTCATGCGGCCTTCCATGGACAGGTCGCGGATCGCCTTGCCGGCGTATTCGATGACGTGGCCGGTGCCGCCGGCGGTGCCGATCTTGCCGATTATGGCCAGTATCAGGTCCTTGGCCGTGCAGCCGAACGGCAGGTCGCCGTCGACCGTGATGCGCATGTTCTTCAATGGGGACTGCAGCAGCGTCTGGGTCGCCAGCACGTGTTCGACCTCGGACGTGCCGATGCCGAAGGCGAGCGCCCCGAAGGCACCATGGGTCGCCGTGTGGCTGTCGCCGCAGACGATCGTCGTGCCGGGCAGGGTGAAGCCCTGTTCCGGGCCGATCACGTGGACGATGCCCTGGCGGATGTCGCCCATGTCGAACAGGGGCACGCCGAACTCGGCGCAGTTCTTGGTCAGCATTTCCAGCTGAAGCGCCGACTCCGGATTGTCGATGCCCTGGTCGCGTTTGGTCGGGACGTTGTGATCGGCGACGGCAAGCGTCAATTCCGGGCGGCGGACCTTGCGGCCGGCGGCGCGCAGGCCCTCGAATGCCTGGGGGCTGGTAACTTCATGGGTCAGGTGGCGGTCGATGTACAGCAGACAGGTGCCGTCGTCCTGAACCTCGACCAGATGGCTGTCCCAGATCTTCTCGAACAGCGTTTTCGGCTGTGCCATGGATACGTATCCTCCGACGTGTGCACGAACGCCGGCCCCCGACGGCGCTGCGGTTGCTTGGACTCCGTTATTATGTGGCGCGCCGGCCCGGCCGGAACAAGCCGGGTTTTGGCGCACCAGCCGGGAGATGGCCCCGGCCTAGGCTTCCTGGTCGGCGGTCTGTTTCTTGCCGCCTTTCTTCTTCGAGGCTTCGTCGCGGGTGGCCTTGGCTTCGCGCGCGGCCTGCTTTTCTTCCTGCGAGACCTTGCCCGAGAACCCGTCGGTCTTCTCCGCGATGCGCGCGGCCTTACCCGTGCGGCCCCGCAGATAGTACAGCTTGGCCCGGCGCACGTCACCGCGGCGCACCACCTCGATGGAGTCGACGTTGGGCGAGTAGAGCGGGAACACGCGCTCCACGCCCTCGCCGTAGCTCAGCTTGCGCACGGTGAAGGCCGAATTGATGCCGGCGTTCTTGCGCGCGATGCATACGCCCTCGAAGGCCTGCAGTCGGGTGCGTTCGCCTTCGACGACGCGCACGTTGACGCGGATCGTGTCGCCCGGGGCGAACGACGGGACATCCTTCTCGCCGGACAGGCGGGCGATCTGTTCCTGATCCAGTTCTTCAATCACGTTCATGGTTCCAAACCTTTCCTTACAAACCCTCTGCCGTCGCCGGCAATTCCTAAGACCGCTCGCGCGCGCCCCACAGGTCGGGCCGCCGTTGGCGGGTGATCTCCTCCGCCTGGCTCCGCCGCCAGGCTTCAACCTTTGCGTGGTGCCCGGAGACCAGAACCTCCGGCACCTTGCGGCCCTGCCATTCCTGGGGCCGCGTGTAGTGGGGATATTCCAGCAATCCCCGTTCGAAACTCTCTTCCTCCAGCGACGCCGCCTGGCCCATGACCCCCGGCAACAGCCGCAGGCAGGCATCCAGCAGAACGATCGCCGCGGGTTCGCCGCCCGACAGCACGAAATCGCCGAGCGACACCTCTTCCGCGCCGTGGGCGTCCAGCACCCGCTGGTCGACGCCCTCGAACCGGCCGCACAAGACGATCGCCCCGGGCCCCGCCGCCAGTTCCGCCACCCGTTTCTGGCCAAGCGGCCGTCCGCGGGGGGTCAGATAGATGAACGGCAGGTCCGCGCCGTCCTCCTTCGCCTTCCGGATGGCGCCATCGACCACGTCGGGCCGCATCACCATGCCGGGGCCGCCGCCGAAGGGGGCATCGTCCACGGAGCGGTGTTTATCGCTTGCAAAGTCGCGAATGTCCACCGTTTCCAGGGCCCAGATGCCTTTTTCCAGTGCCGTGCCGGCCAACGAAAAGCCGAGCGGTCCCGGAAACATCTCCGGGAAGATCGTCAATATCCTGGCCGTCCACGCGCTCATTGGTCGTCCCGCCCGTCTTCTTCCTGACCGTTCGCGCCGCCGCCCATCTCCAGCAGGCCGTCCGGCGGATCCACCACCAGCCGCCCGCCCGCCAGGTCCACCACCGGCACACAGGCCCGGGTGAAGGGCACCATGACGGTTCCGAACTCCCCGCCGGCGATCTCCAGGACGTCGCCGGCGCCGAAATCGTATACCTGCCTGACGGTGCCCAGGCCGCCCTGGGGCGCTTCGGCCGCAAGCCCGATCAGGTCCGAATGGTAGTATTCGTCCTCGTCGGGGGGCGGCAGGCGGTCGCGGCCCACGTACAGGCGCAGGCCCTTCAGCTTGTCCGCCGCCGTGCGGTCGTCGACGCCGTCGGCGCGGGCGATCAGGACGCCCTTGGCCTGGCCGGTCACGCGAAGCTCGATGCGGCGGTTGCCGCTTTCGTCCTCCAGCGTGCCGTAGGCGGCGATGTCCTCGGGGACCTGGGCGAAGCTCTTGACCTTGAGGTCGCCCTTCAGCCCCCGGGTCCCGACGATGACGCCGAGACAGACCCGCTCCCGGGTCTCACCTTCGCCGCCCGTCATGGCCCGGCCGCCCCGACGTCCGTGACGCGTTTCGCCGCTTACTCCTTCGTCTCCTCTGCCTGTTCCGCGGCCGCTTCCTCGGCGGGGGCTTCCGCCGCCGCTTCCTCGGCCGGGGCTTCCTCTGCCGGGGCTTCCTCTGCCGGGGCTTCCTCCGCGGCCGGCGCCGCGGCGGCGGCTGCCGCCGCTTCCGCGTCGGCCTTGGCCTTCTCTTCGCGTTCCTTCATGCGCTCGACCGTCTTGGCCTTGGGGGCCGCGCGCTTGGTCTGGTTTTCCGGCACCGGGCGGGTGTCGGTCAGGCCGGCCGCGCCCAGGAAGCGGTGCACGCGGTCGGTCGGCTGGGCGCCGACACCCAGCCAATGCTTGATGCGGTCCTCGTTCAGCTTCACCCGCTCGGGGCTGTCCTTGGGCAGCATGGGGTTGTAGGAGCCCACGCGCTCGATGAATTTGCCGTCGCGCGCGCGGCGCGAGTCGGCAACGACGATCTGGTAATAGGGGCGCTTCTTGGCGCCGGCCCGGGCGAGTCGGATCTTCACGGACATGTTCTGTTGGTTCCTTGTCTGGTTGGATTTCTGAATTCGGGTTCGTGTTCGGCCATGTGTCGTCTTGAAATCGGTTGGCGGGGCATGGCCTACCTGGGCATGCCTGGGGGCATCATGCCCGGCGGCATGCCGCCCAGAAGGCCCTTCAGGCCACCCCTCTTGCCGACCTTCTTCATCATGTCGGCCATCTGGCGGTGCTGCTTGAGAAGGCGGTTGACCTCGGGCACCGTGGTGCCCGAGCCGGCGGCGATGCGTTTGCGGCGCGAGCCGTTGATGACCTTGGGATTGCGCCGCTCCATGGGCGTCATGGACAGGATGATGGCCTCCTGGTGGGCGATCATCTTGTCGTCGACGTTGTGTTGGTCGAAGGCGCTCTTGACCTTCTGGGCGCCGGGCAGCATGCCCAGAATGCCGTCGAGCGAGCCCATCTTGCGCAGTTGCTTGAACTGGTCGGCCATGTCCTCCAGCGTGAACTGGCCCTTCAGCATCTTCTTGGCGATTTTCTCGGCTTCTTCCTGCTCGACGACCTGGGCGGCCTTTTCGACCAGGCCGACCACGTCGCCCATGCCGAGGATCGAGCCGGCGACCCGGTTCGCGTCGAAGGTGTCGATGGCGTCGACGCCTTCGCCGGTCCCCATCAGCTTGATCGGCTTGCCTGTGACGGCGCGCATGGACAGCGCGGCACCGCCGCGGGCGTCGCCGTCGACGCGGGTCAGCACGATGCCGGTGATGCCGACCCGGTCGTTGAATTCCTTGGCCAGGTTGACGGCGTCCTGGCCGGTCATGGCGTCGGCGACCAGCAGAACCTCGGACGGGCCCGCCGCCATGCGCACGTTGATGACCTCGGTCATCATCTCCTGGTCCAGGGCCAGGCGCCCGGCGGTGTCCAGGATCACCACGTCATAGCCCTCGCGGCGGCCCGTCGCCATGGCCCGGTTGGCGATGGCCACCGGCTGCTCGCCCAGCACCGGGGTCATCACGGGAACGTCCGTCTGCTGGCCCAGGACCTGCAACTGCTGCTGCGCGGCGGGGCGGTAGACGTCGAGCGACGCCATCAGCACGCGCTTCTTCTCGCGCTCGGCCAGACGCTTGGCGATCTTGGCGCTGGTGGTCGTCTTGCCCGAGCCCTGCAGGCCGACCATGAGGATCGCCTGTGGCGGGTTGCCGTGGACGGCCAGGCCGGCGCCGGCGGGGTCTTCCGGGCTCAGCATCCCGACCAGTGCGTCGTGGACGATCTTGATCACCATCTGGCCCGGCGTGACCGAGCGCAGGACTTCCTGGCCCACGGCCTCGGCCTTCACGCGGTCGATGAAGTCCTTGACCACGGGCAGCGCCACGTCGGCCTCGAGCAGCGCCACGCGGATCTCGCGCAGCGCGGCCTCGACATCGGCTTCCTTCAGGGCGCCGCGTTTGCGCAGGCCCTCGAAAATGCCGGACAGACGGTCACTCAAACTCTCGAACATGCGGTTCCCAGACGGTCCCGGTGGATTAGCCAACGACAAACACGCCAGTGCGCGAAACTCGCGGACTGGCGGCGCCCCTCGGGACGGAAAACTCCGTGCACCCAGTGGAATGTCGGCGCGCAATCTATGGACCCGCGCCCCGGAAGTCAACCGCCCGTGGCTCGGGCGGGGCCTTCGAAAGGCTTGCGCCGCCCGCCGCCTATGCTATAGCAATTTATATCCTTCGATATTTTCAACCATAAGTATAAGACCGGTTGGATTTAGGTCAAATTTCTGGACGGCGAATGACGGCGGACGGTGCGGAAGGCGGGAGGTTGGCGGCGTATATCGGGGCGCGCCTTCATGCTCTGCGCGAGGAGCGGGGCGTTTCCCGGGCGGCCGCGGCACGTGCCCTGGACCTGTCCGAACAGGCCTACGCCAACCGGGAGGCGGGGGTGACGGAGGTCAAGGCCTGTGAACTCGTGATCCTGGCGGGGCTCCTGCGGGTCGATCCGTGGGCGCTGTTCGACGGGGCGGACGCGGCCTGGTCCGGTCCTGCCGGCGACGCCGGACCCCTTGCCGCCCTCGCTGACGAAGCCGAGGAATTCCTGCGCCTTCTGGCCTGCATCCGCGATCCGGACCTGCGCCTGGGGATCATCGACGCCATCCGCACCCTTGCCCGCGCCGCCGCCGAAGCCGATTGAACCGCCGCGCGAAAAAAGGGCCGGCCTTGACCGCCCGGCCCGGCGGGTGGACAAATCCGGGATGGACCTGAGCACCATAGAGCGCCGCATCGCGGCCACGGGCCTCCTCGTCCGGGGCGGCTTCCACCCCGGCGGTGACGATGCTGTCCCGGGCAACCCCGCGACCCTGATCCTGGTCGGCGACGTTGCCGGGCGCCTGTGGCCCCATTTCAATGCAGCGCGCCGGGACGAGGCGGACCCCCTGGATTCCTGGACCCGGCGGGTTCTCGATCCGGCGGCGACCGACCTGGGCGCGCGTATCGTCTATCCCTTCGACGGCCCGCCCCACCACCCGTTCCAGCGCTGGGCCATGCGGGCGGAGGGGCTGAGGCCGTCACCCATCGGACCCTTGGCCCATCCCGAGTTCGGCCTGTGGCACAGCTACCGGGCCGCCCTGCTGTTCGGCCGCCGGATCGACCTCGGCCCGCCGCCGCCGGCCGATCATCCCTGCGACGGCTGTGCGGACAAACCCTGCCTGGGCGCCTGTCCCGTCGAGGCCTTCGACGGCCGGGGGTTCTCCCTTCCGGCCTGCCTGGGTCATCTGAGAGCCCCGCAAGGTCGGCCGTGCATGACCGGCGGCTGCCTCGCCCGCCACGCCTGCCCGGTCGGCGCGGAGCATGCCTATGGCGCGGACCACCAGGCGTTCGTCGCGCAATCGTTCCTCGCCGCGTTCGGACGGTGACGGCGAAGGCCATGGACTTCTGGCCCGGTGGGGCCTATTTAGCCATCCATGGAACAGGTGCCTTTCATAAAGATGCACGGTCTCGGCAACGACTTCGTGGTGCTGGACGCCCGCGAGACGCCGATCCCGCTGACCCGTGCCCAGGCCGCGGCCATCGCCGACCGCCGGCGTGGTGTCGGCTGCGACCAGCTTATCGTGCTGGAACGCCCGCGCTCGGACATCGCCGATGTGTTCGCGCGGTTCCACAATTCCGACGGCGGGGAGTCGCTTGCCTGCGGCAACGGCACGCGCTGCATCGCCGCCATGCTGATGGCGGAAAAGGCCGCCGATCATCTGATCGTCGAGACGGGCGCGGGCCTGCTGGACGCGGACAAGGGCAAGGACGGCCTGGTCACCGTGGACATGGGACCGGCGCGCCTGGACTGGCGCGAGATCCCCCTGTCCGAGGCCTGCGACACCCTGCATGTGAATGTCGGCGCCGGACCCCTTGCCGACGCGGTCTGCGTGTCCATGGGCAATCCGCACGCCGTGTACTTCGTCGATGACGCCGAAGCCGTGCAGATCGAGATATTCGGCCCCGTCATCGAGCAGCACAAGATGTTCCCCCAGTTCACCAACGTCGAAGCCGCGACCGTGCGCCCGGACGGCGTCATCCGCATGCGGGTGTGGGAGCGCGGGGCGGGCGTGACCCAGGCCTGCGGCTCGGGCGCCTGCGCCACCCTGGTCGCCGCCGTGCGCCGCGGCCTGATCGCGGGACGCAAGGCCGACGTGATCGTCGACGGCGGTCGGCTGACCGTCGAATGGCTGCCCGACGACCACGTGCTGCTGACCGGCCCCGTGGCGACCAGTTTCTCGGGTCTGCTGGATCCCAGGCTGCTGAACGGCGGCGCGGGCGAGGCGTGACGCCATGACGGGCCCAAATCCCATGACGACGGACGTCATCACCTTGGGCTGTCGCCTGAACGCCTTCGAATCCGAGGTCATGCGCGCCAACGCGGCGCGCGCCGGGCTGGCCGACGCGGTGATCGTCAACACCTGCGCCGTGACCCGCGAGGCCGAACGCCAGGCCCGCCAGGCGATCCGCCGCGCGCGCCGCGAGCGGCCCGGCGCCCGCATCATCGTCACCGGCTGCGCGGCGCAGCTCGACCCCGCCAAATACGCCGCCATGCCCGAGGTCGACCGCGTGCTCGGCAACGAGGAAAAACTCGATCCGGAGGCATATTCCGCCCTGGGCCTTCGAGACGGCCCCCAGGTCCAGGTCGCCGACATCATGACCGTGCAAGAGACGGCGGCGCACCTGATCGACGGCTTCGACGGCCGCGCCCGCGCCTTCGTCCAGGTACAGCAGGGCTGCGACCACCGCTGCACCTTCTGCATCATTCCCTTCGCGCGCGGCAACAACCGCTCGCTCGCCATGGGCGCCATCGCCGATCAGGTGCGGGGCCTCGTGGCGCGCGGCTACCGCGAGGTCGTGCTGACGGGCGTCGACATCTGTTCCTACGGCCGCGACCTGCCGGGCGGCCCGACGCTGGGCCAGCTCGTGCGCCGCCTGCTCAGGGCCGTGCCGGAACTGGACCGCCTGCGCCTGTCGTCCCTCGACCCGGCGGCCATGGACGACGAGCTGTTCCGCGCCCTGGCCGAGGAAGAGCGCCTGATGCCCCATCTGCACCTGTCGCTGCAGGCCATGGACGACATGGTGCTGAAGCGCATGAAGCGGCGGCACGGCCGCGACGACGCCTTCCGGGTCGCCGAACGCGCCCGCGCCCTGCGGCCTGACGTCGTCCTGGGCGCCGACCTGATCGCCGGCTTCCCGACCGAGACCGAGGCGATGCACCGCAATACCATCGATGCCGTGCGCGACCTCGACCTCGTGCACCTTCACGTCTTTCCCTATTCCGAGCGCGACGGCACCCCGGCCGCGAAGATGCCGGCCGTCGACTCGGCCGAGCGCAAGGCCCGAGCGGCGAACCTGCGCGCGCAGGGTGAGGCCAACCTGCAGAGGTTCCTGAAAACCTGTGTCGGGAAGACGGTGCCGGTGCTGGTGGAGCGCGGCGCCATGGGCTACAGCCCCCACTACGCGCCCGTGCATCTGGACGTTTCGGCGCCCGAGGGCGCGGTCGTCGCCGCGCGCGTCACCGGCCTGCGCCCGGGCGGCCTGACGGGCACGCCCGCCTGATGGCGGAGGCGGCGCAAGAAGATCGGGGCCAGGGCTGGCTCGCCCGCCTGCGTTCGGGCCTGTCGAAGTCGGCCGACCGGGTCGGCGGCGCCATCTCGGGCGTGTTCACCCGGCGCAGGCTGGACCAGGACGCCCTCGACGAGCTTGAGGAAATCCTCATCCGCGGCGACCTGGGGGTCGCGACGGCCGCCAAGCTGACGGCGGCGCTGGCCAAGGGGCGGTTCGACAAGGAAGTGACCGACCAGGAGGTGAAGGAGGCCCTGGCCGACGGGATCGCGGCCCTGCTGGAACCGGTCGCCCGGCCGCTTTCCGTGGACGGCGGGCACAGGCCCTTCGTGATCCTGGTGTGCGGCGTCAACGGCTCGGGCAAGACGACGACCATCGGCAAGCTGGCCGCCCAGTTCAAGGCCCAGGGCAAGTCGGTCCTGCTGGCCGCCGGCGATACCTTCCGCGCCGCCGCCATCGAACAGCTTCAGATCTGGGGCGAGCGCACGGGCTGCCCCGTGGTCGCCCGCGCCCAGGGCGCCGACCCGGCCGGCCTCGCCTTCGACGCCGTGAAGGAGGCCCGCGAGGGCGGCCACGACCTGGTGATCATCGACACCGCCGGGCGCCTGCAGAACAAGAAGGACCTGATGGCCGAACTGGAAAAGGTCGTCCGCGTCGTCAAGAAACAGGACGCGACCGCCCCCCATGCCTGCCTGCTGGTGATGGACGCGACCATCGGCCAGAACGCCCATGCCCAGGTCGAGGCGTTCAAGGGCATGGTCCAGGTCACGGGCCTGGTGATGACCAAGCTCGACGGCTCGGCCAAGGGCGGCGTGGTGGTGGCGCTGGCGGAAAAATTCGGCCTGCCGGTCCACGCGGTCGGCGTGGGCGAGGGGGTCGACGACCTGAAGCCGTTCGAGGCCCGGGCCTTCGCCCGCTCGCTGATGGGGCTGCCGACTTAGGACGCTTGCCGTGCGATTTCCGGTGCCCGCCCGTGCCAGTCCGTGGCCTGCTGATAGGCATGGCCGAGGCGGTACAGCGTGCCCTCGTCATAGGGCCGCCCCATAAGCTGGAACGAACAGGGCAGGCCGTCCGGCGTGAAGCCGCAAGGCACGTTGAGGCCGGGCAATCCCAGGAAATTGCCGGGCCGGGTGTTGTGGCCGATCCTCAGCAGATAGTCCGCGAAGCCCGGGTTGGCCGCCATGTCGCTTTCGGCCAGCGTCGGCACGGGCATGACCATCAGCGGCGTGTGCAGGGCGTCGACCCGGCCGAATACCTGGTCGCAGAATTCGCGGGTCAACTGCTTGCGCAGCGTAAGGACGCGAAGATAGAGGCTGGCCGGCGTGAACAGTCCGATGGCGAGCCTGGCGCGCGTCTGCGGGCCGTAGTCCGCCGCCCGTTCGGCCATCCAGCGCGTGTGCACCGCCGCCCCCTCCGTCGCCGTGATCAGGTTGGTCAGGCGGTTCATGATCTGGACGGCGTCCGGGATCTTCACCGGCACGACGACGCAGCCCAGGTCCTCGAACACCTTCAGGCTGGCGTCGACCAACGCCCGGACCTCGGGCGCCACGCCGTCGTAAAAGAAGCTTTCCGGCATGCCCACCTTCAGGCCGCGCACGTCCTTGTCCAGCCCGGCCAGATAGTCGCCGACGGGCACTTCGGCCGTTACCGGATCGTTGGCGTCGAAGCCGGCGATGGCCTGCATCATCAGGGCGTTGTCGCGCACGGTGCGGGTGAGGGGACCGACGGTGTCGAGCGAATGGGCCAGCGGCATGGCGCCGTGGCGGCTGACCCGGCCGTAGGTCGGCTTCATGCCGACCAGGCCGCAGCAGGCGGCGGGCAGGCGGATGGAGCCGCCGGTGTCCGAGCCGAGCGCCCCGAAGCACAGTCTGGCCGCCACGGCGGCACCGGCGCCCGAAGACGATCCCCCCGTCATGTGGTCCGTGTTCCACGGGTTCCTGGGCGTGCCGGCGACGGCGTTGTGGCCGGTCACGCCGAACGCGAACTCGACCATGTGGAGGCGCGCGATGTCGAGCGCGCCGGCGGCGTCCAGGCGTCGGAGCGCCGTCGCCGTGTGGTCCGGCACGAAATCCTTGCGGATAACGGAGCCGCAGGCGGATACCCGGCCCTCGCGGTAATACATGTCCTTGTGCGCCAGGGGCACGCCGTGGAGCGCCCCCAGGCCGCCGCCTTCGGCCCGCGCCCGGTCGGCCGCGTCGGCCTGGGCCAGGGCGTCCGCTTCGTCAAGGCCGGCGACGGCATGGAGTTTCGGATCGAGCCGCGCCATGCGATTCAGGCAGGCTTCGGTCAGTTCGCGGGACGACACGGCGCCGGATTTCAGCGCGGCCGCGGCTTCGGCCAGGGTCATGAAAGCGGGATCGGTGGCGGTCACGGGATCAGGCGTCTTTGCGGGCGAGGGATTCCAGGAGGCGGGTGAAACCGGTGGGGTCGGCGTCGAAGGGCAGGCCAGCGGCCGCGTCGCGTCCGGCCTTGGCGGCGGCCCGCGCCGCCGCCGCCGGGTCGGCCAGGCCGACGCCGTCGGGACGAAAGCCCTGGAACCGGTCCATCCAGTCCAGCGCCGCATCCATGTCGTTCGTATCCATGGGCGTCATGCGGGCGGCGGGCCTATTTGCGGACCCATTGGCCGCCCGGCGTCATCACGTATTCGCCGGGTGCCGCGCGGGAGATCAGCTTCTGCCCCACCACCTGTTCGACGGCGGCAAGCGACGTGCCGTTCTTCTGGGCGATCGACTGGTACTGGGCGCGCCGCCGCGCGTTGATGTCGTTGACCAGGGTCCTTACATCGGCGCGCCCGGCGGCAACGACGCCCAGGTATCCGTCCGGCCGTTCGCCGATCAGGCCCTGGCGCTTGGCTCCGTCCAGGTCCAGGGCGAGCGCTCCGCCCACCAGGGCCAGGACCATCACCACCGCAAGGGCGGCCGATTTCATCATCCGCTTCATCAGAACAAATCGCTGTTTTTCTTCAGAAGATTGTCCACGTCCTTTTCCAGCTTCACCCGGACCTCGTGTTCGATCTTCACGTTCAGGTTTATGACGATGGGTTTTTCCGGGGCGGCGACCTGCACCGTCGGCTGGCAGGCGGCGGTCACGCCCAGGGCCGCGCCCAAAACCGCCCCCAAGGGCAGGGCGCCGACGCGTCGGGTCCGTCGCGGGCAGGCGGTCATACCGGAAAAAGCCTCTCTTCAAGCGCGGGCTGGAAAAATTCCGCCGCAGGGGCGGCCGGACGTGTACGCTATCCCGCAACGGACAACATAACAAGTGCCGGGTACCGGTCGGGCGCCCGGGAAAGGGGAAGTGGAGGCCCGCATGTCGCGCGCGGCGGTGATCGACGAGGTATTGGGGTTCTGGTTCGACTACGACGCGGCGGACGAGCCCGTGTTCCGCGACGTCTGGTTCCAGGAGGACGATGATTTCGACGCCGAGGTCCGTGACCGTTTCGAAGACCATTACCATTGGGCGGCCGAGGGCCATTACGACACGCTGGCGCGCAAGCCGCTGGGCTGCCTGACGCTCGTCATCCTGCTGGACCAGGTGCCGCGCAACCTGTTCCGCGGCGGCGCGCAGGCCTATGCCACGGACGGCATGGCCCTCGCCCATGCGCGCATGGCGCTGCTTGCGCGCCACGACCGGGAACTCGACTGGGCGCGGCGCATGTTCCTGTACATGCCCTTCATGCATGCCGAGGATATTGCCGCCCAGGAACGCTCGGTCCTGCTGTTCGCCACCGTCCCGGTGGAGGCCTGCGTCGAAGCGGCCCTGGAACACCATGCGATCATCCGCGAATTCGGCCGCTTTCCCCACCGGAACGCCGTTCTGGGTCGGATGTCGACGGAGGCCGAGAAGGCGTTCCTGGCCAAGCATGGGCGCGGGTTCTGACTGGATAAGCTTTGCGATAGGCCAGTCCGATGCATAAAAAAACGGGTGTATTAAGTGACACCCGTACAGGCGCACCCCTACAATCCCGCGCTTACAAGCGTTGGCCTCGACTCAAACGGGTCGGGGGGAGCAAGGTTGTGGGTATGGGTAAGATCGTCCTCAGGTTTATTTCATGGTTCAACGACCTTAACGACCTTTATTGGTTTGCTAAGTTCGTTTGGGGACTCGTGATGGGATCGGGGGCCTTTTGGTTGGCGAACATCAACACCCTGCCTTTGGCAACGAAATTCGTGTTGGCGTTGATAGCGTTCGCTGCTGCCTTGGTTATTTGGGTGGCGCTGGATTGGGCCGGAACAAAAACCAGTTGGGGGAAGAAGGCGAAGCGCCGCGCACGCTTGAACGCTTTTCTAAACCGTCAGTCAGACACGTTTGTTCTCGCCAGACACTCCAGCACCAGCGAGGAATTTTGGCACATTACAAACGGGGAATATCAGCCCTGGGCTGAAGAAGTCCGCGAATATCTCAGAGGCGAATATGCCCAAGAGGCCGGGGATAGCTGGTATCGCATAGGTCGTAGCTTCAACGCCATTCCGTTTGGCAGACAGGGGGAAAAGGAAGACGAAAAACTCACCGAGATGTCGATACTTTACAAACGATTAGAAAACATTCTGGCTAAAGAAAACGGTGAGTCGCCAACGCCAATCCCAGAACTTGAGGTTTACCCTCAGTTGGGGACAACCCTCTCTGCCAATGCTGGCCTCCCGAGACATGCCGGATCGACCGGCCCCACACGCAGAGACCCAGGGGACACGAGCGACTAATGAGCCAAGGAAAATACCTCTCCCTAGAAGAAGCCCGCAAACTCGGGAAGCTAGACCAGTTTGCGAAGGAGAATCCATCTCAAGCTGACGGGCGGTTCTGGCCCCTGCTGGACGCCGTGGTTATAGGTTCGCCAGCAGTTCCCCAA
>Ga0066644_10000387_pt1 | contig 28112 bp, 31 predicted proteins | sample CryGeyCG2114_020_FD_62735 | JGI IMG/M metagenome (GOLD analysis project Ga0066644, IMG submission 62735) | Groundwater microbial communities from aquifer - Crystal Geyser CG15_big_fil_post_rev_8/21/14_0.20 | ecosystem: Environmental > Aquatic > Deep subsurface > Groundwater | place: USA: Utah...
GGCATGGTGACGTCGATCGTCTCGACGCTGAGCGGCATTCCGGTCAGGCCCGATGTCGCGATGACGGGCGAGGTCACCTTGCGTGGCCGCGTGCTGGCGATCGGCGGGCTCAAGGAAAAGCTGCTCGCTGCGCTGCGGGGCGGGATCAAGAAGGTCCTGATCCCCGAGGAGAACGTGAAGGACCTGGCCGAGATTCCCGTAAACGTGAAGGAAGGTCTCGAGATCGTGCCGGTGGCGCATGTCGACGAGGTTCTGGCGCAGGCGCTGTGCGAAGTGCCCGAACCGATCGAGTGGACCGAGGCCGACGATCTCGCCAGTCAGCCCGATCACCCGCACCAGCCGGCCTCGGCGACCGCCCATTAACAAAAGGCATGCTGCGCCGCAGCGACTCGGACGCGCCGAAGCAGTGTTGCGGCGCGGCGGTCGGCGTTGTGCGAGCGGTCAGTGCAGGGTGAATGGTCGCTTCACCCTGATTTTCACCCCGCCCGCGCCAAAATCCGCCGAAATTCGCCGAATTTGCCTTTGACACTGCTTCCAAAAAACTCTCAATTCGTGCGCCTTCACCGAGGCGATTCAGCCAATATCACCAGACGATAAGAACAAGGGGGTTTTCCATAATGAACAAGAACGACCTGATCAGCGCGGTTGCCGATTCCAGCGGCCTTTCCAAGAGCGATGCCTCGAGCGCCGTCGAAGGCGTTTTCGATGCTATCACCAAGGCCCTGTCGAGCGGCGACGAAGTGCGCCTGGTCGGCTTCGGCACGTTCTCCGTCGCCAAGCGCAAGGCCTCGACCGGCCGCAACCCGCGCACCGGCGAACCGATGACCATCAAGGCGTCGAACCAGCCCAAGTTCAAGGCCGGCAAGGGCCTCAAGGACGCGGTCAACTAAGCCGGTTTCCCACTGGCGCACCGCCACGCCTCGCGGTGCGATGCCGGGATCGACCTTCGCCGCGCTCTCCATTCCGGAAAGCGCGGCGTTTTCGTATCGCCGTCAGTCGAAGGCGATAAGCGCCGTCGGGGCCTGTTCGGTCCGGGGCGTGATGGTCCAGCCGAGCGCCTGTCCCCTCGCATGGCGCTGCGGGCCCTCGTCGGTATTGTTGGCGAGGATGCGGCCATCGGTTACGATGGTGAACTGCCCATCGGGAACCGCGATGCGGGGCAACTCGCTTGTTTCCTCCCCCTCGGACATGGCCGCCATGGCGGCGAGCGGTAGCCCCCCGAACATGGGATTTGCATCCTTTTGCCCCGCAAAACCTGGCGCATCGATGCGCACCTGCCCCCCGTCGCGCAGGATCACGCTGACGAAGCTGTTCGCCATCGCCATCTTCTCGACGGTCGGAAAGGTGAAGTCGTGGGTTAGTTGTCCCGAGATCGAAAAGTCGACGTCGAACAGTCCGTCGCCCTTGTACTCGACCGTCTTCCAGCCGCGCTGCCGCTGGAGCCTGGCGGCGAGTTCCCTCGCTGCCTCCGGGTCCGAGGGATCGATCCCGCCGAGGAAGGCCTTCATCTGTTCGGCCTCCTGCTCCTTCTTGGCGCGACGCGTCTCCGCTTCGGCCTCCCACTGGCTCTTCTGCTCGGCCACCTCGGCGGGCGAGCAGTCGCGGGATTCGAAATCCTCGTCCCAGCATTCGGCCTCGAACGTCTCGTCGACCTTGCCGCCCATCTCGGCCAGCTTGCTCAGCGCCAGCATCTGGATCTCGCCGTCATAGGCGAAGGCGAAGCTGCCGTCCTGCATCAGGTCGAGCTGGCTGGTGAACTGCCCTGGCGACAGCAGGCACCCCGACAACGTCAGCGCGCTGGCACCCGCCATGGCTGCTGCGCGAAGCTTCATTGCAATCATGTTCCCCTCCCCACTGGTGTTCCTAGCGTGTCGCGACCGCATAGAGCGTGATCGCGCCGGCGTTGGACACATTCAGGCTTTCGATCTGGTCGCCGATCGGCAGTTTGGCCAGCGCGTCGCAATGCGATTCGATATTCTGCCGCATACCTTCGCCTTCGGCGCCGAGAACGAGCGCGACCGGTCCTTCCGGCAGCGCTTCGGCCAGAGTCGCCTCGGCGGCACCGGTCAGGCCGATTCGCCAATAGCCCGCCTCGGCCATCTGCTCGAGCGCGCGGGCCAGATTGACCACGCGGACCCAGGGCAGCACCTCGAGCGCGCCCGAGGCGGCCTTGCCGATCACGCCGCCCTCGGGCGGAGCGTGGCGATCCTGCGTGACCAGAGCGGCGGCACCGAAGGCCGCGGCCGAACGCATGATCGCCCCCACATTGTGCGGATCGGTGACCTGATCGAGCACGACGATCGGGCGTGCCGGATCGGCATCGAGCACCTCGTCGAGATGAATATCCTCGAGCGGTGCGCATTCGAGCACGAGGCCCTGATGCGGGGCATCCTTGGCAACGAGGCGCGCGAGATCCTGCACGTCGGCATATTCGAGCGGGAAATCCTGCGGCAATTCACCATCGAGCGATTCGACGCCTTCGCGCGTCGCCCATAGCTTGCGATGCACACGATCTGGGTTCTTCAGCGCCGCCTCGACCGCGTGGCGGCCCCACAGCCGGACCTGCCCGGCGCCGGCGCGGCCACTGCCGCGTCCGCCCTTCATCCGGCCTGCCCGTCCCCTGAGTGCGCGCTTGCGTTCGCCTTTTGCCATCGAATTCGTCCTGTCAGAAACTTTGGTCCCGGCCTGTGCCAGCGAGGGCATTGACAGGCAAGGCTCGCTTCGCCAAAGGGGCGCCTCTCGGCACGGGATCGGCTTTGCGATCCCTCGATTTCCTGAGCGAAATGGCCCGTGTGGACAGGTGGCCGAGTGGTTAAAGGCAGCAGACTGTAAATCTGCCCGCGCAAGCGTACGCTGGTTCGAATCCAGCCCTGTCCACCACCGCCATCCCAAGCATATAGACGGGACATTTTGTCCGCAGACGGCTTGCCGAACCAGCGGCCAGCGCGGAGCGACGGTGCGTTCGTTTGGATTTGGAGCCGCGAAACGGTGGAGATCGCCGCAGGCCAGTCCAGCTCGATCCGGCACCGCCCCTCTAAACGTGGTCCGACAAAAGCTGGTGTGGCCGGCCTAGCCCGCGCGCGCCTCGAGGTCGGCCGGATACCGCAGAACGACCTCACGCCGCGAGGGCAGTTCGATCGCGCCTTCGTTGCGCAGGCGGGTAAGTTGGCGACTGACGGTCTCGATCGTAAGGCCGAGGACATCTGCGATCTGCTGGCGTGACAGGGGCAGAGTGAAGCGCATCGGCCCGCCTGCCGTCCGCAACCCGAGCCGGTCGGCCATCTCGAGCAGGAAGCTGGCGACCTTCTGTTCGGCATTCATGCGCCCCAACAGCACCATCCAGCGCCGGGTCCGGTCGAGTTCGCCCAAGGTTCGCTCGAGCAATTTGTGCTCGAGGCGCGGGTGTTCGCGGGCGAAGCGGTCGAAATCCGAGCGTTCGAACACGCAGATATGCGCATCGGTGATCGCCTCGACGCCATAGGGCGTGGTCTGGCCGAAGGGACGCCCGAGGAAGTCCGAAGGATAGACCAGGCCGAGGATCTGCTCCTTGCCGTCGGCGGAATGCGAGGACAGCTTGAGTACGCCCTCGATGACATTGGCGACCAGGACCGCCTCGTCGCCCTCCCACATCAGCTGTTCGCCGGCGGCAAGGTCGCGGCGTCGCCCGATGCCGTTGAGCAGGCCGATTTCCCGATCGTCCAGATCGGCACAGATGGCCCGGTTGCGGATCGCACAGGCGTCGCAAAAACTGGCGGGGCGGGAAATCGGCGTGTCCTGCATCGGAATTCCAGTATCGGTTGGGCGGGGCAATGCCAAGGGCGAGTCGCGTGAAGCGTGCCGGCGCTTGCGAGAGAACCGATCGCGGCCTAACCAGCCGGCATGAGCCAAGCCACACGTCCGACGGGCCGCCCTGTCATTTCCTCAACCGGGCTGTTCACACCGCCCGAGACCATTACCAACGAAGAACTGGTCGAGAGCTTCAACAGCTACGTCGATCGCTTCAACGCCGCGAATGCCGAGGCGATCGCTGCGGGCACGGTCGAGCCGCTGCAGCCGAGCTCGGTCGAATTCATCGAGAAGGCGAGCGGGATCAAGGCGCGCCACGTGATGGCCAAAGCGCCGATCCTCGATCCCGAAATCATGGCTCCGCGCTGGCCCGAGCGTTCGAACGAGGACCTGTCGGTGCTCGCCGAGATCGGCGTGAAGGCCGCGCGCGACGCGCTCGAGCGGGCCGGGCGCGAAGTCGCCGATGTCGATGCGGTTCTGTGTGCCGCCTCGAACATGGAGCGCCCCTATCCGGCGATGGCCGTCGAAATCCAGCAGGAGCTGGGGATCGACGGTTTCGGTTTCGACATGAACGTCGCCTGCTCTTCGGCCACCTTCGGGATCCAGACGGCGGCCGACTATATCCGTTCGGGCAGCGCCAAAAGCGTGCTGGTCGTGAGCCCGGAAATCACCAGCGGCCATCTGAACTGGCGCGATCGCGACAGCCATTTCATCTTCGGCGATGTCGCTACGGCAGTGCTGGTCGAGGATGCCGCGATCGCCCCGGCGGAGCATTGGGATATTCTCAGCACGCGGCTCAAGACCGTATTCTCGAACAATATCCGCAACAATTTCGGCTTCCTCAACCGCGCCTCGCCCGAGGGTGAGGGCAAGGCGGACAAGCTTTTCGTCCAGGAAGGACGCAAGGTGTTCAAGGAAGTCGTCCCGATGGTCGCCGAACTGATCGTCGCCGAGGCCGAGGGGCTGGGGCTCGACCCGCAGGCTCTGCGGCGGCTGTGGCTGCACCAGGCCAATGCCGGGATGAACCGGCTGATCGCGCAGCGCGTGCTCGGTCACGAAGCCAGCGCCGACGAGAGCCCGACCGTGCTCGACACTTATGCCAACACCTCGAGCGCGGGATCGATCATTGCCTTCCACAAGCATAGCGAGGACCTCGCGTCGGGAGATACCGGGCTTATCTGCAGCTTCGGCGCGGGCTATTCGGTCGGTGCGGTGTTCGTGCGCAAGGTGGCATAACCGCTTGTGACGGCTCGCCACAGCGCCTAGGTGGCCGGAATGGCAGGTGATCTTCTCGACAATCGCGGCCGCGGCGACGTCCGCTGGTCATGGCCCCCAATCCATCCCGAAGGCCGAAAGTTCGGCGTCGTTGCAGTGCTTGTCAGCCTCGTGTTCCTGCTCGGTCTCGACTGGGAAATCGTCGGCTGGCCGCTGCTGCTGCTGTCGCTCGGCGTGTTCGCCTTCTTCCGCGATCCCGAACGCGTCGTTCCGCAGGACGAGCGGATGATCGTCGCTCCGGCCGACGGGCTCGTGTCGCTGATCGCCGAAGTCGAACCCCCGGCGGAAATGATGGTCGACGATGGGTCGGAACATGCTGGGCTGGCGCCGGGCAAGGTCACGCGGATCTCGATCTTCATGTCGGTGTTCGACGTGCACATCAACCGTGCGCCGATCGCCGGCACCGTGCGCCGCGTCGTCTATATTCCCGGCAGCTTCGTCGACGCCGGGCTCGACAAGGCGAGCGACGAAAACGAACGCCAGCATATCCTGATCGAACGGACCGATGGGCTCAAGATCGGCTTCACCCAGATCGCCGGTCTCGTTGCGCGGCGGATCGTGCCCTTCGTCAAGCCGGGCGACACCGTCGGCGTCGGTCAGCGCGTGGGCCTGATCCGATTCGGCAGCAGGGTCGATGTCTACCTGCCCGCCGGAACAGATTCGAAGGTTCTGCTCGGCCAGCGCTGTATCGCGGGCGAGACGGTCCTTGCCGAGATCGGTCAGCAGAAGCTGATCGAGGGTGTCGCGCAGTGAACCTGCCGCCCAACGAACACGATGCGGGGTTGCGGATCGGGCCCAAGGCGACCGAGGACGAACCGCCGGCCGTCGTGCGGGCGCGGGCGCTGACATTGCGGGCAATGATCCCCAATGCGGTGACCGCCGCGGCGCTGTGTTCGGGGCTGACCGGGATCCGCTTCGCGGTCGACGGGAAATGGGAAGCCGCTGCAGTGGCGGTTATCGTCGCGGGTCTGCTCGACGGGATGGACGGTCGCATCGCGCGCGCGCTGAAAGCCCAGTCGCGCTTCGGTGCAGAGCTCGACAGTCTTGCCGATTCGCTCAGCTTCGGGACGGCGCCTGCCATTATCCTCTATCTCTGGTCGCTGGCGGCAGAACCCCGCTGGGGCTGGTTCGCCGCGCTGGCGCTGGCGATCTGCTGCGCGCTGCGCCTCGCGCGTTTCAATGCGCAGATCGATGTCGAGGACCAGCCACACAAATCGCTCGGATTCCTGACCGGCGTTCCCGCACCGATGGGGGCGGGGTTGGCCTTCATGCCATTCTATCTCTGGGCCGCGACCGATCTCGAAATTTTCCGCGAGCCCTTGCTGGTCGCACCATGGCTGGTTGTGACCGCCCTGCTGATGATTTCGAGCATGGCGACACCGAGCTGGACCTCGCTCCGCCCGCGTCGGGGTATTCGCTTGTGGGTGCTGGCCTTCGTCGGCCTGTTGTTCGCCGCGCTGTTGCAGGAACCATGGTGGACGCTCAGCGTGATCGGGATCGGCTACTTGCTGCTTCTTCCGGCAACCCTGCTTCGCTATGCGCGGATCAAGCGACGCGGCTGATTTCGCCCTTGTCGGTGCGAACCGTGCCCCAGCGACCGAATGCCGAATAGCCGCCAGCGGTAACCGCCGGACGCAAGGTCGGTAGCAACGGGACCGTTTCACCTTTCAGTTCACGCCGGAGCGCGCCGAAAGCGGACCACCAGCGCAGTCCGCTATCGGCAAGCACGCCTGCTACAACCACTGCGGTGACGGTGAGCAGGGCAATGAGGAACAGTGCGAACATTTCGAAATCTCCTGCCCCGATGCTTCGACAAGTCTGTTGACACGCCCGGGGAAATCCTGTGGAAAACCCGTATTGCCCGCCGGTGGTTCCGGCGATGAGAACAATGTTCTCTTTTTGTTCTCGCAAGTCAAGCGCTTTTTGCGCCCGGATTCCCTTTTTCAGCGGTGAATTGAGTCTGGATTTATCCGGAAAGCGGCGATAAAGGGGCGCGGTCCGCAACGGATTCGGTTGATTTCCGACTTTGCCGAAGCGGGCAAATCCACATGGAAGGCGCACATACCGGTGCCCGCCGCGGGATATGACCGCATTTGGGTTCCAGCTTTCCAGAGGCATAACCGGAAAGGAATTTACCTATGGCGGCTCCTACCGTCACCATGCAGCAATTGATCGAGGCCGGCGCACACTTCGGCCACCAGACCCACCGTTGGAACCCGCGCATGAAGCCGTATATCTTCGGCGCGCGCAACGGCATCCACATCATCGACCTGTCGCAGACCGTGCCGCTGTTCGCGCGCGCGCTCGACTTCGTGCAGCAGACTGCCCGTTCGGGCGGCAAGGTATTGTTCGTCGGCACCAAGCGCCAGGCGCAGGACGCGATCCGCGAAGCGGCGCTTGCTTCGGGCCAGCACTACGTCAACCACCGTTGGCTCGGCGGCATGCTGACCAATTGGAAGACCATCAGCGAGCGTATTAAGTACCTCAAGACGCTCGACGAGCGCCTTGCCGGTGACACCGCGGGCCTGACCAAGAAGGAAGTTCTCGACCTCACGCGCAAGCGGGACAAGCTCGAAATGTCGCTCGGCGGCATCCGCAACATGGGCGGCATTCCCGATGTGATGTTCGTGATCGACGCCAACATGGAAGACCTGGCGATCAAGGAAGCCAATGTCCTCGGCATCCCGGTCGTCGCCGTGCTCGACACCAATGTCGATCCCGAGGGCATCGCATTCCCCATCCCGGGCAATGACGACGCTGCGCGCGCCATCCGTCTCTACTGCGATGCAGTCGCCAATGCTGCCAAGAGTGGCAAGGGCGAAGGCGTACAGGATTCGGGTGCCGACGTCGGCGCCATGGAAAACCCGCCCGAGGAAACCGCGGCGGCCTGAGGCCCGGATTTCGTGAGCGGGGGGCGCAATCTCCCCGTCACACAAGCGATCTATGCGCCGGGCCGCCTGCCAGGGCAGGCCCGGTGCCCGCACACTACCAGATGAAGGAATTGATCATGGCTGCATTCACTGCTGCTGACGTGAAGGCCCTGCGCGAGAAGACCGGCGCGGGCATGATGGACGCCAAGAAGGCGCTTGAAGCCGCGAACGGCGATATCGAAGCCGCGGTCGACGCGCTGCGCGCCAAGGGCCTCGCCACCGCCCAGAAGAAATCGAGCCGCACCGCGGCCGAAGGCCTGGTCGGCGTTGCCGTCGAAGGTACCAAGGGCGTGGCCGTCGAAGTCAACTCGGAAACCGACTTCGTCGCCAAGAACGACAAGTTCCAGGACTTCGTCCGCAAGACCACCCAGGTCGCGCTGACCGTTTCGGCAGATGACGTCGAAGCGCTCAAGGCCGCTGCCTATCCCGACGGTGGCAGCGTTGCCGACAAGCTGACCGACAACGTCGCGACCATCGGTGAAAACCAGCAGGTCCGTCGCATGAAGACCGTTTCGGTATCGAACGGCGTGATCGTGCCCTACATCCACAACGCCGTCGCGCCCGACCTCGGCAAGATCGGCGTGCTCGTCGCACTCGAGAGCGAAGGCGACACGGCCAAGCTCGAAGAACTCGGCAAGAAGCTGGCGATGCACATCGCCGCGGCGTTCCCGCAGGCGCTGACCGCCGAAGGCCTCGACGCCGAAGTGCTCGACCGCGAACGCAAGATCGCTGCGGAAAAGGCTGCGGAAAGCGGCAAGCCCGCCGAAGTCCAGGCCAAGATGGTCGAAGGCGCAGTCAACAAGTATGCCAAGGAAAACGCCCTGCTCAGCCAGGTCTTCGTGATGGACAACAAGACCCCCATCGCGCAGGTCGTGGAAGCTGCCGGCAAGGATGCGGGCGCCAAGGTCGAACTGGTCGACTATGTCCGCTTCCAGCTCGGCGAAGGCATCGAGAAGGAAGAGAGCGACTTCGCCGCCGAAGTGGCCGCCGCTGTCGCAGGATAATCTGTGCAGCGAAGCGCTAAGGTTCTGGAAATCCCGAGCCTTGTGTGACTAGCTATACGCGCTCGCATTTGCGGGCCGCCTGTTTTCGGGAACGGTCGTCGAGCTTGGGCTCGGCGGCCGTTTTCGCTTGCGCACCACTTGGCAGCGGGCGCCATGCGCTCTAAGGCCGCGCAAACTTCTGCCGAGCGAGAATCCATGCCCCTATCGTCGATGAAACGTGTCCTCCTGAAGCTCTCGGGCGAAGTCCTGATGGGCGACCAGCAGTTCGGGATCGATCCGGCCTTCGTCATGGAACTGGCCAAGGAAGTGAAGGCGGCCAAGGACACGGGGCTCGAGATCTGTCTCGTCATCGGGGGCGGCAACATCTTTCGCGGCATGGCCGGTGCGGCGCAGGGGATGGACCGGGCGCAGGCGGATTACATGGGCATGCTGGCCACGGTGATGAACGCGCTGGCGATGCAGAACGCGCTCGAACAGCTCGGCGTGCAGACACGCGTACAGAGTGCGGTGCAGATGGACCAGGTGTGCGAGCCGGTGATCCGCCGCCGCGCCGAACGCCATCTCGAGAAGGGCCGCGTGGTGATCTTCGCCGCCGGGGTGGGGGCACCCTATTTCACCACCGACAGCGGTGCCGCGCTGCGCGCAGCCGAAATGCGCTGCGATGCGCTGCTCAAGGGCACCAGCGTCGACGGGGTCTATGACAGTGACCCCAAGAAGAACGCGGATGCAAAGCGTTTCGATACGGTGACTTACAGCAAGGTGCTGGCCGATGACTTGAAAGTCATGGATGCCAGTGCCGTCGCGCTTTGTCGCGACAACGACATCCCGATCGTCGTTTTCTCGATCCGCGAGAAGGGCAATCTTGCCCGGGTCATTGCGGGCGAGGGCACGCAGACGATCGTCACAAACGAGAAGAAGTGAGAGGAAGCCGCCATGGCCAAGTACGACAAAGCCGATATCGAGCGCCGCATGAAGGGCGCCGTCGAAAGCCTCAAGGGCGACCTCGCGGGCCTGCGCACCGGTCGCGCGAACACTAGCCTGCTCGATCCCGTGGTGGTCGAGGTCTACGGTTCGATGATGCCGCTGAACCAGGTTGCCACCGTCAGCGCACCCGAACCGCGCATGCTCAGCGTGCAGGTGTGGGACAAGGCCAATGTCACCGCGGTCGAAAAGGGCATCGCCAAGGCCAATCTCGGCCTCAACCCGATGATCGACGGACAGAACGTACGCCTGCCGATGCCCGACCTGACCGAGGAACGCCGCAAGGAGCTTGCCAAGCTGGCTGGCAATTATTCGGAACAGGCCAAGATCGCCATCCGCAACGTCCGCCGCGACGGCATGGAAGCGCTCAAGGAAGACGAGAAGAAGAAAGAAATCTCCGAAGACGAGCGCAAGCGCAGCGAGGACGAAGTGCAGAAGCTGACCGACAAATATGTCGCCGAATGCGATGCCGCCGCCGCGCAGAAGGAAAAGGAAATCCTGACGCAGTGAGCGCGGCGGGGCCCGGAGTGAAAGGATGACAACCGAAGGGCAGCAGGCCCGGCATGTCGCCATCATCATGGATGGCAATGGTCGCTGGGCCAAGCGGCGGCACTTGCCGCGCGCCATGGGCCATCGCAAGGGCGTGGAAGCGGTGCGCGAACTGGTGCGCAGCCTCAAGCACACCTCGGTCGAGTGCCTGACGCTCTATGCCTTCAGCAGCGAAAACTGGAAGCGGCCCGAAGAAGAGGTCGACGATTTGATGAACCTGATGCGCAAGTTCATCAAATCGGACCTGCCCGAATTCATCGCCAATGACGTGAAGCTCCACATCCTCGGCGATTGGCAGGGCCTCGCGCCCGACATCGTCGCAATGCTCGAGGATGCGCTGGAGAAGACTTCCGGCGGATCGCGCACGCTGGCCGTTGCGCTCAATTACGGCGCCCATGCGGAGATAACGCGCGCGGCGAAACTGGCCGCCGCGCAGGGTGAGGTGAGCGAGGAGGCGATCGAACGCCACTTGTTCAGCGCCGGCCTGCCGCCGCTCGACCTGCTGATCCGGACCAGCGGCGAAGTGCGACTGTCGAATTTCCTCTTGTGGCAGGCGGCCTACGCGGAGATGCTGTTCACCGACGTGCTGTGGCCGGACTTCACGCCCGACCACTTCAAGCATGCACTGGCCGATTTCGCGGAGAGGGAGAGGCGATTTGGCGGACGTTGAAAACCCGGCGGCCGAGCCTGCCGCCAAGAACCCGGACCTGCCCGTGCGGATCGTCTCGGCCGTGGTCATGATCGTGCTGGCGGTGGGCGCGCTGTGGGCGGGGGATCCCTGGTTTGGCTGGTTCATCCTCGCAGTGGTGCTGGCGGCGCTGGTCGAATTCGTACTGCTGGTGGTCAAGGCGACGCCGAACGTGCCTTTTCGCCTCGCGGGCATTCTGGCCGGCACGATCTACATAGCGCTGGCTGGCTACATGTTGTCGCGCTTCCCGCTGCCGATCGTCGTCGGCGTGGTGGGTGCGGTGGTGTTCGTCGACACCTTTGCCTACTTCTTCGGGCGCACTCTCGGTGGTCCGACGATCGCGCCGAAGATCAGCCCGTCGAAGACCTGGGCGGGGCTGCTCGGCGGAATCGTCGGCGCCACTGTCTGGATTGCTGGGTGGATCTATGTGTTGGCCCGCGCGACCTCGGGCGACACGACGATGTTCTTCGATCTCTCCGAAGCGGGGCAGATCCTCGGCCTCGGGGCAATGACCGCCGTGGCGGCGCAGGCGGGCGATTTCTTCGAAAGCTGGCTCAAGCGCAAGGCCGGGGTGAAGGATTCCTCCAGGCTCATCCCCGGCCATGGTGGCGTGTTCGACCGAATCGACGGCATGATCCCGGTAATCATCCTTGCCGGCGTCCTGCTGAGCGCGGCACGCTGATGCGCTCGATTTCCATCCTCGGCGCGACGGGATCGGTGGGCGAGCAAACGATCGATCTCATCCGCCGCAATGCCGCTGACTGGAAGGTCGTCGCACTGACGGCCAATTCGAATGTTGCGGGGCTGGCTGCTGCCGCGCGTGAATTCGGCGCGCAAGTCGCGGTCGTGGCCGACGAGCGTCGCCTCGGGGACCTGCGGGAGGCGCTTGCGGGCAGCGGCATCGTGGCGGCCGCGGGGCGTGCCGCCCTGTGCGAAGCGGCCGCGCGCCCGGTCGACATGACGGTCGCTGCCATCGTCGGTTGCGCCGGCCTCGGCCCCGTCATGGCGGCGATCGAGCAGGGCGGGACGATCGCGCTCGCCAACAAGGAAGCGTTGGTTTCGGCCGGCGAGGTCATGACCGCTGCCGTCGCCCGGCACGGTGCGACGCTGCTGCCGACCGATAGCGAGCACAACGCGATCTTTCAGTGTCTCCAGGGCGGCAGGATCGGCGATGTGCGCTCGATCACGCTGACCGCCAGCGGCGGCCCGCTGCGGTTGGTGGAAGACCTCTCCTCCGTCACCCCCGAACAGGCCGTCGCGCACCCCAATTGGGACATGGGCGCCAAGATCAGCGTCGACAGCGCGACGATGTTCAACAAGGGTCTCGAGCTGATCGAGGCGCATCACCTGTTTCCCGTCGGGCTCGACCGGATCCGCATTGTCGTTCATCCGCAGAGCGTAATCCATTCGATGGTCGAATATCGCGACGGCTCGACGCTGGCGCAGCTAGGGCCTTCCGACATGCGCGTGCCCATCGCCTCGTGCCTCGCGTGGCCGGCGCGGATGGATACGCCGATGGCGCCGCTCGACCTGCCCGCGATCGGCGAACTGTCCTTCTTCCGGCCAGACGAGGCCCGGTTCCCGGCGACGCGACTCGCGCGCGAGGCGGCACAGGCAGGCGGGGCGGCCCCGGCGGTGCTCAACGCCGCCAACGAGGTCGCAGTGGCGGCCTTTCTCGATCGTAAGATTGCGTTCAGCAGGATCGCGGTATTGGTCGAAAGCGTTCTCGACCAAGGTGAATTGCCTGCTGCACCGCGAACCCTCGAAGAGGTCCTGCGCGTTGACGAGGATGCACGACGCCGTGCCACCCGCATTCTGGAGCCCGCCTGACCTTGGAATTGAACCTGCCCCTCTGGCTGTACTACGTGATCGGCTTCCCGCTGCTGCTGGGGCCGCTGGTCACCATTCACGAGCTTGGCCACTATCTCGTCGGTCGCTGGTTCGGCGTCCACGCAGAAGCGTTTTCGGTGGGTTTCGGCAAGGAAGTCTGGGGCTTCACCGACAAACGTGGCACGCGCTGGAAGCTTTCGGCGCTGCCGCTCGGCGGCTATGTCCAGTTCAAGGGCGACATGAACCCCGCGAGCATTCCCGATGCCGACGCAGTTGCCCAAGCGAGCGCGGAGGAACGATCCGGGAGCTTTCACCACGCCGCGCTCTGGAAACGCGCGCTGATCGTTTTCGCGGGGCCCGCGACCAATATCCTGCTGACGCTGGCAATTTTTGCCAGTTTCTTCGCCTTCTACGGCAAGCCCGTCCCCGCCGAAGCCGACACGCAATTGGAAGTGGCGGGATTTGCCGAGATTTCCCCTGCGCGCGCGGCGGGCATCGAGGTCGGCGACCGGATCGTTGCCATCGAGGGCGAGCGGGTGGACGATTTCCGCGATGTGCAGGATTCGATCATGCTCTATCCGGGGCGCACGCTGGCCATCACCGTCGAGCGCAATGGGGCCGAGCGTCGTTTCGACGTGCCGGTCCGCGGCGTCGAAATGACCGATCGCTTCGGCAATGTCTCGAAAATCGGAATGATCGGCATCGCTTCGGGCGCTGCGGGATTTGCCTTCGAGCCGCAGAGTCTGCCGTCCGCACTCGGCCTTGCGGTCGATCATTCGCTCGGCATCGTCGACATGATGGTCACCGGTATCGGCCAGATTTTCACTGGCGAACGCTCGGTCCAGGAACTCGGCGGGCCGGTCAAGATCGCCAAGTTTTCCGGCGAGCAGCTCAGCCTGGGCGCCCTGGCTTTCGTCCAGTTCGCCGCCCTGATCTCGCTTAATTTGGCATTCATCAACCTCCTGCCAATCCCGGCGCTCGACGGCGGGCACCTGGCTTTCTACGCGGCCGAAGCGGTCCGCCGGAAGCCGGTCGGCCCCCGTGGAACCGAAGTGGCGTATCGCGCCGGCGTGGCCCTCGTGCTCATGCTGATGGTGTTCGTCACGATCAACGACCTGGTGAGTCTCCCGGTATTCGGGAAATAGCCGGGGAAAGGGAGCGGGATACCGGTAATTCACCGCAGCAAAGCTTGATTGGCGAAGGCGCATGGGGCAGGGGACGGCTGGGCTGGCCCGTACAGTGCGGCTCAACGCCGGATCGGGGCTGCGAGAGCCGGGTCTGCTGGATGTGTAACGAGGACGGGAATCTCCTTGTCGATGACTGATTTTGCTTCTGCCGCCGCGCGACGCCGCAAACCCGCCGCGCGGCTGGCGATCGGCCTGCTCGCCGGAACCATGCTTGCCGGCGTCCCGGGGGCTGCGTTCGCTCAGGAAGAGGCTGCCCAAACTCCAGCACCGGCGCCGTCGGTGCAGCAGGATGTCGTGCGCAGCATCGCGGTCAGCGGTGCGCAGCGGCTCGAGCCGCAGACGATCCTGTCCTACATCAAGCTGCGTCCGGGCGATGTCTGGACCCAGGCCGCCGGCGACGCGGTGCTCAAGGATCTCTACGCCACCGAGTTGTTTTCCAGCGCCAGCGTGGTCAACAACAATGGCGAAGTGGTGATCACGCTCGTCGAGAACCCGGTCATCAACCGCATTATTCTCGAGGGTAACCGCCGGATCAAGAACGACAAGATCCTGCCCGAGATCAAGCTCTCGCCGCGGCAGATCTTCACCCGGTCCAAAGTCCGCGCCGACGTCGCGCGCATCATCGAACTCTACAAGCGCCAGGGCCGCTTTGCCGCTACGGTCGAGCCCAAGATGGTCGAGCTGAGCCAGAACCGCGTCGATATCGTGTTCGAGATCAGCGAAGGACCCAAGTCGAAGGTTCGCCAGATCAACATCATCGGCAACGATGCCTTTTCCGACGGGAAGTTGCGCGGCGAGATGCTGACCAAGCAGGCGCGGTTGACGAGCTTCCTCAGCTCGAACACCAGCTACGATCCCGATCGTCTGGCCTTCGACCAGCAGAAGCTGCGCCAGTTCTACCTCACCGAAGGCTATGCCGACTTCCGCGTGGTTTCCGCAGTCGCCGAGCTTACTCCCGACAAGCGCGACTTCATCATCACCTATGTCGTCGAAGAGGGCGAGCGCTACAAATTCGGCGATGTCGCGGTGGATTCGCAGATTCGCGATTTCAACGACGAGGCCATGACCGCGCGCCTGCCGATGACCGGCGGCGACTGGTACGATGCCAAGCTGGTCGAGGATACGGTCGAACAGCTGACCGAGTTGGCCGGGACCTTCGGCTATGCCTTCGCCGATGTCTCGCCGCAGTTCACGCGCAACCAGGAAACGCTGACGATGGACGTCACGTTCGTCCTGCGCGAGGCGCCGCGCGTCTATGTCGAGCGGATCGACGTCAACGGCAATACGCTGACCCAGGACAAGGTCGTGCGCCGCGAGTTCCGCCTTGCCGAAGGCGATGCCTTCAATTCGCTGTCGGTTGCGCGTTCGACTGCGCGCATCAATTCGCTCGGCTATTTCCAGGAAAACTTCGAGATCAATCAGGTCGAGGGTAGCGCCCCGGACCGGATCGTTCTCGAAGCCAATGTCGAGGAACAGGCGACCGGCGAGTTGCAGCTCTCGGCAGGCTTCTCGAGCATCGAGAATTTCATTCTCGCGGGGTCGATCCGCCAGCGCAATTTCCGCGGCCGTGGCCAGACGATCGGCCTCAGCCTGAATTATTCGCGCTACTCGAAATCGGCACAGGTCAGCTTCACCGAGCCCTATGTGTTCGATCGCAACATATCGGCCGGCGTGGACATCTATCGGCGCGATCTCAACAGCTTCAATTTCCGCAACAACCAGCGCAATACTACGTTCCAGCAGTCTACCACGGGCGCTTCGCTGCGCGCAGGCGTGCCGCTGACCGAGTATGTCTCCGCCGTCGGAAGCTACACCTTCAACTATGACGATGTTTCGCTCGACGAAGGGATCTATTTCTCCGACCGCGACGGCGACGGAGTGCGGACCTGCGACCCGCTGCTCGCCAGCCGCTATCTGTGCGAGGCCATCGGCCAGCGAGCGAGTTCGATCCTGGGCCTGACGTTCAATTACAACACGCTCGACAGCCGCCTGCGGCCGACGCGCGGGGAGACGTTGAGCTGGACGACCGAATTCGCCGGTCTCGGCGGCGACGTCAAATATATCCGCTCGCGCGCGCGGGCGGGGAAGTACTGGCCGGTTGGCGGCGGTTTCATCTTCTCGGTTACGGGCGAAGGTGGCTGGATCCGCAGCCTGGAAGACAAGAACATTGCCGGGCAGGACGACATCCGCCTGACCGATCGCTTCTTTCTCGGCGAACCGCAGATGCGCGGCTTCGACATCCGCGGTGTCGGCCCACGTATCGTCCGGCTGCAATATCTTGACGATGACAATGACAGCGAGACACCGCGCGTCCCGCAGACGATCGAGGAGGCACTCGCCAGCGACCGGCGCGTCGACGACGCATTGGGCGGCAAGGCCTATTATCTCGGCAGGGCCGAGCTCGAAATTCCGCTCGGCAGCGGTGCGCGTGAGATGGGCATCCGTCCGTCGGTATTCGTCGATGTCGGCTCGCTGTTCAGCGTCACGCGTCCCATCCTGCAGGATTATCCCGACGGGCTGCAGGCGACCGATGCCAATGGCAACCCGCTGTATCTCCAACCGGGAGTCGACGATGAAGGCAACGACATCATCGAATCGGTCCCCAATCGCTTTGCCCCCGACGGCTCGGAAAATGCCCGCAGCGTCATCCCGGGGACTTATTTCAAGGAAGTGTTCGTCGGCGACAGTCCGGCACCGCGCATCTCGGTGGGCATCGGCGTCAACTGGAACTCGCCCTTCGGTCCGTTCAGGATCGATGTATCTCACGTGCTCAAGAAGCAGGTCGGCGACGACGACAAGACCTTTTCCTTCAACGTAGGAACGCAATTCTGATGAAACTTTTTGCAAAGACCATCGCAGCGGCGGCTCTCGCCGGCACTGCAGCTATCGCCACGCCTGCTGCCGCGCAGGTCGCCGGCATCGCCACGAGCAGCCCCGAAGCCGTTCTTTTCGGTAGCAAGGCGCGGATCGAGGCCTACAGGCAGATCGATACGCAATACGCGACTCAGATCTCCCAGCTGCGCACGCTGCGTCAGGAAATGCAGACGCTGCAGCAGAGCCTCGACACCGACAAGAACGGACAGCTGACCCAGGCCGAGGCCCAGGCTAACCCGGCAGTCGTGCAGCAGATCCAGCAGAAAGAACAGCAGCTTGGCCAGGTGTCGCAGCCTATCGTGCTGGCGCAGACCTATGTTCTGGAACAGCTGATCAACGACTACCAGAACGTCCAGCAACAGGTCGTGCAGCAGAAGAAGATTCAGCTCCTGCTCAATCCCGACGCCATTCAGTGGGCTCCGGCAGCGGTCAACGTTACCAATGATCTCGTTGCCGTGCTCGACCAGCGCGTGCCGAGCGTGCAGATTACGCCGCCAGCGGGCTGGCGCCCACGGCAGGAATCGCTTGCGGCACAGCAAACCGTCTCGCAGATCCTGCTCGGCGTCGCGCAGCAGCAGGCCGCTCAGCAGGCTGCTCAGCAGCCGGCCCAGCAGCCGACCGGCCGCTGAGATCGAGCCAGGGAGCAGGGTGATGGGCGAGACCGGTTTCGACGTCGTCGAGGTACTTAAGCGCCTGCCGCATCGCTATCCCCTGCTGCTGGTCGACCGGGTCGCGGAGTTGATCCCCGACGAGCGTATCCACGCGGTCAAGGCGGTCAGTTTCAACGAGGACTTTTTCCAGGGCCATTTTCCCGGCGCGCCGATCATGCCGGGCGTGCTCCAGATCGAGGCGTTGGCGCAGGCTGCCGGCGTGCTTGCGGTCGAAAGCCTCGGACTCGCAGGTTCGGGCAAGCTCGTCTATTTCATGACGATCGAGAACGCGAAGTTCCGCAGCCCCGTGACGCCCGGTGTTCTGCTCGATCTCAAGGCCAGCTTCGTCCAGAAGCGCGCGCGCGTGTGCAAATTCGCGGGCGAGGCCTCGGTCGACGGCAAGGTGACCTGCGAAGTCAGCTTCACCGCGATGATCGCTGACGCGCCCGAATAAGGTTGCCAATTCCGGCGCTCGCCGCTATGCGCGCGCCTTTCCCATTCACAGCTGGACCGGTCGGAACCGTTCCGAAGCTCAAAGGACGACTATCATGAAGGCCGAAGGTCACCCCGATTACCACATGATCACGGTCAAGATGACCGATGGTACCGAGTTCCAGACGCGCTCCACCTGGGGCAGCGAAGGCGATACGTTGTCGCTGGACATCGATCCGACCAGCCACCCAGCCTGGACCGGCGGCACCAAGCAGATTCAGGAAGGCGGCCGCGTCGCAGCTTTCAACAAGCGTTTCGGCGGTCTGTCGCTCAAGAAGAACTGAGCGCGCCTTCGATACGAATTCATGGAAGGGCGGTCCTGCGGGGCCGCCCTTTTTCGTTGGCTCTGTCAGTCGGCGCAGGCGATGCAGCGCGTCGCGATGGGGCGGGCCTGGAGACGCTTGCGATCGATCGCCTTCCCGCATCGGCTGCAAGTACCATAGGTGCCATTCGCGATCCGCAGCAGCGCCATGCGGACCTGCGCGATTTCCTGTCGCAGGATATCGTCGACTCCTTCGAGCGCCTCGTCATCGGCAAGATCGACCGCTTGTTCGCTCGAATCGGCATCGAGCGGGTGGCGCAGATCGTCTTCGATCACCTCTGCGCGCTCCAGCAGGTCCGCCAGCCGCTTCTCGAGTTGCTCGCGGATTTCGCTATAGTCGGTCATCAATCGCTCCTCGTCGCTTGGGTGTCTGCACCAGTCTAACACGAAGCGTCCTGGAGGAGGTTGCTTCGGCTCGATCTCAAGACCGTTGGAAACGCATCACGCCGACATATCCATACTCGCCACCGTCGGCGGGATGGTTTTGCCCGTCGAAGACGGGCACCTCGGGTAAGTCGTAGATCGTCAGCCCGTCGATGCAGGCGAGGTTGAGGCCGTAGTGGTCGGGTTCTGAGCGCAGCTGGTGGAGGGGATGGATGCCGCATCTCGAGCAGAAGCGATGCGTGGCCTCGCCGCTGCCGAAAGTGTACAGTGTCAGCACCTCCTCGCCCGCCGTGATCGCGCAATCGGCCATCGGAACATCGAGCATCACCACGCCCTTCATCGCGCAGAACGTGCAGTTGCAGCGCCGGATCACGGGATCGACGGGCATGGTAAAGCGGAATCGCACCGCACCGCAGTGGCAGCCCCCTTCGTAGATTCGTCCGGCCTCGATCATCTCACCATCCCCATGGCTTTTCGCGATACCATTTGGTGATCACGTATTTGAGCCCCTTGCGGACTTTCATGCCGTGATGGAGCGTGTTGGGATTCTCGCGCCGGTCCGGCCGGCGATTGTTCCAGCACACCAGCTTGCCCGCCTCGGGCTGGAAAGTCTTGCCCACCGCCTTGAAGCGTGTCGCGCCGCCCGCTTCGACCTCGTTGAGGTAGATCATGAAGGTCCAGGTGCGCTGGCCGGCGACCGAGCAATATTTCGCCCAGTCCTGGCCCCCCGGATTGAAATAGTCGCAGTGTGGCTTGAATTCCTGGCCGACGTCGTAGCGTTGACCCTGCAGCGGCTCGCCATGCGCGGGATCGATACCGTTAAGATCGAACAGGAGGTCTTCGAGCGCACGGACGGCTGGCTCTTCCCCGTTCAGGTCGCAGGTTTCGCTCGTTCGGAAATAGCGGTCGTCGCCGGCGTCGGCGAGAGTGGAGGGACGGCGATCCTGTTCGATCAGGCGGATCAGCTCATCGCGCAGATCGGCGGGCACGAAGTCGCGCAGCTGGAAGAGGTCGAGCTTGTCGCTTGGCACGCGTTGAAGCCCGTCGCGTTCCAGCAGCCTTTCAGGTGAAGATTCGCCCGGGTCCGTCATCGCCGTGAGGATAGCGTGCGCGGGACTCCTCGCAACCGCGAAAGATAATTGCGCGCATTCGTGGGGAATGCGATTTTCGCTTCCCAATTCCCACTCATTGTGCAACAGGCACGCGCCGTTGCGCAGGGCGGCTTGACGCTGGTCCGCTCATGCGTATCAGGCCCCTTCCCGGGCGGATCCGGGGGCATGTGGCGATCGTAGCTCAGTTGGTTAGAGCGCCGGTTTGTGGTACCGGAGGTCGCGGGTTCGAACCCCGTCGATCGCCCCATTTTCTCCCCCATATCGAAGCCGTCCTTCACAGCTCTCTGGGGGCACAGACGCATGACGGCATTCTGGACCGAAGCGGATTTCGACGACCATGAACTGGTTCAGGTGGTGCGAGATGCGAAGAGTGGGCTGACCGCCATTATTGCACTCCATTCGACCCACCTCGGGCCGGGCGCCGGTGGCACGCGTTTCTGGCACTATGCCGAAGCTTCGGACGCGATGCGCGATGCGCTGCGTCTGTCGCGCGGGATGAGCTACAAGAACGCCATGGCCGGACTGCCGATGGGTGGCGGCAAGGCGGTGATCCTCGCCGATAAGGACAAGACCAAAACCCCCGAAATGCTCGCCGCTTTCGCCGATGCGGTCGATGCACTGGGCGGTCGCTACGTGACCGCCGAGGATGTCGGCATTTCGGAAGCCGACATGGCGGCGGTGGCGCAGCGCACGCAGTTCGTCTCGGGCCTTCCGGTCGAGGGCGAGGATGCTGCCGGCGGCGACCCGGGACCCTTCACCGCGCTCGGCATCTTCCTCGGTATAAAGGCCGCGGTGCAGCACAGGCTCGGCAAGGACAGTGTCGAGGGCGTGCATGTCGCGCTGCAGGGCACCGGCAGCGTCGGCGGCGGAGTCGCCCGGCTGCTGGCGCGCGATGGCGCGAAGCTGACCCTGTCCGACATCCACATGGACCGCGCCGAAGCGCTCGCCGCCGAACTCGGTGCCGACACTGCGGCGCCCGATACGATCATGTCGGTTGCCTGCGATGTCTTCAGTCCCAATGCGCTCGGCGCGATCCTCGACGATGAAGGCATTGCCCGGCTCGACTGCCAGATCGTGGCGGGCGGCGCGAACAACCAGTTGAAGCGCCCCGAGCACGGGCCGATGCTGGCTAAGCGCGGCATCCTCTACGCCCCCGACTACGTCATCAACGCGGGAGGCATCATCTCGGTTACGCTCGAATATCTGTGCCGCAACGACAAGGCGCCCTGCGACATCAACGAGGTGCGCAAGCGCATCGCACTGATCCCGGGCCGGCTCGAGCAGATTTGGCAGGAAAGCGACAAGACCGGTGTTTCGCCCGATCAGGTTGCCGACCGCATGGCGCAGGAACTGATCGGTCGCTAATTGCGCCCTTGCGAGGCCGGGTGAGCGCTGCCAAAGCGGAGCCGGACGGTAATTCTCGATGCATGGCTTCGCCAATCCCAAGCGCTTCCTGTCGCTCGCAAACTGGCTGACACCGCTGCTGCTCGGCAGCGGCCTGCTGGTGAGCGCGGGCGCGCTTCTCTGGGGGCTGCTTTGCGTCGCGCCCGACCGGTTGATGGGCGAGACGGTTCGTATCCTGTTTCTCCACGTGCCCACGGCTTGGCTCGGCATGGGCGGCTGGAGCGCGATTGCGATCTCGAGCCTTGTCTTTCTTGTCTGGCGCCATCCGCTGGCTGCCTTGGCTGCGCGCGCTGCCGCGGTTCCCGGATTCGTCTTCACCGTGATCTGCCTTGCCACCGGATCGATCTGGGGGCGTCCGACCTGGGGGACCTGGTGGGTGTGGGACGGACGGCTGACGAGCATGCTGGTTCTGGCATTCCTCTACCTCGCCTACATCGCGCTGGCGCAGGCCGCCGAGCGCGAAGGCGTTTCACCGCGCATTCCGGCGATTTTCGGCCTGTTGGGCGCGGTCAACATCCCGATCATCAACCGCAGCGTGGTATGGTGGAATTCGCTCCACCAGCCGCCCAGTATTACAATGGGCAAGAGCGCGATCGACGGCGAATTCCTAGTTCCCCTACTGGTGGCCGTGCTCGGCTTCTCGCTTCTTTTCGGTGGCGTGGTGCTGGCGCGGATGCGCGCGCTGCTGGCCGATATCCAGGCCGAGGCGCGGCTGCGGCGCCGCGCGATGGAGGCCGCGTGATGCGCGAGGCGCTCGACCAGTGGGATTTCGTAATTGGCGCCTATGCGGTGGGTGTGATCGGCACGCTCGGCATGGTCGCCTGGGCGTGGTTCGACATGAAGCGGGCCGAGCGGCGCCGCGAGGAGAGCAGGCGCAAATGAGCGCATGGAAACCCAAGCACCAGCGGCTCGTGCTGGTCGCGCTCGCGTTGGTGGCGCTGGTCGGGGCGGGGCTTCTCGCGGCCTATGCGCTGCGCAACCAGGCGAGCTATTTCTACCTGCCCGAGCAGATGCTGTCCGATCCGCCCGCCGCCGGTCAGGCGGTGCGTCTGGGCGGGATGGTCGAGAATGGGTCGCTCAAGACCGCGGCCGACGGCGTGACGCTGACGTTCGCGGTCACCGGCAAGGACGGGGCGCGCGTGCCCGTGCGCTTCAGCGGCATCGCTCCCGATCTCTTCGTCGAAGGCTCTGGTGTGGTGGCGGAAGGGCGCCTCGGCCCAGACGGGACCTTCATCGCCGACAACCTTCTCGCCAAGCATGACGAGAATTACGTCCCCCGCGAATTGCAGGACATGGACGAACACCAGGCCGCGAAAATGGCCGAGGAAACCACGGTCGGTATCGAATGATCGCCGAACTCGGTCTCGCCGCCCTGTGGCTCGCCGCCGCGCTTGCCGCGCTGCAAATGGTGACCGGCTTCCTCGCGCTGCGCGATGGCGGGGCGGGCGAACTCGCCGGGCTGATCCGTCCGGCGGCGATGGTGCAGGGCGTGCTGGTAACCCTGTCGTTCCTTGCGCTCGTCTGGCTCTTTGCCGTCACCGACCTCTCGGTGAAGCTGGTCGCGGCAAATTCGCATTCGATGAAGCCGCTGATCTTCAAGCTTTCGGGTACCTGGGGCAATCATGAAGGCTCGATGCTGCTGTGGGTCATGGTGATGGGACTCGCCGGCGCGCTGATCGCCGCGGTCGAACGCCGCCTGCCCGAGCGCACGATGAACGCGACGCTCGCGGCGCAGGGCGTCGTCAGCCTCGGTTTCTATGCTTTTCTCCTGCTCAGTTCGAACCCGTTCGAGCGCCTGCCCGTGCCAGCTGCCGAAGGCATGGGGCTTAATCCGCTGCTACAGGATATCGGCCTCGCCTTCCACCCGCCCACGCTCTATCTCGGCTATGTCGGCCTCTCGGTCGCATTCAGCTTTGCCGTCGGCGCGCTGCTGACACGGCAAGTGACCCCCGAATTCGCCCGCGCGATGCGTCCCTGGGTGCTCGGCGCCTGGGTGCTGCTCACGATCGGCATCACGGCGGGCAGCTATTGGGCCTATTACGAACTCGGCTGGGGCGGCTGGTGGTTCTGGGACCCGGTTGAGAATGCTTCGCTGATGCCCTGGCTCGCCGCGACCGCGCTGCTCCATTCGGTCAGCGTTCTCGCCAGCCGCGATGCCCTGCGCACCTGGACCATCATGCTCGGCGTGGTCGCCTTTTCGATGAGCATGGTCGGCACCTTCCTCGTGCGGTCGGGCATCCTCACCAGCGTCCATGCCTTCGCGGTCGATCCCGAACGCGGTACCTTCATTCTCGCCCTGCTCGGCCTGTTCATCGGCGGCGCGCTGCTGCTCTTCGCGCTGCGTGCCAGCACCATCAGCGAGGGCGAGCGTTTCGCCATATCCAGCCGCGAGGGTGCGCTGGTATTCAACAATGTGATGCTCAGCGCGATCCTCGCGATCGTGCTGCTCGGCACGCTCTACCCGCTACTGACCGAGGCCTTCGACGTGCGTGTGTCGGTCGGGCCGCCCTATTTCAATCCGGTGGGGGCGATCTTCACCGTGCCGATGCTGCTGGTCATGGCGGTTGGCCCGCTGCTGCGATGGCGGCGCGACCGGATCGAGAGGATCGGCAAGGAGGCAGCGCTGTTCGCCGCGCTGGTGCTGGCGGCGCTGCTGCTGTTCGGCCTGCTGGCCGATGTCACGCTGCTGCCGCTGCTCGGCCTCGCGCTGGGATTCGGTCTCGTCGTTGCCAGTCTGCTGCCACTGCGCCGGCGCAAGCTGGGTCGCACGCCGCTGGCGACGTGGGGAATGGTCACTGCCCATTTCGGCATCGCGGTGGCGCTGCTGGGCATGGCGAGCGAGAGCGCCTTTTCGGTCGAGCGGCTGGCCGCGGTGGGCGAGGGCGACAGCACCACGGTCGGGCCGTGGACGGTCGTGCTGCAGGCGGTCGAACCGGTCGCCGGCCCCAACTGGACGGCGCTGCAGGGCCGTATGGCGGCGAGTTATCAGGGCGGAACGCCGACAATGATCGCCCCGCAGGCGCGCAATTTCTGGGCTCCGCCGCAACAGACTACCGAGAGTGCGCTCGTCACGCGCTGGAACGGTCAGCTCTACGCGGTGATCGGCGATCGCGCGCCCGATGGGCGCTGGCAGCTGCGCCTGTGGTGGAAGCCCTTCGTGCCCTTGATCTGGCTGGGCGGGTTGCTCGTCGCGCTGGGCGGGGTCCTCGCACTGCTCGGCCGGGTGCTGACCGATTTCAGGCATCGTCGGCTCGCCGCGCGCATCGCCGAGCGCCGCGCCGAGCGGGAGGCCCTCGCATGAGCTGGCGCCTGTGGCTTCCCCTGCTGGCCTTCGCGGGCTTCCTGGGGCTTGCAGCCTATCAGCTGACGCAGCCCAAGGACGAGTTCGTCGAAAGCCGGATGATCGGCCAGGAACTGCCCTATTTCGATCTTCCGCCCGCGATGGAAGGCGTGGAAGGCGCTTCCAGCGCGAGTTTCGCCGACGGCAAGCCGCGGCTGCTCAACATCTGGGCGAGCTGGTGCCTGCCCTGCATCGCGGAAGCACCGCAGCTCGAAAGTCTCAAGCGGCAGGGTGCGGAAATCGTCGGTATCGCGATTCGCGACCGGCCCGCCGACGTTGGACGCTTCCTTGCACAGAACGGCAATCCCTATGCCCGCATCGCACGCGACGACCTGTCCGAGGTACAGCTTGCCATCGGGTCCTCAGGCGTGCCCGAAACCTTCGTTATCGATGGCAAGGGTGTGATCCGGTACCAGCATATCGGCGATATTCGCGCTGACGATGTGCCGGTGCTGCTCGAAAAGCTGGAGGAGGCCCGATGATTCGCGCCCTCGTCGCATTGCTGCTTCTGTCGCTCTCGCTACCGCTCGCCGCCCAGCAGAACATGCCGCCGGCGCCCTATGCCTATCGCCAGCTCGACGATCCGGCGCAGGAAGCGGCGGCGCAGGACCTGATGGAAACGCTGCGCTGCCTCAAGTGCCAGTCGCAGTCGATCGCCGATAGCGATGCACCGATGGCTGGCGACATGCGTCACCAGGTCCGCCTGCGTATCGCAGCGGGTGAGGACCCCGAGGCGATCCGCGCCTGGTTGATGCAGCGTTATGGCGATTACGTCAGCTACAAGCCCGAGGTGAGCGCGACCACTTGGCCGCTGTTCGCCGTGCCGTTGCTTTTGGTGCTGGTGGCGGGCGCGCTGCTGCTGCGCCGCTTACGGAGGCGCGCATGACCTGGCTGCTCATCATCATACTGGCAGTACTGACCTTTGCGCTGGCCGTATTCGCGCTCAAACTGCCACGGACATTGTGGATGCTTTTCGGGTCGGCGTTGCTGTTCGGTCTCGCCGGCTATGCTCTGCAGGGGCAGCCGGGGCTGGCAGGATCGCCTGCCGCCGCGGTCGAACAGGAAGACGCCGGGACCGGCGAGCTTCTGGTTTCGGCGCGGCGCGAGTTCTATACCGGTGGAGCCATGCCCTCGCGCTTCGTGGTCACCGCCGATGCCTTCACCCGGCGGGGCCAGCACGAGCAGGCTGCCAATTTCCTGCGCAATGCGGTGGAAGATAATCCCAGCGATGGCGAGGCCTGGCTGGCACTGGGCAATGCGCTGGTCGAACATGCCGACGGCCGACTGACAGCCGCCGCCCTCTATGCCTACTCGGAGGCCGAGAAGGTCGATCCGGCCAATCCCGCACCGACCTATTTCCTGGGCCTGGCTTTCCTGCGGGCGGGTGAGCCCGACAAGACGCTGGCCCTGTGGGACGAGCTGCTCGATCAGGCGCCCGAAGACGCCGACTGGCGTGCCCCCCTCGAGGCGCGGCTGGAAAGGCTGAAGGCGCTTCTCGGAATGGGTCCGACGGCACCAGCGGACGAGGACTAGGCGCTTGCAGGCGCGACGTGTTGCGGGCGAGCGGGCTTGCTGCTAATCGCCGCGACTTCGCCATACAGGCCGAATGACACGATGCTGTCGGAACCCAATCCCGCATGACCGAAACGCAACCCGCGCCGCCCCCGCTCAACGATGGCATACCGCCTGCGGATTCGCATGGCGGCCACGGCACAAGCGGGTCGCGTACCGCGCTTGCTGTCGGGGCGATCGGCATCGTTTTCGGCGATATCGGTACCAGCCCCCTCTACGCCTTCCGTGAAACCTTTGCCGGTACGGCCAGCATCGCGATCGACCGCATGCACGTGCTGGGCGTGGTCAGCCTGATCTTCTGGTCGATGCTGATCGTGGTGGCCCTGCAATATGTCACCATCCTGATGCGGGCCGACAACAAGGGGCAGGGCGGAAGCCTCGCGCTCGTCGCGCTGCTGAGCCGGCATATGGGGCGGTCGAGCTATGGCTGGCTGGTCGTGCTGCTCGGGGTTTTCGCAACATCGCTGTTCTACGGCGACAGCATGATCACCCCAGCCATTTCGGTCCTTTCGGCGGTCGAAGGCCTGACTGTGGTCAATCCCGGGCTCGATCCACTGGTCATCCCGATCGCGTTGGTCCTGCTGATCTTCCTGTTTTTCCTCCAGAGTCGCGGCACGGCCAAGGTCGGCGCGCTCTTCGCGCCGGTAATGATTGTCTATTTCGTGACCATCGCCGGTCTCGGCTTGAACCAGATCATCCAGAACCCCGACATCCTGTGGGCGCTCAATCCGTGGTACGCGGTCCAGTTCTTCATCACGGACGGCGCGATCGCTTTCTTCGCACTCGGAGCGGTGGTGCTCGCCGTGACCGGTTCCGAGGCACTCTATTCGGACATGGGCCATTTCGGGCGCGGGCCGATGCGCCTGTCCTGGTTCGGCTTCGTCATGCCGTGCCTGCTGCTCAACTATTTCGGTCAGGGCGCTATGATCGCCGGACTTCCACCTGAACAGGCCGCCGAAGTGGTGCGCAATCCCTTTTTCCTGCTCGCATCCGAAGAATTCCGCCTTCCGCTGGTGATCCTCGCGACAATGGCGACCTTCATCGCCAGCCAGGCGGTGATCTCGGGCGCGTTCAGCATTACCCACCAGGCGATGCAGCTGGGCTTCATGCCGCGCCTGACGATCAGCCACACCAGCGAGACCGAGGCCGGTCAGATCTACATCCCGGTGATCAACTGGGCGCTGATGTGCGCGGTGATCCTGCTTGTGCTGACCTTCCAGAATTCGTCCAGCCTCGCCAGCGCCTATGGAATCGCGGTGACTGGCGCGGTGACGATCGACACGCTGCTGATGGGGGTCCTGTTCGTCGGTGTTTGGAAGTGGAAATGGTTCCTCGCGCTGCCCGTGGTGGCATTCTTCCTGTTCGTCGACGGCGCCTATTTCGCGGCCAATCTGGTCAAGGTGCCCGATGGCGGCTGGTTCCCGCTGCTTATCGGACTGATCGCCTTCACCCTGCTCACGACCTGGGCGCGCGGGCGCAAGCTGATGCGCGACCGCATGAGCGAAACGGCGCTGCCGATCGAGATCTTCGCCAAGAGCGCCAAGAACTCGGCCACCCGCGTACCAGGCACGGCGATCTTCATGGCCAGCCAGACCGCCGGCGTGCCTTCCGCCCTGCTGCACAACATCAAGCACAACAAGGTGCTCCACGAACGCGTCGTAATCCTGACCGTTCTGATCGCCGATACGCCCTATGTCGATGCCGACAAGCGCTGCGAGATCCATGATTTGGG